>ERZ1694965.607-NODE-607-length-12600-cov-8.613232_pt1 | contig 12600 bp, 7 predicted proteins | sample MGYA00581612_ERZ1694965 | MGnify/ENA primary metagenome ERZ1694965 (study PRJEB42213, sample SAMN07424500) | human gut metagenome | biome: ENVO:00009003; feature: ENVO:2100002; material: ENVO:00002003 | host: Homo sapiens | place: USA | collected 2015 ... | reverse complement strand
CCAAAGGCAGCTTATTAGTAATATAAAGTATAGTGATCTCATAAATGATTTATTTTTAATTGTTTACTGTCGGATTGGGTTGCATATTTGTATTCGCATTCAATTCTACTTGCGGAATAGGCAATACAAAATAATCACTAGGATAAACGATCTTTTCCACTGAAGAATTCGTATTTTCCTCACGTTTAAGATCCTGCTTCCAGCGTATAATGTCAAAGAAGTTATGTCCCTCAAAACAGAGTTCCTTTACACGTTCCTTCTCTATCAGTTGTATCAGTTTTGCGTCTGAATATTGACTAAGTGTATTGACTGCATAGTCTGTATCTACAGCACGCTCCAAAATAGATTTAAGATATCCGGAAGCAGCTGTATAATCTTTCAGATGCCAAGCTGCTTCAGCAGCATTCATATACATTTCGGAAAGACGGAAAACAAATGGATCATCCCTATTCACTTGATTATCTGGCTGTTTTAGAGAATAATATTTGGAACAATAAGCTATTCCATCTTTATTTCTAAGTAAGCCAAGACGGATATCCCCTTCATCGAACAACGTAAATAATGTATCTGCAGGAACACAGGAAGCATCATAAAAAGCCTTTAATTTTCCTGATTGATCTATTCCATTCAATCGAAAGATAGCTTCTCCCGTAGTAGAAAGATCCTGGTACATATTTAAATAGGTATCTCCTTGAGACAGTTTCCCTGTCCCAATTGCCAGTTTTGCATACTTCAGGGCGTTATTCCAATCTTCCATATACAAATAGACTCTCGAATATAATGCGTTGACCGCTTGTAAAGAAGCATAATATATTCCACTTGATTCAATGCCCCTGAAACAATCGGCAGCTCGTTCCAAATCTGCTAAAATTTGTAAATATACTTTCTTAACACTCTCCCTGGAAACATTATCATCGGGACCTGGAGTTTTTAATAGAATAGGAACTCCTAAATGTGAAGCATCTGACGTGTAATTATAAGGTTGTGCATATACCCTACATAAATCGAAATGGCACAATGCCCTCAAGAATAAAGCTTCTCCGAGAATACGTTGACACATATCCTTTGCATTCGGATAAGCTGAAATCACCTGAGGCTGATATTGAATTACATTATTCACATTTGCCAAGGCTTCATATATTTTACGCCAAATATACCCTACAGCTCCTGTCTCTTGTAAAGCATCAGAAGTAAAATTATACTGATCAAGCATATCTGCTCCTGCAGAGACATACTTCATTGACAACATATTTCCGGCAACATCCGGATATTTTGTAAACTCATTGTCATAATAAGCATACATCTTATTATATGCGCCAACCAGCCCTGCATTAAGTCCGTCAGGATCTGAAAGGAATGAAGGGATTGTTGTTTTTCCTTTTTCTTCAACTTCTAAAAAATTGGTACAACTGCTAACCAATTGCATAATGATGCATAAAGCACCGACTAGTAGATATATTCTTTTTTTCATGTTATCTTAAACCTATTTAATTATAATCCTACATTTAGTGCTATCGAGAAATATCTTTCCATCGGATAACCACTCATACATGTTTTATAAGAATTATGATCCTTTCCCGAATAAGGGGTCCAGACCCATAAATTATCTCCAATTAAAGAAATAGAACAATCTTTTAAGCCAGTCGAATGTAGAATTGTCCGGGGAATTCGATAGGAAAATACTAGATTCTGCAAACGAACCTGAGTTTTGTTATACAAATAACGGGTAGAGTTCATCACCGACTGAGTAGAGACACCCCATATTGGTTTAGGGTTCAGCACTAAATCGCCGGATTTTTGCCAACGATTCAACTGGTCAATAGACTGATTTTCCGTCATTATATTCAACCCATCCGAATTACTTGCCCTACCGAAAGATGTAAATCCGTAGCCTCCTATTGAATAATTGAACATAAAGCGCAAACTAAAATCTTTGTACGTTAAAGTATTTGTCAAGCCACCAGCTAGGACAGGAGTTGAACTCTTATACGGGACACGGTTATCCGTACTGTAAATCCGTGTTATATTCCCTTTTGCATCATACCACAAAGGTGCTCCGTCACGAGGATCAACTCCAGCCCAGCGCACTAAGTTATATGTATGTATGTCATATCCTTCCCTCCAAACCATCTCACCCATATTTTTCTGAATGCCATTATATAGCTCTAAGAGTTTATTACTATTATGTGCTAGATTCAGATCAGTTAACCAACTGAAATCACCATCTTTCTTCGGCCGGAAATTGTGACTAGTTATAGTCACTTCAATCCCTTTATTTAATATTGTTCCTACATTTCTATACACACGAGTATCACCTGTCGTTCGAGAAACATCTAAATTACTCAACAAATTAGTTGTCTTATTATGATACCCTTCAACTTCTATATCCAAACGATCGAACAAGCGTACACGAACACCTATATTTGTCATATAAGTAGTTTCCCAACTCAAACGGCTGTTTGGACACCCCGACATAACACCACCTATTTCTCCTGCATAAGAATAACTTTCCCCATAAGAATATAAGCCAAGAGCTTCCTGAGAACCTAAGCGGGAATTTCCATTTGCCCCATAACTAGCTTTTATTTTCAAAATATTCATCCATGGAATATTGTAAAAACTCTCATTCTGAACATTCCAAGAAACTCCTATAGAACCAAAATTAGCCCAGCGTACATCTGACCCAAATTGTGAATTTCCGTCTCTACGTCCATTTAATGTCACATAATATCGATGATCGTAAGAATAACTAAGCTGCCCTAACATAGAAGCTTTGCGTTTCGTCTTACTAGTATTAGTCCCTTTACGCTCTTTTGCATAAGACACATCTTGAATATGATCATTAATGAAGCCTGACCCTGTAACTCCAAGTGTCACATAGTCCTGTGAACCAGCCTCAATCCCCAATAATCCACTTATATCATGTTTATCAAAAGACTGCTTATAATTAATGCGATGTACAGTAGTCCAGTTCATCATATTTAATGAGTTTCTAGTGGAATAACCTATCGGACCATCAGCGCTCGTCATTCCGGACCAATTAGTACGAGCATAATAAATTTCTTCCTTACCTGACTGATAATCAACACCAAATTGTCCTGTGTAAGATAACCCTGAAAGAATATCATATCTCAACATTAAATTGGCATTCGTATATAAAGTCTTTTGATTATAAATATTCTCTTCCCTTTCCGCTACACTGTTCAAGAAACGGTTCTCCGACCATTTAGGACTTCCATCCGTTTCTTTTCCGGATATAACCTTATTGTAAAGACGAAAAGTTCCATCTTCATTATATGGTTCGAATATCGGTAAGTACTCATAATAATCCCTTCCTGGATTAAACAAATCATTCACATTATAAGAAGTAGCAAGATCAACCGAGACCTTAAACTTTCGAAGAAAAGTAAAATCCAAATTAGAACGAATAGAAAAACGCTGTTGTTTATTCCCTTTCACCGTTGCTGTATTCTCTAAATAAGAAGCTGATAAATAATACGCTGTATTCCGAGCCCCTCCCATTAAAGATAAATTTGTTTGAAAAGTATTAGCGGTATCATAAAACACATCTGTCCAATCTGTATTTGTAAGGCTGTATTTGTTCATTTCATTATCAGTATAGGGAAAGTATTTTAAATCGTTCCCTGCATTTTGATAAGCTTCCTTAGCTAACATTAGATATTGATTGGCATTCAGAACTTTCGGACTAGTACTCTTATCAATCTTTGCAACTCCATATTGAGCCGTTAAATGAATACGCAAGTCACCTTCTTTTCCTTTTTTAGTTGTTATCAATATGACTCCGTTTGCACCATTCGCTCCGTAAATGGAAGTTGCCGTAGCATCCTTCAATACTGTTATTGACTCAATATCATCAGGATTGATAAAAGATAACGGACTGATAGTCGTACTCATTCCAGGAATCAAATTAGTATGTTCACCTGTATAAATAGGAGTCCCATCCACAACCCACAATGGCTCGTTCGAAGCAGATAGAGAAGCATCTCCACGAACCCTTACATTGTAACGTGCACGTGTATTATCCGGTGAATCTGTATTCGGATCAATTTTCACTCCCGGAATCAAGCCATCCAACATTTTATCCACTCGTAAAGCTGGTAATGCTTTTAACTGGTCAGCATTCACTTGAAAAGCACTACCGACTTGGTCTAGCCTCTTTTGTGCTGTACCATACGCTCCTACAACCACGACATCATCAATAGAAATCGCATCCTGAACAAGTTTTACATTAAGTACTCTTCCCTTAACGGGTACTGTTTTCGTTTTCATCCCCACAAATGAAAAAGTTAAAAAAGCCTCTGCCTTACTAGACACTTGAATTGAATAGCGTCCATCCATATCCGTTATCGTAATATTACGAGTATCCTTTTGTTGTATAGTTACACCGACTAATGGTTCACCGGTATCATCCTTTACTTCTCCTGTTACTAAGAATTTATCATCCTGCTGTAGTTCTTCTTTTTTATTAACAGTGATAATATTGCCAGACTTTTTAAAAATAAAACCTGTTCCATTAAACAAACGATTCAAAACATCAAAAACTGATTCCTTTTCTGCCGTAACGGAAATCGGTGTTATAGTCTCCAATAATTCTGTATTATAAACAAAATCCAGTTTGGTCTGTTTTTGGATCTCATTAAACAATGTACTAACAGAAACACCACTCAAATGTAACGTTACCTTATAATTCTCTTGCATATAATCTTCACCAACGAACAAGAACGATTCCTCACTATAATTTTCATGAGAAATGGCATACAGGTAATTAGGGACTAATGTTGTACATAGCAACATTATAATAATTAGAATTCTCATAATCACTTATATATTATTATTTATTCTTCCGATCAATTTTAATACGAAGTCCGGAAATCTTAAAGTCAACATTTACTGTCTCTTCGATAGCATTCAAAATGACAGCTATATCGTCATATCGATATAAACTGCCTGTGAAATGAAGTTCTTTCAATGATTTATCTAAGAAATCAACATCTACATTATACCACAATGCAAGTTCTTCCATCAGACTTCCCAGACTCTCATCATAAAAAATAAAACGATTAGAATGCCAAGCGGTATTTAATAACAAATCTTTATTTTCAACTGATAAAAGATCCGTAGAAGCATCCCATATGGCTAGCTGTCCTGGTGATAGTTTATGCAACTTTTGAGATTGAGTATAAATTCCAATGCTACCCTGCACTAAAGCAACTTCAACTTTTCCTTTCACACGAGACTTCACATTAAACGCCGTCCCAAACTGCTGTATCAAAATTCCTTGAGTTTCTACTTTAAATGGATGTAATGAATCTTTCGCTATTTCAAAAAAGGCCTCCCCTTTCAATTCTACAGTTCGTTCATTCATACCTTTAAAACTAACCGGATATTTCAACTCTGATAAAGAATTCAAATGTACCCTTGTTCCATCTGATAAAGTTAATCGAAATTCTCCTCCACGAGGAACAGACAAAGTATTCTGTTGACTTATTTCCACTTTTGATGTTTCTGGGATATGATAAACAATCATCCCATCATACTCTCTTGCAATAGGTGTATCACCTATATAAATCCAATGTTCTTGCCCTGATTTTTTCAATTGTTTAGCACTACCATCTTCTAAAGTCAATATTGCTTTTGACTCTCCAGGAGTTATTCGTGATGCCTCATAGTAAAAATAGAGTCCTCCCCCTACAGAAAATAGCAATATCAGTAGAGCACAAGCAATCTTCAACCAACGACGAGAAAAAAAGCCTATTTTTCTTTGCGTTGATATCCTTCTAGTTCCCTTATGTAAAGAGGTCCATACTTTACGGAAAGCCTCATCCGATTTAGCATCAAAACGATGATATTGACGATAATCCTCAACAGCAGTCTTATCCAAGTTGATTTTCTGAAAAAAACGCAGATGAGATTCATCCTCTTGCAACCATTTTTTTAGAATTTGGTCTTCTTCTTTAGATAAACACCCGACCAAGTATTTAACAATTAGTTTTTCAATCTCCATACTATCTAATTATCATTTGTATTACACAAACGATTATAGATATAAATCGAGGTACAAGAAAAGAATAAAAAATGAGGTATCTGGATATTTTTTTTGCAATTTCTCTTTCAGATTGTTCCGAAGAGTTTTCATTGCACGTTTCTTTTGAGTTTTAACAGTTTCTATTGACAACGATAATTTTTTAGCAATAGCATCATTATCATAACCTTCCAGATGTAACAAGAATATTTCCCGACAACGTTCCGGAAGTAAATCAATCTGTTTAAATAGTAAGCGAAAAACTTCTTCTTTCTGAAAAGAATCATCCGACAAGAAACGATTTGCAGTCAAAGCTTCTTCAATATAACGACTTTCTACATTTTGATGTCGCAAATAATCAAAAGCCGCATTTCTTATCGAAATATAAAGAAATGAACGAAAATTCGCTTGCGAAGGAAATATACGATTTTCTTCCCACAAAGATGCAAATACATCTTGTACGATATCTTCAGCTATATCTTCACGTTTCGTATATTTTTGAGCATAACATACTAATATCCCGTAATAATCACTGAACAATCTTTCAAATATATCTTTCCGATTAATAGAAAAACCAGGCTCACGTATCATTTAGCAAGTTTTAGACAGCAAATATAGAAATAAACGATAGAAAAAAACAATAAATAAACATTAAATCATATTTCAGAATTAAGAATATTCGAACACTCTACACCGTTTACCTCTTTCAGGATTTTCTGAATTTCTTGAAGAATGCTCTCAACCTTTTCATTTATTTCCGTAGAAAAGTCCTCCCCACGCCTTGCCTCCAACCAACTCAGTAGAATTACAGCATTCCCAGCTCCAATCAATGTAAAAAGAGGAAGAAGTTTGTGAGCTATTGCAGCTATTTCATCCACCTCCTTAGCATTTAATGCCTGCACCATCCGGTCAGCACTCTTTTGTGTTTCCTCTATAAATGTTTGGATAATGGAATGTGTAGCTTCAGGATCATCCTCCGAAAAAGAAGTGAGGGCATTTACATTTAGTTGCATATCTTCTGTTATATGCGCTTCATCGGCCGAAAGTTGACCTTCATTTACTGTTAGCAACAATTCCTTTACTGTAAACGGTTTATGCAAACAACCGGCAAAACCATGTTCATGTAAAGCGGCTTTATCCATTTCACTACGGGCAGTCACAGCAATAACAGGGATTGTTTTTGCTTGTGGTATATTAGAAGCCCGTAATAGTTTTACCAGATCAAACCCGTTAATGGCAGGCATTTGTATATCTGTCAGCAATACATCGAAGACGGAAGAGCGAAGTTGTTCAATCAGCTGTTCCAGCTGTTCACAGCACACTGCATCAATACCATGCTGTTTCAACATGGCGGCAGTCAGATTCAGCTGAATCTTATCGTCATCAATCAAAAGCACACGAATGACTTTCATGGGAGGAATGGCAGCCGACTGTTTGGGAGCGTATGGACTTTCATTCTCCGAAGATTCACTTTCCGGAGATTCGCTCTCTGCAAGGGATTTACCTACCGGATAAAGAGGTAAAGTTACAGTAAAACAGCTCCCTTTTCCTAATGTGCTTTGCACGTCAATGGTTCCTTCAAGCAAAGTTACCAATTTCTTCACAATAGAGAGTCCGAGTCCGAAACCTTCTTCCCCCTGCGCACCGGAAAGACGTGTAAATTCTTGGAAGATACGTTCACGATCTTCTGATGCCATTCCTTTTCCTGTATCGGCAATGGCGATGGTTAACTTAGAAGAATCATAACTGGCTGTCAGGCTAATTTCTCCTTTTTGAGTAAACTTTACGGCATTGGACAAAAGGTTGTTCACAATTTGCCGGAGTCGCAAAGGATCACTGATATATCTTCCATTCAGTTCCGGGACGACGTGACATTGCAAGGCTAAACCTTTGGCAGCGGTCAAAGGTTCGAAACTGACATAAATTTCGTCGAATAGCTGGGAAGGGTTAAAGGTTACGCGATTCACTTCCGCTTTATTGAGATCAAGCCGGTGGAAATCAAGCAAGTCACTGACTAACTTCAATAAATGTTCTGAAGAACTTTTCATATTGTCGAGGTAGAATCGTTGCCGTTCATCTTCTGTCAATCGGGACAGGAGTTCGGTATATCCCATAATTGAGCCTAACGGAGCTTTAAAATCATGGGTAATGGCAAGCATTAATTTTTCACGGGCGATCAGCAAATCTTCCGCCCGTTTATTCGCCACCTCCAATTGCTGGCGGTAACGGTTGCTACGGGAAATATCCCGCATAATCAATATCAGGAAAAAAGCCGATAATAGTACGGCACCAACCGCGATACCGCCGATGATACGTGCCGACCGCATCCTCACTTCCTGCTGAAGTTCGGCATCCTGACGGGCACGCAAGGTCATTTCTTCCTCATACTGTTTAATCAAGCTATCCATCCGTGCCGTCAACTGCGTATTCATCCGCTGGTACTTTGTACTGGTACGCCGGATTGTTTTCCTCCGTTGCAACCGTTTTTCTTCGGTAGCCATGCGGATTTTCTGCTGAAGAGAATCTTTAGAAATGGTCGGTTGGAGAATGGTATCAGTGGCTACTTCCAACGATGTATTTACTAATACGGCACTGTCTTGTTTAGAAGGGGAAAACACTTCGGCGAGTCGTTTGAAGAATCCCTTCTTTTTAGGAGTAGTGATTAACGAGTCACGTTTGGTGATGACCCGATGTTGTACCCGTTGCTGGGTAATCACAGAATCCTGTTCGGAAATGATTTCTTCGATTTCCGAAGCAGAGAGAAGGCTGTCGTTTGCCTCACTTAGCACCCGCAACATCTGAATCGTGTTTTGATCTTTCTCATGGAGAAGGGTCAATAAACTGTCTGTTCTTAAATTCTGTTGATCGTCGGCGGCCGACAATGCTTCCATCTCACGATGTACAAACACCAGCGAGAAAAGGAGGATCGCCAGCAACAAAGTGTAACCGGCGGTTATTTTCAACTTTGTAAAACGGAAGGAAGCCATTGGGGTTAAGTATTAAGTTTTAAGTATTTAGTATCAGGTTTGAGGATGAGGTTCGGGGAGTTTCGTCATGTGATGAAAACGCCACCAAAGCATCAATCCTGCGCTCGTCAAACCAAAAGGAAATGCCATCCAGACACCTACTACTCCCCATCCCATCACAAAGCCGCAGAAATAACCTACAGGAAGAGAAATAATGAAATAGGCGACAAAGGCAATCACCATCATTAGTTTTACATCTGAAATTCCACGCAAAGCGTTGGCGAAAGTAATCTGCAGTCCGTCGCCAAACTGGTAAACGAGGAAAGGGAAGATTAGAGAGGTCACCATAGCAGCCACTTCCTGACTGTCGGTAAACCAGCCTCCCAAGTAATTCCGGCAAAGGAAGACAATCAAAGAAAGCACAACGCCCAATGTCATCATCAGATGAAAACCTGCATAGGCAGAACGACGTACATTGATGATGTCATTCTGACCTTTGAAGTTACTGACACGAACAGCCACAGCAGCACCCATACCGTAATACATCATAAATGTAAACTGCGAAATAGCCAGCATAACCTGATGAGAAGCCAGAGCGATAGTACCCAGCCAACCGATCATGATCGCACTTAGACTAAAAGAGGCTGTCTCCATTCCCATTTGAAAAGCAACCGGCCATCCAAGTCCATTCAAGCGTCCAAATACAGCTCGTGACCATCCCAAACGGAAAAAGCCAATCTTATAGCGGACAAAACGCGGACTACGCATAAAGATGATGATAAATATAATCACCATCACGATACGCGAGAACAGCGTGCTGACACCTGCTCCCAACAGACCTAACTCGGGCAATCCGAGCTTTCCATAAATCAGGATATAGTTTCCTATGATATTCAAGACATTTCCACCAAGCAATATCCACATAGCGGTTTTTGTATCCGTAATTCCGTCTGTAAACTGCTTGAATCCATTGAAAAGCATGACAAACACTAGTGAAGCGAGCAAAACAAGGTAATACGGTTTAATCAGGGGAATCAATTCTTCCGGCTGTCCGAGACGTTCTATATTTAGATAAAGAACAGTCATACAGACAGTCAGCAGCAATGCAACCATCAGGTTTGCCAGCAAACTGTTGCGTAAAGCCTGTCCCGCAGGGGCATACTGGCGGGTTCCATACAAACCTCCCACAATGGGAGTCAGCCCATACGAAAAACCCGTACTGAAAATAATCGCCAGATTGAACACATTATTGACGAAGGAAGCTGCTCCCAGCTCAATCGTACTATGATGCCCGATCATTAACGTATCCGCAAATCCAAGAACGATTACTCCTATTTGACCGATCACAATCGGCAGTCCGAGAAAAATTAGTGCTTTATAATGCTCTTTATATGTACTATAAATATGTCTCATTTACTTTTCCGTTACCTAAACGTATCTCCATTTTCAGGCAAAGGGACTTTTCCCTTTCACTGATAGATTAAAAAAGGGAGAATTTAATTTTGTTGTTTCTTATAATATAGTATTACTCCGTTCTCCTTACGGAAAGCAGATTGAGCTACCGCCCGCAATTGTTCAGCCGTGACAGACCGATAACGATCGACCTCTTTTTCCATGTCCTCCGCCCGGCCAAGCAATTCGTACCAAGCCAGGTTGGTTGCCACATTCAAATAATTGATGTTGCCGAATATCTGGGTGGACTCAAATTTGTTCTTCACTTTTTCCAGTTCCTGTTCGTCAACCAATTCTTGCTGCAACAGTTCCAGTTCTTCCCGCACTGCCGCTTCCGCCTGTTCCAGGGTGACACCTGCCGAAGGTTTACCACTAATATGGAATAACCCCGCATCTACACTGCCGGAAATATAAGCATCTATACTCGAAAATAATTGTTTCTGTTGTACCAAACGCTGGTTTAACCGGCTGGAACGTCCGTTGCTCAACACATCCGACAAAATATCAAATGCATAATAATCCGGATGGCAATGGGCAGGCATGTGGTATGCCATAAATAAAGAATCGAGAGGAACATTTCTCTCTACCGTCAGCCGCCGTTCTTCCGTCTGTTCCTGTTCTTGTGGCAGGTTCCGTTGAGGAACTTCCCGACGAGGAATAGAGCCGAACCATTTTTCCGTCAAAGCAACCGCTTCTTCGAAAGAGATATTGCCGGTTACAGCTAATATAGCATTATTAGGAGCATAAAAACGGAAAAAGAATGCCTTCACTTCTTCCAGCGTAGCATTGGCAATATGCGACAACTCTTTTCCGATAGTAGGCCATTGATAAGGATGCGTCTGATAAGCCAGAGGACGCAAAAGATGTCCGATATCCCCATAAGGCTGATTCAAACATCGCTGTTTGAATTCTTCCATTACTACTCCCCGCTGTACCTCCAGACTCCGTTCGCTAAAATCAAGACTCAACATCCGGTCGGATTCCAACCAAAAGCCGGTTTCTACATTCTGACGAGGTACAGTGAGGTAGTAATTGGTTATATCATTATTCGTCCAGGCATTATTCTCTCCACCCGCCAATTGAAGCGGCATATCATAATCGGGAATATTCACCGACCCTCCGAACATCAGGTGTTCGAACAAATGGGCAAAACCGGTATGTTCGGGATCTTCGTCGCGAGCTCCCACATTATATAATATATTAAGGGCAACCATCTGCGTACTTTCGTCCTGCGAATGTACCAGACGTAACCCATTATCAAGAATATGCCTGTTGATTTTCATATATTTCAGTCAAGTATTGTCACCTTTGTTATTTTTACATCTTCTTCGGGACGATCGCTACGGTCGGTTTTCACCTGCTGGATTTTATCCACAATATCCAAACCTTTCACTACTTCGCCGAACACAGTATATTCGCCATCCAGATGCGGAGTTCCTCCCACCGTTGTATAGGCTTCAATCTGTTCCGGAGTGAAATGAAATTCCGGTTGTTTAGCTGCCATTTCCTGTGCCTCTGCAAACAACTTTTCCTGCAAATCATAAAGACCATTTTCGTCATTTGCTTTTCGCATCTTATAAATTTCCTTCATGTGTTTCTGTGCCAGCGTATTGAAAATAACATTAATCTTATTCTCATTCATCTGGCTTTCCATACCCAGCAAGGTAGAGTCATTGAACACCTTACCTGTCACGATATAGAACTGACAACCGGAAGATTCTTTCTTCGGGTTCACATTATCTCCCTGACGGGCAGCGGACAGGGCACCTTTCTTATGGAAATATTTAGGATACACAAATTCAGCAGGAACGGTATAACCTACGTCTCCGGTACCCAGCATTTTTCCTTTCGGTGCATTCTTTGAGTCCGGATCACCGGCCTGAACCATAAAATCTTTGATAACACGATGAAACAGTGTGCCCTCATAAACTCCGTCCTTCACCAGTTTGATAAAATTATCACGATGTTTCGGTGTCTCATTATATAGTTTCACCTCAATGTCTCCTAAAGTTGTTTCAATCTTTACCAACGTTTCTTTATCCATGTCTCCTCCTTTTTTTGTTCCAGTTTTGCAGGCAGTAAGTCCACAAAACGATATGGTTAATATCTGTCTCTTATACACATCTGACGCTGCCGACG
>ERZ1694965.589-NODE-589-length-12861-cov-264.961346_pt1 | contig 12861 bp, 18 predicted proteins | sample MGYA00581612_ERZ1694965 | MGnify/ENA primary metagenome ERZ1694965 (study PRJEB42213, sample SAMN07424500) | human gut metagenome | biome: ENVO:00009003; feature: ENVO:2100002; material: ENVO:00002003 | host: Homo sapiens | place: USA | collected 2015 ... | reverse complement strand
CACGCAATATCATTTTGTAATAACCGGCTAGCTGTTTTTATGGTGTAACGCTCCGATATTGCTTTCTTTTTGATAGATATGCAAATGCAAGAAGCCCCCCGGCGAAAACCCCGCCGGAGGCAATTATAGAAAGTCTGTGTATCATTTCCACATTTTGTGGAAATGATACACAGATAACAGTTCTTCAATAAATATATGTGTTTTTTGTATGCTTTTGATTATCAGGTATATATGACTTGCTTATTTGTTTGGCACAATGTTTGTTCTTTGTCTTTCAGAAACCATATGTTAAATATTTAAATAGATTGGATTATGAAAAAGGTATTATTTGCAGTAGCACTTGTTATGGGATTGGGTAGTTCAGTGGCATTCGCCGGCAACATGGTATCGGATGTTGAGATTGTGGTAATGGTGAACGATTATAAGCCAATCGAGGTAAAGGATCTGCCGCAGGCGGTTCAGGACACGATCAAGAAGGATTTCGCAGACCTGACAATCAAGGAAGCCGCAGTTGAGGAAAGCGAGGAAGGCACAAAGACCTACAAGGTGACATTTACCGATGCAGAAGGCACGGACAGCGAAGTGTTCTTCAACGAGAAGGGCGAAGTCCTGAAATAAAGCAAATGAACAGCAAAAAGAGAATTCAATTAAACTGTGTCAGCAAAGCAATAAAATATTAATTTTGCTGACACAGTTTGTTTTACAGCCCCTCCGGTTCCGGTGACTTGTAAGGCTTGAAAGCAACCCGAACCTCCTTATGCTCATCGATGACGAAAGTCTGCTCCGGCTCCACAGAACGAATAATGACGCCATTGACTTTCCAATACATGATTGTCCATGATTTGGAATGGGTAGCACGAAAATGCACCGTTGTGCCTTTCGCTATTTCAGCCGGAGAGATCAATTCTCCTATCTTTTCCGCAGCCGTATTTTCCAACTCCGGTTTAGCCGAAAGCTGACCTTCACCCTGATCCACACCAAATGCCAGCACTACTTTTTCCACTGCGGGAGGAAGAGGAGGATCTTCATCATTGTCACAAGAAACCGCAAATAGCGTAAGCCCATACAACAAAACAACGACAAAAGAGAGATAACCGATCTGTCTCATTAAGCCGATTTCTTTTTTTTCCATAGCAGTTTTCATAAGCTTATTTTTTGTTTACGACCGCATAAAGATAACAATTTGTTGGCTAAAAGGGTTTATTAAATATAGTGTTTATCACTTAATGATTTAAGGTTAATATCCTGTAGGTTGCAGGGAGAACAAACGGGAACAGCCGTTCCCGCCCCTTTCGGATTGTATGCCAGCACCCCTAAAAAATGCCTTGTCAAAGACAAGTAGTAACACGCCTGTGTTACGTTTTCGACTTTTCAGCCGTCCGACCGCCACCCCGTCCGATTTGACTTGCCTTTGAGGTTATATATGCAAATGCAGGAAGCCCCCAGCGAAAACCCCGCCGGGGGCAATATTTTTAAACAGGCTTTAAAAATACACGTTCAGCATAAGGTATAAAAAGACGTTCTTATCCTTAGTGCTGTGGTGTTCAAGTTCGAATTGGATTTTGTCCTCACGTGCGAGCCAACCTATTGCGCTGGCAGCTTCCAGGTCATTGAACCCTGTTGCATCCTTGACTTCTTGTAAAGTCCATTTTCGGTGTACGTCTGTGCTTAATAAGCGCCAGAGTTTCCCTGCGTTCTCTCCGATGATGTGCTTATCCATACTTTGTTATTTGTTATAAATTGATAAATGGTTTCAAATGGATAATGAAAAGCACTTTTACATCAATAGTGTTACGCACTGCAAACATTCCAGCGTTTATCGTTTATCCTTTTGATACGTTGTATCACTCTTTCCTGATATACAGCAAACCGTTTCGCCGTTCGATGTATATCTTATTCTCACGTGCGAGCCACCCGGCGGCGAGTGCGGTTTCATCAGCCGCAAAATTTAGCCTTCTCGCAAGCTCGGCAATGGTTATAAGTCCGGTTTCTCCTAATTTTTCAAAGATGATCCCGGCTTTAAATCCTATATTTGCTTTTTCCATGATAAAGTTTATATTTTAATGGTTCAAAAATATGTATATATTTTATTATTCAAAGCGTGTAGAAATACAAATTAGAATTTACCCGTTAATAAATTTTAACAATATAGATATTACGTTCTATTCATTTCATTTTGCGGATGAAAAGAACTTTACAACTCTATCTTATAGGGGGTTAATTTAGTAATACCTTACTGAAAAACAACGCTCTGAAACATTCCCTGTCACCGTTAAACAGGCACAAATATCTCCCCTTTACATCCTCAAAGAAGATATAATACAGGCAGGAATTAATGCCGAATCTATTTGTTCCGATGATCTTTGCATGGCTTAATTTTTGGCGTACTTGTTTTTCCGTCAGCCCTTCGATGTATATCAACCCTTTCATGTTTCCCATTTGTCCGGGGGTGATCTTAAGCGAACTAAGTAGTTCTTTGAGGTCAAACAGCTTAGGAGTGTTTGACAAGCAGTTTAGGGACTGTTTTCGCTGTGTCTTTTCCATTGCTATAAGGATTTCGCTTGTGCCCTACACCAAGCCAATAAACATAAAAAAAGCGGAAGGGCATTCGCCTATCCGCAAGCGAGGGAGTCCAAGCCCTATACACACAAACAGGAGATACCCCCCGCATATCACGGGGAGCATTTATCTGTTTCTCTGTGTATAATGCAATTTTTGGACTTTTCGCTTGCACAGAAATCAGCTAAACGCTTTTTTTCTCAAAATGTAAAAACACGGTCGGTTTACGACCGCACAAAGATAACAAATTGTTGGCTAAAAGGGTTTACGAACCTTTTATTTTTTTGCCCTATTATCTTAAATTCAGTGTTTATGAAATACCAAGTTCTTTTTGAACATCCTTGTTTGCAGATGAAAAGATACTTTTGCAGTACCTTAATGTTGTCCGCATGGTGGGAGAACCGTACCGATCAGCCGGGTGCGCAATATCATTTTATAATAACCGATAGGTTGTTTTTATGGTGTAACGCCCCGATATCGCTTTCTTTTTTTGTATCTTTATGTAGAAAATATTGCGTATTAACTGTTAATTTCGAAAAATGATGTATCTTTGCGGCTTTCAAAATTGTAAGTATAGAATTTATAATTAAAATATTAGGTTTCAAAAGTATAAAGGTTTTTGGTTAGTTGCTCTTTCTGGGGTAGCAGATATTTTATAGTAAGTTATATGCAAAAAAAACAGAAAAAAGTTGGAAATATTGATTTTTTTTATAAACACACACACACACGAGTGTGTGTAGAAACCTATATTTAAGACTTTTCAAGGTAATTCTCCTTTCTTTTTTATCGTGTTCCGTTCTTTTCGTTTCCGCTCAAGAGACACGGGATTCCGTGAAAATATATTTCCACAAGGGTAGAACGGAAATAGATCTCTCTTTACGGGATAACAGGCGGTCGTTAGAGAAGATCAGCCGCCGGATATTGGAATACAGGCCGGACACGGCTTTCTCTATCTGCAAGATTATGGTGGTCGGTGCGGCGTCCCCCGAGGGGAGCATCGAACTGAACAGGCGTTTGTCTGAACTAAGGGCGAAACGTTTGTTCGATCACGTGTGCGGTTACTCGCCGCTACCCGACACGCTGAAAACGTCGGTATTCGTGGGGCGTGACTGGAGGGGATTGCTGCGTTTGGTGGAGAATGATCCCGGAATGCCCGGTAAATCGGAAACGGTGGAGCTTCTGCAAGGTATTGTTTCCGAGGTGGAAGCAAGTGGAAACGGGGAGAACAAGATAAATGAATTGAAACGCTTGCGGTACGGCATCCCATATCGGTACATGTATCGGAATTTGTTTCCGGATCTTCGTGCATCTTGTTTGTATATTTGGTATGAATCGAAACGGAAGTCGTTCCCTGCCATGCAGGTTATCTCCCACCTGCATGATACATTGTACTTACCTTGTAAGCTTTCTCCGTTCGGTGGAGAAACGGGCGGTTTCCAGTCTGGGGAAAAACATGGGCCTTTTTACATGGCCGTGAAAACGAACATGCTTTATGATGCGTTGCTTGTGCCGAATATAGGGGTGGAGTTTTACGTCGGAAAGAACTGGTCCTTGGCCGGGAATTGGATGTATGCCTGGTGGAAAAGCGACCGGCACCATAACTACTGGCGGCTCTATGGCGGGGATCTGGAAGTGCGCCGCTGGTTTGGCAGGAAAGCGTCGGAAAAACCGCTTGCAGGGCATCACATCGGTCTCTACGGTCGGATATTCACCTACGACTTCGAGACCGGGGGGACGGGCTACATGGGCGGCAAGCCTGGCGGTACGCTTTGGGATAAGATGAACTATTCGGTAGGTCTGGAGTATGGTTATTCGCTGCCCGTCGCCCGTCGTCTGAATCTGGATTTCGTCATCGGTGTGGGCTATTGGGGTGGAGAATACCATAAATATGCCCCTATCGACGGCCATTATGTCTGGAAGGAGACCCGACGGCGCCACTGGTTTGGTCTCACGGAGGCGGAGATTTCGCTCGTATGGCTCTTGGGCCGTGGCAACTACAACGAGAAGAAAGGAGGCAGGCAGTGATACGGATACGCTTTTGTCTGGTGTTCATATTTTTATGGATGGGACTGACGGCTTGTGAGCATAAGGATTTATGTTACGATCATCCGCACTTTGCCACGGTGCGGGTAATATTCGACTGGACCAAGATTTCCAATCATGACAAGCCTGAAGGCATGAGGGTCGTATTTTATCCGACCGATGATGAAAGCAACACGTGGATATTTGATTTCCCCGGAGGAGAGGGGGGGGAAGTGGAGCTCCCCGAGAATGATTACCGGGTAATTTGCTTCAACTACGATACCGACGGGATGGTTTGGAAAGGAAACGGCAGTTACACGCTTTTTACTGCCGATACGCGTGATGTTCAGTCGCCGGATAACCGGACAATGGCTGTCACCCCACCCTGGCTGTGTGGCGACCATATAGACGGAGTTATCCTCAAGGACATTCCGGGAGGAAGCGCGAAGATAGTACGGCTAACTCCCGTAAACATGGTATGTCACTACACGTATGAGGTGAACGGTCTTCGGGGACTGGATAGGGTGGCGGATTTGCGGGCCGCTCTTTCCGGCATGTCCGGCTCGCTTAACATGTCCGGCGACAGTTTGCCCGCCGGTCTTTCGGAGAGCCTGCTCTTTGATGGAATGGTTTCACGGAATCAGATTATAGGCGGATTCTATACGTTTGGACATTCCGCACTTGAAGGAGAGCCCAATGTTTTCCGGCTGTATCTCAAGAACCGTTCCGGCAGCATGTCTGTATTGGAACAGGACGTGAGCGACCAAGTGCATGATGTCCCGGTAGCGGGGCATATCGGTGATGTGCATCTGGTGTTGAATTTTGATTATGAGGTACCATCCGAGCCGGGAAATGGCGGTCCGGGATTTGATGTGGACGTTGATGATTGGGATGATGTGAATGTGGATATAGTGTTGTAAACGGATATTTGAGTTTTCAGTGCGGATTGGATGCCGGGTAAACGCTATGTCAACTATTAAGTAATTGAGTTTATTAATTATATGTATCAATTTGATTTGTTTTTATTTATGAAAAAAAGTACAGTAATGCTTTGGGCAATCTTTGGAGCGCTACTCATGGGTTGCTCAGACGAGGAGATTGCGAATGTGGAAACCTCCTCGCGGAATGCGATTGGTTTTAACGTGTTAAGTAATGCGGCGGAAACGAGGGCTACCCCTACTACCCCCTCCAACTTGACGAGCACCGATTTCGACGTGTTCGCTTTTACGGCGGATGGTACTGCCTTCATGGGAAAGGTCGACACGGATTTTGAACATGACGGAGTGAAGATCGTGTACAAAGATGGTAAGTGGGATTATGACGATGCGAACGACCTTCGTTATTGGCCTTCCGAGGCTTTGGACTTTTACGCGTTCAATCCCGGAACGGTTAGTGACGACATGTTGACGTTTTATATGTGGGAAGCCTCCGGGACTGTCCAAAAGATAAGTTATACCTGCATTGATGAGTATGGAGCCGGTACTCATGCAAACTACGACGTGATGTATGCCATGGCCAAAGACCAGACAAAAGACATGAACAACGGAGTAGTGAAATTTAACTTCAAGCATATTCTGTCACAGGTCGTATTCAAAGCAAAGACCCAATACGATAACATGCAGGTGGACATCGACATGATCAAGATTCATAATTTCAAATTTGCCGGCGCCTTCACATTGCCTGCGACAGCCGAAGAAACGGGAAGTTGGAGTTCGTCTGATTTAGCATTTCCACACGCATTTACCGTAGTGAAAAACGCAAATATCACGGTCAATAGTAATACCGCAGCTACCGATATTTCCACAAATACTCCTATGCTGAATATACCACAGACGCTGACTGCTTGGACTGTTTCCGCACCCAACAAAAGCAAGTTGGAGGCCGATAATGCGAAGCAATGTTACCTGGAGATCTCCTGCAAAATCCGGCAGTCCGGAGCTTATCTGTTGGGTTCAGCAAGCGAATACAAAACAATTTATGTTCCGTTCGGAGATACATGGGTAGCGGGCAAGCGTCATATCTACACGTTGATTTTCGGTGGTGGTTATGATGATCAGGGAGAGGCTGTGTTGAATCCGATCCGGTTTGATGCAGAGACAACAGGCTGGGTTGATGCAGATAATAAAGACGTAAACGTCCAACCTTAATCCAAACGTTTATTAATATCGTACCCGTTGGCAGGTTAAACATACGCAAGATTAACCCTGCCAACGGGTTTTTTATAGGGAATCGCATTTTCAATATACTTTTTGATGTGTAGGGGTGCTTTTTGCGTACCTTTTTCCTGGAGAATTTCTTTTGTGGAGTGTTTGCCCTGTATATTCCCGATACGCTGTTATAGCAGGGAACTGTTTTTATCCAAGTAGTCAGATATAGCCTCTTGCAATACCGATTTTAGCGAATCGCCTTTGCGGATCGCGATCAGCTTTAAGTTCTGGTGATAGGTTTCGTCCATGACAAAATTACAATGCACGGTTTTCGCTTTCTTCGGCTTTTGAGCCTCTTTTTGCCCGGCCGTGGATTGGATCAGGCTGTCTAATCCCCCGGTCAGCCCGGCCGACATACTGTTTTTTAAATCGTTCTTCTTTGCCATATGGTTACTTTATTTCTGTTAGCAGTTCGTTACATACCTTCTCGTAGTCCTCTGCCCCGGCAGATTTTGGGGCATAGTGAAAAATATCCTGCCCTTGTGTCGGGGCTTCGGCCAGCGTAATGGCGTTGCGTATATGGGTGCTGAACACTTTGCCCTGGAATGTTTCCTGTACCAGTTCCGAAACGCTCTTGTTCAGGTTCTTTCTTCCGTCGTACTGGGTTATCAGAACCCCGGCTATCGAAAGATCCGAGTTCAAACGTTGCTGCACCTTGTGGACTACCTGCATAAGTTTAGCCATTCCACGCATTGCCAGGAATTGAGCCTGAACCGGGATAATCAACCGATCCGAGGCCGTCAGTGCGTTAAGCGTGAGCAGCGACAGCGAGGGGGGACAGTCGATCAGGATATAATCGAATTTCTCCTTTTGGCCTTTGATAAGGTGGGCTAAGATAAGCTCCCGTCCGGCCTCGTTGATTAACTCCGTTTCAACGGCCGAGAGATCCAGGCAGGAGGGAACGACGCTAAGGCCGTCCTTATGCTCGTAGATCGGCAGGTCGTATTCGCCTTTCATCGCACCGTAGATCGTTTGGGGAAGCTCCGCAGAGAAGCCCAGCGATTCGGTCAGGTTGGCCTGCCCGTCAAGGTCGATCAAAAGAACCTTGTACCCTTTTTGACGTAACGCACCGCCCAGGTTGATCGTGGTTGTGGTCTTTCCTACTCCCCCCTTGTGATTCAATACGGAGATTACTTTTGCTTTGCTCATAAATTCAGTTTTTTAAATGGTTGTCATGTCCGCAAATATAGTTAAAATACTAATATACTAAAATACTAAAAGTAGTATTTCTCGTTTTTTGCGTGTTTTTTGTGCCGATCGGGGAAGCGTACCGAAATAAATCCGGTTTCCACCTTTCGGTACGTTTCGTTTCTGTACCGGAATTAATCAAAGATTAGAATAACCATAAATGTTTTTATACGTTAATCATACGTATGTATATATGTATATATTTGTTTTTGAGTATCTTTGTGTGCTATAAATAAAAAATAAAAGACATGAGCACTTATTCGTATAAAAATCCGAAGTTTATAAATTCCCCTAAAGGGGTGGTTGAAGTTGTAGAAGTGATTTATGACGGCAAAGATGATCCGGCCTATTCACTGGCTATTATTAAATGGGAAAATACCTATAAATTAGGTATTCGTTGGAACATCGCTTATAGTGAATGGGACGATTACCGCAAACAGAACGGGCAAGATGAATGTATAGGTAATCCACAGTCGAGAGGTATTCCCACCTGGTTTGTTTTGCCCGATGATATGATGTTTGGTGAGAAGTTCAGCGGTGCGATGCAGAGGCTTGATGAATTAAGAAAAGGTAAGTAAGCAATGGAACAGGGAGAAATCATATTATACCAGCCGGATGAAGCGGTCAAGTTGGAAGTGAGGTTGGAAGATGAAACCGTTTGGCTGACACAAGAACAAATAGCCGACTTGTTCGGGACTAAAAGGCCAGCTATTACCAAACATTTGAACAACATTTACAAAAGCGGCGAACTTGATATAGATAGCACATGTTCCATTTTGGAACATATGGGTAATGACGGCAAACAGAGATATACTACTAAATATTATAATCTTGATGCGATTCTGTCAATAGGATATCGGGTTAATAGCAAGAACGCAACCCTTTTTAGGAAATGGGCGAATAGTGTATTAAAGGATTATCTTTTAAAGGGGTATTCCATTAATAAACGTTTGTCAGAACTTGAAAGGACTGTCGCTCAACATACCGAGAAGATAGATTTTTTCGTGCGTACTGCCTTGCCCCCGGTCGAAGGCATTTTTTATAACGGCCAGATTTTCGATGCGTACAAGTTCGCCACCGATCTGGTAAAGTCGGCCAGGCGTTCGATCGTGCTTATCGACAACTATGTGGACGAAACGGTCTTGCTCATGTTGAGTAAACGCAGCGTCGGTGTCTCGGCCACCATTTACACACAGCGTATCACGCAGCAACTCCAACTTGATCTTGACAGGCATAACAGCCAGTACCCACCTATCGACATCAGGACGTACCGGGACAGTCACGACCGTTTCCTGATCGTTGATGAAACGGACGTGTACCATATCGGAGCCTCGTTAAAGGATCTGGGGAAAAAGATGTTCGCTTTCTCAAAGCTGGATATTCCGGCGGCTGTGATAACTGACCTGTTATAATATCCCTTGTCTTATGAATGTGGTTATCTATTCACGTGTAAGCTCGCAGTCGGCCAGGCAATCGACCGAACGGCAGGTTGTCGATCTGGAGAGGTTCGCAGCCGGACGGGGGTACGAGGTGACGGCGGTCTTTGAGGAAAAGATAAGCGGACGAAAGGCCAATATCGAACGCCCGGTTTTAAGCCGTTGCCTGGAATACTGCACAGATCCGCAGAACCGGGTGGATATGCTGTTGCTGACCGAGATCTCACGCCTGGGGCGTTCCACCCTGGAGATACTAAAGGCACTCGATACGCTGCACACGCATAAAATATGCGTGTATATCCAAAACTTGAACCTGGAAACATTACGGCCGGACAAGACGGTAAACCCCTTGTCCTCTCTGATTACTACCCTATTGGGGGAACTGGCCGCAATCGAACGCCAGGGGATCACTGACCGCCTTAATAGCGGACGGGAGTTGTACATCCAGAAAGGGGGCAGGCTGGGACGGAAGCCGGGAAGCCGGAAAACGGCCGAACAGAGGAAAGAGGAATACCGGGAGGCGATCGCCTTGTTGAAGAAAGGCTACTCGATCCGGAACGTGGCGAAGCTCACGGGAAAGGCCGTTTCGACGATACAACAAGTAAAAAAAGACTTCATTAATAGCTGATTATCGGAACAAATATTGTATTTTTGCAACAAATACGAGTAAATACACGTAATTAAAAACGAGTATTTGCACGAAAATAATCAGAATCTAAATAAAAACGGTTATGGCAACAATGGCGGAGAAAATGGCGGCTTCACTGGAGGAATTAAGAAAGCTCCAGGAGAAAGACCGCTGTGTCGTCCTGCAAGGGACGGCCGAGATAGGGAGGACGCATTTAACCCGGCTGTTGGATAACGGCTGGTTGCAGGAAGTAATGAAAGGCTGGTATATTGCGGCCAGGCCGGGAACAGAGGGGGATACGACGGTCTGGTACACCTCATTCTGGTATTTTATTGCGAAATATGCGGCCGTCCGGCTGGGGGAACGGTGGTGTTTGACGGCCGACCAGTCGTTGGATCTGTATTCGGGGAAAACGACCGTGCCCGTACAGGTGGTTATCAAATCGCCGAAAGGCCATAACAACACGCAAAAGCTGATGTATGATACCTCGCTTTTGGTGTTTCAAAGCGAGATCCCGGATCAGGTATATAAAGAGCCGGAATACGGCCTTAATCTCTATCCGCTTGCCGAAGCCCTGGTATATACCACGCCGAGATATTTCCAGGTGGAGAAGATCGCAGCCCGCACCTGCCTGGCCATGATACGGGACGCTGCCGATATATTAAAGGTACTGACGAGAAACGGGGCTTCGCTTCGTGCCGGAAGAATAGCCGGGGCGTTCCGGAACATCGGGAACAGCGAAATCGCCGACAGCATCGTTTCCACGATGCGGGGGTTCGGGTATGACGTGAGAGAAGAAGATCCGTTCGAGGATCAGCCACGAACGCCCCTTGTTTATGAGGTGTCGCCTTACGTCACACGCTTGCGCCTGATGTGGGAGAACATGAGGGATAAGGTTGTAGAACTGTTTCCCGAAGCCCCTGGAAAGATTGATGACGTGGAGGGGTATTTGAGATCCGTCGATGAAAAGTATTCGGAGGACGCTTATCATTCTCTCTCGATCGAGGGATATAGGGTTTCCCCGGAACTGATCGAGAAAGTGCGTGTCGGGAACTGGAAGCCGGAGGAAGAAGATAAGGAGCATAAAAACGCACTGGTGGCACGTGGGTATTACCAGGCGTTCCAGGCTGTCAGGGGGACGATCGCCGATATACTGAAAGGAAAGAACGCAGGGGAAGCGGTAAGGGCGGATCATCCGGTCTGGTATATGCAGATGTGGATGCCGTTCGTTACGGTGGGGATCTTGCAAAGGGAGGATCTTGTGGGTTATCGTACCGGGCAGGTCTATATACGGGGATCGCAACATATCCCGTTGAACCCGAAAGCGGTCAGGGACGCTATGCCCGTCCTTTTCGATCTCTTGAAGAATGAGCCGCACCCGGCGGTAAGGGCTGTCTTGGGACACTTCTTTTTCGTGTATATTCACCCCTATATGGACGGGAACGGGAGAATGGGACGGTTCGTCTTGAACGCCATGCTTGCGTCTGGAGGCTATAACTGGACGGTTGTTCCGGTGGAGCGTAGAAAAGAATATATGAAAGCGTTGGAAAAGGCCAGCGTGGAGGGGGATATTTCGGAGTTTACGAAAGTAATCGCATCATTGGTCAAGTAATGATATTTATAATAATGACAATATGAAATCAACGGAATATATCGAATGGGATAAACTGGAGCAGATCCCGTTCTGCCTTTGCCGGATCGCGGAGGATGAAGAAAACCAGGAAATAGATGTTTATTATCTGGATAAACGGGTTTGCCATGATTACGATCATGTGGGGCATTATTTTCGTACTGCGATAATCATGTTTAGAAGGATCAGGAACATAACGGCCGATTGGGTGAACCTCAAAAACCTTTGGTTGCTAAGGGACTGTATCAGGGAGAATTTTAATCATGGCCTGGAGGTGGACGATCTGATCTTCGGGGAAACATTCGACGGTGAGGATCCGGAAACTATAAAGCCGCTAACCAAAGAACGGCTGTTCAAGATTAAAAAGGTGATTCAGGAAAAAGATCCATACGCTACCGTATAGGGGGGGAGTATATAAAAACAAAACCCTGGAGTTTGTCTTGCGACAGGGACAACAGGGGATTACTACGCAAATATAGGGAGTATATCTCGTTTATACAAGGATTTTATGGCTTTTCTGGATTGATTTTAAAAAGAATAGAGGCTTGTTCCCTGGAATGTAGTATTTACTACTTTTAGTATTTTAGTATATTAGTACGCTTTTCTTTTGGAGGATTTGGGCGTTCCCGTAAACGGTCGGGCTTTCCGCCTCCAAGTCCTCGCCTAAAGGCTGTGGGCTTTCCACTGCAATCCCTAACGCATGAATACACCCACCCACCCGATTAAGGTAGGCTATTTCCGGATAGAGCCGTTCGGTGAAGCCAGCCGGATAAAAGCCGCCTGACTTTTCACTGATCGGCACAATCCGGGTACTCCGGTAGCCGATTGTCGAACCCGGTTTTAAACCCCCTTTCAGGGGAGAGAGGTATTTTAGTTTTTCCGGCGTGGCCGCCTTGCGTTTACCTTGACCGGGGTTTTTGTCTGCAAAGGTCAAACGGCTTTTTCCATATCCCAAGTTGAGCCGCAAGCGGCTTTTAGAAAAAATCTCCAGCCTGGCTAAAGCCAGGTAGTATTTTTCCTAAAAAACTTGTGCTATGGAAAAAAACGTTTGGGGTGTTCTCATACAAAAACCCCTCGGAACTCAAGGTAAACGCAAGATGACCACACCGACAGCCCCGAAAAACCAAAATGAGGTTGTCTTGATACAAAAACATCGGAATCTTAGGCATCCGCAAGGTTTTTTGGGGGGGA
>ERZ1694965.586-NODE-586-length-12939-cov-21.974930_pt1 | contig 12939 bp, 7 predicted proteins | sample MGYA00581612_ERZ1694965 | MGnify/ENA primary metagenome ERZ1694965 (study PRJEB42213, sample SAMN07424500) | human gut metagenome | biome: ENVO:00009003; feature: ENVO:2100002; material: ENVO:00002003 | host: Homo sapiens | place: USA | collected 2015 ... | reverse complement strand
TACGGAAATCGGCTGGGATGCTTACGAAACCTGCTCCCGCTGCGACTATACCACCCGCACAGAGCTGCCCGCACTGAACCATGCTCTGGAGCAGCACGCAGCAAAAGCTCCTACCTGTACGGAACCCGGCTGGGATGCTTACGAAACCTGCTCCCGCTGCGACTATACCACCCGCAAAGAGCTGCCCGCACTGAACCATGCTCTGGAGCAGCACGAAGCAAAAGCCCCCACCTGTACGGAAAAGGGCTGGAGCGCTTACGAAACCTGCTCTCGTTGTGACTATACCACCTATGCGGAGCTGCCCATCTTGGGACACGACTATCAGGCTGTTACCGTAGCCCCTACCTGTGAAACAGACGGCTATACTGTTTTTACCTGCTCCCACTGCAAAGACAGCTACACCGCAGACCCGACCGATCAGCTGGGACACCAGTTCGGTGCATGGTCCCCGAACGGAACCGGCTCTCAGAGCGCCAGTTGTCTGCGGCAGGGCTGCGCGCACACTGGCAGCACGGATTGCCGGAAGTTTACTTTCCGCACTGCGGAAGGCGAAGCGCTGACCTTCTGCCCCGTGTGCGGGCAGGCAGAAAACGCCGCGCAGCTGGAAAAGATCGAAGCCGCAACGGCGTGGGCTAACAGCGGCAGTCTTTCTGCGGAGGATGTGACCGCACGGACGAATGGGGAATACCTGAGTGTGGCCTTTGAGACCGCAGGCAGCCTGACGCAGCCCACCGGTCGGGTAAGACTCGCGCTGCCCGCCGGATTGCTGGAAGGCAAAACGCTTGTGCGCATTGCCCCGGACGGCACACAGACGGAGATGCCGTTTGAAACAGAGCGCGGAACGATCATCCTTACGCTGGATTTTGCAAACAGCGCGCTGCCCGTAATGCTCTTCCGGCTGGTACCCCAGCCCACCGCCCTCTGAACGCTTTTACAGCGGCACAAACAATAAAACGCAAAATGCCCGCTCACCGTGGTTTTCCACAGGTGGGCGGGCATTCTTTTGTGCCTTTTGGGGCATAAAAATACCTCCGGAGGATGCAGCGTTTTTTACGCTGTCTACTCTGGGGGCAGGATAGCAAGCGCTGCGCGGCAGCTCCCGGAAGCGGACACTGTCTTGCTGAAAAAGCACTTCCTAGCGCTGCTCCTCCGGCGGGCAGCAGCTCTCCCGGGGGATGAGCTTGTGCGGCACGATGATCTTTGTGGCCAGAAGGTTCGGGTTCTCGATGTGGTTGATGGTCTGGCTGGCAGCCTCCATGCCCAGCTGGTAGGGGTTCACGTCCACGGTGGTCAGCTGTGGGCTGCCCTGCCCTTTGTTGCGGAGTGCCCCCTTGGCAAACCGGACGGGATTGCGCTATAATAGAGCCGTAACAGTTCCACAAAGGTGTGGTAAGGGAGGTGCGGTCATGATCCGGGTGGCGATCGTAGAGGACGACGCGGAGGTGCAGGGGGTATTGCAGGAGTATGTCCGGCGGTATACCCGGCAGTACGGGACAGAATTTGAAGTGACGGTCTTTGCGGACGGCGTGGATATTCTGGAGGATTACCGCGCGGTCTACGACATTATTTTTCTGGATGTGGAGATGAAGCATCTGGACGGCATGACCACGGCAGAGCGCATCCGGCAGATGGATGCAGACGTCATCCTGATCTTCATCACCAATATGGCGCAGTACGCCATCCGGGGCTACTCGGTGGGAGCGCTGGACTATGTGCTGAAGCCGGTGCCCTACTTTGCCTTTTCGCAGCAGCTGCTCAAGGCGGTTGCCCGGCTGGAAAAGCGGGCAAAGCACTACCTGACCGTGCCGGTGGAGGGCGGGCTGCGCCGGCTGGACACCGCAAGCATCTATTACTTGGAAAGCGAGGGGCACCGGGTGCACTTTTACACCGATGAGGGCGATTTTTCCGCCCCCGGCGCCCTCAAGGCCTTTGAGGAAAAGCTGGCAGACTGCCCCTTTGCCCGGTGCAACAGCGGCTACCTTGTCAATCTGGCACAGGTGCGGGAGCTGCGGCAGAGCACCGTGCAGGTGGGCCCCTGCGAGCTGCAGGTCAGCCGCCCCAAGCGCAAGGCCTTTCTTGCCGCACTGACCGACTACATCGGAGGTGAAGGCTCATGACCGCGCTGCCGGATATCCCCCGGCTGTACACCGCCCTTGCCGAGTGTCTGGCGGTGCTGCTGTTCACCCCGGCGCTTGCGCCCCGCTTTTCCAGAGCGGTCACCGGGGGTATCACCCTGCTGTGGGCGGCGGTGCTGTCGGCCTTTCTGGGGCTGACGGGCAATGTGCCCGGCGGGCTCTGGATCCCCTGCATGGTAACGGCCATCGGGCTTTCTTACTTATATTTATGGGGCGTGTGGAGCATTACTCTGCTGGAAGCCGGGTATCACTGCGCACGGGCGTTTATTCTGGCAGAGCTTGCCGCCAGCGTGGAGTGGCAGCTGCACTGCGCCCTCTGGCCCGCCCGCGGCCCATGGGAGCCGCTGTCTTTGCTGCTGCTGGCGCTGGTGTATGGGGCGCTGTTCGGCATTATGTGCTATCTGCAGCACCGCCGTCCCCAGCCCGCCGGGCACTTACAGATCGGCGGCAGCGCCGCCCTGACGGCGGTCATGCTGGCGCTGACTGCCTTTGCGGTGAGCAATCTGGGCTTTCTGCCCGGCAGCGAGATCAACATGAGCATTTTTTCCATCCGCACCTTGGTGGATTTTTCCGGCGTGCTGATCTTATCTGTGCAGCACGAGCAGCTGCAGGAGAACGCTTTGCACAGCGAGCTTGCCGCCATGGACGAGGTACTGCACCGCCAGTACGAGCAGTACAAGCGCAGCAAGGAGGGCATCAACCTCATCAACCGGCGGTACCATGAGCTGAAGATCCAGCTTGCCCGCATCCGGGAGGAGCAGGACCAGACCAAGCAGAACGCCGCCATTGCCGCCATGGAGCAGAACATCCGCCAGTACGAGGCCGAGAACAAGACCGGCAACCCGGTGCTGGATACCCTGCTCACCGCCAAGAGCATGGAATGTCAGGAAAAGCAGATCCGCATGACCAGCGTGGCAGACGGCAGGATGCTGGGCTTTCTCACCATCCGGGAGCTGTGCACCATCGTGGGCGTGGCGCTGGACAACGCCATTGCCGCCGTGCGCGCCGAGCCGGACCCCGAAAAGCGGCTTATCAAGGTGGCGGTGTACAGTCAGGGCGGCTTTGCCATGCTGCGGTTCGAGCATTATATAGAGGCCGCCCCCGCACTGGATGCGGACGGTCTGCCGCAGCAGGGGTCGGACCTGAAAAGCGTCCGCACCACCGTCGGGCAGCACGGCGGCAGCATGACGATGCACTGGGAAAACAACTGGTGCACCCTGCGGATCTTATTTCCGCTGCCCAAAAACAAATAATTTTTACGGCAGGTATCCCCTGCCGTTTTTTTTGTTGTCTGGCAGGGTGCACAAATGCAATACGGTGATATTTGTGTATGTGCACAATAAAATTTGAAACCTTATTGTAACTTCTGCAAATTATGCATCCAAAACGACAGATTGTGCGGCGAACGGTTCGTTTTGCGGTTTATATGATAAAATGACATCAAGCAAAGGAGTGGACGCACTCCTGAGAACAGCCATGAACCGGGTCGTGTACACAAAAGAGAAGGAGTTAACAGTTATGGCACAGAAAAAGAAGGACGGTAAGATGATGGGCAAGATCATCAAAACTGCCGTTTCGGGTGTGTTGTGTGTCGCATTGGCGGGCGGTATAGTTGCGGCCAATGTGCTGATCCCGCCCAACGCCAGCAGCGTGCAGAGCATTTTGGGCCTGAAGAGCGGAGGCATCGACAACAGCAAGGCAAAGACCGAAGGCATTAATATGGAATACGGCAAGCCCGGCTTTGACACAGAGGATGCGCTGGTTGAGGATGAGATCGCCCTGAACAAGCAGATTGCAGCAGAGGGCATCGTCCTGCTGAAGAACGATGAAGGCAGAATGCCGTACAGCACGGATACCACCTTCAGTTTTGTCAGCCATTCGGCAGTCAGCTACATCGGCGGCAACAAAGTCGATATGAAAACGGCCTTTGAAGATGCCGGGTTCGGTGTCAACGAGGACCTCTGGAAATTCTATTCCGAAGGCAACGGCAAGGATTACGGTCTGGGCGTTGGTTCCGTTTCCTACGGTGATGACGAGGACTTTTCCATCAACGAATGCCCCTTGTCTGTTATGAAAGCAGAGCCGGGTCTGACCGATTCCATGAAGAATACGGTTCCTGTTTTTGTGTTCAGCCGTGTGGCGGGCGAAGGCCGTGATATGCCCCGCTCCATGTACAACCACACCGATGTGGAAGAGGACAAGACCAAGACTTATCTGGAGCCGGATTCTACGGAACTGGAGATCCTGCAGTATCTGAACGACAACTTTGACGATGTCGTGCTGCTGCTCAACTCCAGTGCAGCGGTCGATCTGAGCTGGGTGGAGGATTATCCCAGCATCCACACGGTCATCTCGGCTCCTGCCATGGGCGACTACGGCCTGTGCTCTCTGGCTGAGATCTTCTCCGGCAAGGTCAATCCTTCCGGCCGCACCGTGGATACCTATGAAGTGGATGCCATGAACAGCCCGGCGGCGCAGAACTTCGGCGACTTTGCCTACTACGATGAGAATGGCAACCTCACCAAGTACAACTACGTCAGCTACAAAGAGGGCATCTATGTTGGCTACCGCTACTACGAGACCCGTTACGAGGATAAAGTCCTCGGTCAGGGCAATGCGGGCGATTACAACTACGACGATGCTGTGATGTACCCCTTCGGCTACGGCCTGTCCTACACCACCTTTGACTGGTCGGATTACAACACCAGCTGGGATGGCGATACCTGCACCGTGACGGTCAAGGTCACCAACACCGGTTCTGTTGCAGGCAAGGACGTTGTGGAAGTCTACGCACAGAGCCCTTACACCGATTATGACAAGGCCAACAAGGTGGAAAAGGCTGCCGTTGAACTGGTCGGTTACGCCAAGACCTCGGAGCTGGCTCCCGGTGCAAGCGAGACCGTGACGGTCACCTTCGACCAGGAACAGCTGAAGTCCTACGACTACGTCAATGCCAAGACCTACATTCTGGACGCAGGTGATTACTATATCACTGCGGCTAAAAACGCACACGAAGCGGTCAACAACATCCTCTCTGCCAAGGGAAAGAGCGTGGCAGACGGTATGACCGCGGATGGCGACACTGCTTTTGTTGAAATCTACACCCCGGCCAACGGCACCGTGGATACCACGACCTATAAGAACGACACCACCACCGGCGTGGAGGTCACCAACCAGCTGGATCATGCAAACGGCGGGCTGCAGTATCTCTCCCGCAGTGACTGGACTGGCACCTGGCCGACCGTTGACGGCGAGGTCAGCGACCAGATCAGCACCTGGGGCAACCCCATCAATGGTACCGATGCCAGCGGCAAGGCTGCATCCTATACCTACCGCAAGACGATCAGCAAGGAGGACCTTGCAAAGCTGGATTCTTTTGATTCCCTGAACCCCACCGACTTCTCCACCCTGACCGATGAGATCGTTTACGGCAAGGACAACGGTCTGGGTCTGATCGATATGCGCGGTCTGGATTACGATGATGAAAAGTGGGACGCACTGCTCGACCAGCTGACCCCCAGCGATTATCAGACCCTGATCACGCAGTCCGGCTATGGCACGGCTGCCATCAAGTCGGTGGATAAGCCCTCCACGACCGACCGCGACACTGCCACCGGCCTGATCAACTACGGCTTTGATGCAAGCGGCAACCTCTACTTCAAGGGCAACATCACGCACTGCGGCGTGATCGTTCTGGCACAGACCTACAACGATGATCTGGCCACTCACTACGGCGAGAACATTGGCGACGAGTCCTACTATCTGGATGTCGATGGCTGGTATGCACCGGCAGTCAACATGCACCGCACTGCATTCTCCGGCCGCAACAGCGAGTATTACTCCGAGGATCCGTTCATCGGCGGTCACATTGCTTCCCTCGAGTGTGAGGGTGTCGCCTCCCGCGGTATGTATGTCTTTGTCAAGCATTACGCCATCAACGATCAGGAGGACCACCGCGGCGACCGTGAAGGCCAGTACAGCATTGCGACCTTCCTGAACGAGCAGGCGGCCCGCGAGATCTACCTCAAGCCCTTTGAGATGTGCGTCAAGTCTGATAAGGTCGAGATGAACTATGCAAAGGACAACGGCGACGGCACTTACAGCAATGCCACCACCGAGATCCCGTCCGTCACCGGCATCATGACCTCCTTCAACCGCGTTGGCTATACCTGGGCCGGCGGCAACTACAACATGATCACCGGCCTGCTGCGCAACGAGTGGGGCTTCCACGGCTTCATTATCACCGATAATGCAAATACCGGCGTGTTCATGGATGCGGGTCAGATGATTCGGGCTGGTGCAGACGGAAAGCTGACGAACCTGCCCACCGGCGCACGGTACACCTTTAACAAGGATGACGTTGCAGACTACCACTACGGTCGTGAAGCAATCCATAACATCCTGTACACCATTGCAAACTCCAAAACGATGAACGGCGGTATGCCGGGCAGCCGCTATCTGGCAAAGGTTGAGCCTTACCAGAAGGTCATCTACGCAGTGGATGGTGTCTGCGGCGGTCTGATCGCAGTTCTGGTCGTTCTGACGATCCTCCGCTTCCGTAAAAAGAAAGAGGACGTAAAAACCGTCTGATCAACACATAGGAACAGAAGGGGCGGCGGGCAAACGCCCGCCCCCTTTTTTGATTGTCAGGAGAGACCCATGAAACACACAGATATCATCAACAGCCTGGATCTGGAACAGAAATGCGCCCTGCTGAGCGGCGGCACGGTGTTCACCACCCGGGCGCTGCCGGGCAAGGGCATCCCGGCCATTACCCTGTCGGACGGCCCCAACGGCGTGCGCAAGCAGGCCGGTGCGGCGGACCATCTGGGCCTGAACCCCAGTGTGCCCGCCACCTGCTTCCCCACCTCAGCCACCGTGGCCAACAGCTGGGACCCGGAGCTTGGCGAGGCTGTGGGCGCAGCCATGGGCGAAGAGGCAGCGGCACAGGGCGTGTCGGTGCTGCTGGGCCCCGGCCTGAACATCAAGCGCAGCCCCCTGTGCGGCCGCAACTTCGAGTATTTCTCGGAGGACCCCTACCTTGCCGGTAAGATGGCGGCGGCCTACGTCCGCGGCATCCAGAAAAACGGCATTGCCGCCTGCCCCAAGCACTTTGCCGTGAACAGTCAGGAGCTGCGCCGCATGGCCTCGGATTCCATTGTGGACGAGCGTACCCTGCGGGAAATTTACCTGACCGGCTTCGAGATGGTGGTCAAAGAAGCGCAGCCCAAGACCATCATGTCCGCCTATAACCTTGTCAACGGCACCTACGCCAACGAGAACGCCCACCTGCTCATGGATATCCTGCGCAAGGACTGGGGCTTTGACGGCGCAGTGGTCACCGACTGGGGCGGCAGCAACGACCACGCCCTCGGCGTAAAGAACGGCTCTACGCTGGAAATGCCCGCCCCCGGCGGGGACGCCATCCGGGAGCTGATGAAAGCAGTGCAGACCGGCAAGATCACCGAAGCGGACGTGGACGCCCGGCTGGAGGAACTGCTGGAACTGGTGTTTACCACCAAGGCGGCGGTGGACGCCGCACCCAGCAAGTTCGATGCCGACGCCCACCACGCACTGGCACGTCGGGCTGCTGCCCAGAGCATCGTGCTGCTGAAGAACGAAAACAGCCTGCTGCCCCTTGCAAAGGGGGAAAAGGTGGCGGTCATCGGCGACTTTGCCCAGACGCCCCGCTATCAGGGGGCAGGTTCCAGCGCCGTCAACTCCATCAAGGTGGATTCCTTCTTGGACTGCCTTGCCGAGAGCGGCCTGAACAGCGTCGGCTACGCCAAGGGCTTTGACCGGCAGGGCAAGCCCGATGAGGCACTGAAGGCCGAGGCGGTGCTGCTGGCAAAGAACGCCAATGTGGTGCTGCTGTGCATGGGTCTGGACGAGATCAAGGAAAGCGAGGGCATCGACCGCGCCGACATGAAGCTGGCAGAAAACCAGCTGGAACTGCTGGCCGCTGTGGCGGCGGCGAACCCCAACGTGGTGCTGCTGCTGAGTGCAGGCTCCTCGCTGGAAAGCGATTGGGTCAAGGACTGCAAGGCGCTGGTCTACGGCTGCCTGGGCGGTCAGGCCGGTGCGGGCGCACTGGTCGAGGTGCTCACCGGCGCGCAGAACCCCTGCGGCAAGCTGGCTGAGACTTGGGCGCGCAGCTACGCCGACACCCCCGCAAAAGCGCATTTCGGCGGCGACGGCCCCACTGTGGAGTACCGCGAGGGTCTGTATGTGGGCTACCGCTACTACGACACCGCCGGTGTGCCCACCGCCTTCCCCTTCGGCTACGGCCTGAGCTACACCAGCTTTGCGTACAGTGACCTGAAAGCAGACGAAACCGGCGTGACCCTGACTGTCACCAACACCGGCAGCTGTGCAGGTGCCGAGGTGGTGCAGCTGTATGTGGCAAAGCCGGATGCAAAAGTTTTCCGCCCCGTCAAGGAGCTGAAGGGCTTTACCAAGGTGCAGCTGGAAGCCGGAGAGAGCAAGACCGTCACCATCCCGCTGGACGATAAGGCGTTCCGCTACTGGAACGTCAAGACCGACCGCTGGGAGGTGGAGGGCGGCAGCTATCAGCTGCTGGTGGGCGCTTCCAGCGCCGACATCCGCTTGACTGCCGCTGTCACGGTGGCGGGCACCGGCGCACCCGACCCCTACGCGGGCAAAGACCTTGCACATTACCGCACTGCACAGGTGCAGAACGTGCCGGACGCGGAGTTTGAGGCGCTGCTGGGCCGTCCCATCCCGGAGAACAAGGTGCACATCGACCGCAACATGACGCTGGGCGAGATGGGGCACGGACGCAGCCCCATCGGCTGGCTGGCGGCTGCCGTGCTGGGCACCCTGCTGCGCCGCAGCATCAAAAAGGGCAAGCCCGACCTGAACATCCTGTTCCAGTACAATATGCCTCTGCGGGCGCTGGCCAAAATGACCAACGGCGCCATCAGCATGGGCATGGTGGACGGCATCGTGATGGAGCTGCAGGGCTTCTGGATCATCGGCCTTGTGCGGGTGATCGTGGAGGCCGTGAAGAACCTCGTGCTGAACAGCCGCATGGAAGAGCGCTTGAAAAACAGCTGAAAGGAAGCAGGCTATGAATTTCTGGAATAACTTCGCGGCAAAGCACCCCGCCGCTGCCAAGTGGGTGCGCGAGGGTGGCCTGTTCGTCATCGTGTCCAACCTCATCACTGTGTTCAAGTACCTGCTGCTGCAATTTCTGCCCAAGGCCTTTGCAAGCCTGCCGATGGTGGATTTCGGCTGGCCGGGCATCGACATTACCCTGTTCGGCGAGACCTTCAAATGGAACATCCTCGGCTACGATGCCGCCCACGGCGGCCTGCCCTACTTCTGCGCCTACATGATCGCCATGGTCATCGGCGAGTGCATCAACTTCCCCATCCAGCGCAATTTTGTGTTCCGCAGCAAGGGCAATCTGGCAAAGCAGATCGGCTGGTATGTGCTGGCCTTCTGCATCATCACCTGCATCGTCAACTCCATCAACTGCATCTGGGTGGCAGTGGCAGGGCTGCTGGTACCGGACTTCATCTACAACATCGGCACCACCGTGCTCAACGGCGGCATCTCCATGGTGATCTTCTTCTTTGTGAATAAGATCATCTTCCCGGAGGGCGAAAAAGCCGCCAAATAATAAGCTATTCTCCTTCATTTTCTTCTCTTCATCATAAACCAGAAGGGCTGCTCCGTTCTCCGGGGCAGCCTTTTTGGTTTGGGAAGAGAACCCTCTCAGTCACGCCTGACGGCGTGCCAGCTCCCCCCTCGGGGAAGCTGGCATCGCGCAGCGATGACTGAGGGGGTGCCTGCCTCAGTCATCTTATTTTTGTTTTTCTGCACAAAATGTTCTGCGGGCAGGGTTTTCCTCTTGACAAGCGGGCAAATGTTTCGTACTATATTTAGTAGTATGGAATCAAAGACGCTGTACGCAGGTTTCTGTGTGACCCCTGTACCCGTTTCAGGCAAAGCGTGCCTGTTTGATATAAAATGGAACCGTAAAGAGAAAAGCCGTATGCTTTTGCCCGTGCCGCCGGTTTTGGGTGGTGCGTATGGTTTTGGTGTCACTTTTTGCATTGAAAGCTCTTTCTATATCATTGCCCGTGTCCTGCTGCGCAGCGTCTCCTGCTTTTAATTTTGCATTGAATTGAAACAAAGGAGAGTGAACGCAATGACCGCGATCGGAGTGATCGTGGCCTTGATCGTTGCTGTTGTCGGCGTGGCTGCGGGCTATTTTATTGGTTACAACAACCGTAAAAAGACTGCCGAAGCCCAGATCGGCAGCGCCGAGGCCGAGGCTACCCGGCTGGTGAACGAGGCGATCAAGACCGCCGACCAGAAGCGCAAGGAAGCGGTTCTGGAAGCAAAGGACGAGGCTTTCCGTCTGAAAGCCGAGGTCGATGCCCAGAAGGCAGAGGCCGACAAGGAGATCAAGCAGCGCCGTGCGGAGATCAGCCGTCAGGAGAACCGCATCGACCAGAAGGAAACAGCGCTGGACCGCAAGACCGAGGCGCTGGAAAAGAAGGAAGAAGAGCTGAAAAAGCGCGCTGCCGAGGCCGAGGAGCGTCTGGCAGAGATCGACGCTCTGCGCGCCAAGGAGATGGAGCGTCTGGAAACGCTGGCCGGTCTGAGCCAGGAGGACGCCCGCGAGGTGCTGCTGCATAAGGTGGACGAGGAGCTGACCCACGAAAAGGCCGTGCGCGTTGCCGCCTACGAGACCGACCTGAAGGAAAACTGCGATAACATCGCCCGCAACCTCATCGGACAGGCCGTCAGCCGCTGTGCTGCCGACCATTGCAGCGAGACCACCGTCAGTGTGGTGCCGCTGCCCAGCGATGAGATGAAGGGCCGCATCATCGGCCGCGAGGGCCGCAACATCCGCGCACTGGAGACCGCTACCGGCGTGGATCTGATCATCGACGATACCCCGGAGGCCATTACCCTGTCCTCCTTCGACCAGACCCGCCGCGAGGTGGCCCGCATGACGCTGGAGCGCCTGATCGGCGATGGCCGTATCCACCCCGCTCGCATCGAGGAGACGGTGGAAAAGTGCCGCCACGATCTGGAACTGCAGATGAAGCGCGAGGGCGAGCGTGCGGTGATGGAGCTGGGCATCCACGGCCTGCACCCCGACCTGATCAAGCTGATCGGCCGGCTGAAGTACCGCACCAGCTTTGGCCAGAACGCCCTGACCCACAGCATGGAAGTGGCTTGGGTGGCCGGTCTGCTGGCAGGCGAGATGGGCGTGAACATTACCATGGCACGCCGCGCCGGTCTGCTGCATGATATCGGCAAGGCACTGGATCACGAGATCGAGGGCAGCCACGTCCAGATCGGCGTGGACATCTGCCGCAAGTACAAGGAGAACACCCAGATCATCCACGCCATTGAGGCACACCACGGCGACGTGGAGCCCAAGACCCCGCTGGCCTTCATCATTCAGGCTGCCGACGCCATCAGCGCCGCCCGCCCGGGTGCCCGCCGCGAGAACGTGGAAAGCTACGTCAAGCGTCTGGAAAATCTGGAGGAGATCTCCTCCAGCTTCGAGGGCGTGGAGCAGGCCTTTGCCGTACAGGCAGGCCGCGAGGTGCGCATTCTGGTCAAGCCCGACGTCATCAGCGATGATCAGGTCATCCTGCTGGCACGCGCTATCGCCAAAAAGATCGAGGATACGCTGGATTACCCCGGCCAGATCAAGGTCAACGTCATCCGCGAGAGCCGCGCTGTGGAGTACGCAAAATAAAGCTTTTCCGCAGGCTGCCGTGTTTTTTGCACGGCAGCCTGTTTTTTTGCGCCAAAACGATTGCAATTCCTGTTAAAAAAAGGTATCATGGATGCAGAAGAAAGCAAAAAGAACTGCGTCCGTGCGGACGCAGACCCGTAACGACCCCGGAACGGAAAGGAGCATCGTTCTATGAAAAACTGGAAGAAATTACTGGCCTGCCTGCTGGTCGGCCTGATGGCGCTGACCGTGTTCACCGCCTGCGATGCCAGCGTTGGCGCACCGATGAGCCCCAAGCGCTCGGACGCCGAAAGCGCAAAGGCGCTGTGCGATAAATTCAAAATGACATACAACGTGGAAATGACTTACAACGAGGACCTGAGCGAAAAAGCTTACAGCATTGCGAACTGGGTCGCCAGCACCTCGGTGTCTTGCTCCACCAATACCAATAAGACCGAGCTTTACCGCGTTGGAAATGCCAACGATGTCACCAAAACCAACCTGTTGCAGAACAACTATGCCACTGCATTTGAAAGCATGAGCATGGGCATTTATGGCGAAAATAATTTTGTTCCGGGCTTTGGCATTGATACGGATCTGGATTCCAGAAAAGACTACATCCGCTTTGTTCTGCCGAAAGAGGACATCGTGACCGACGCCATGAAGTCCGCTGCTGTCGGCAAGACCAAACTGGGCGTTGCTTATGTGGTAAAGGACGGCGTAAGCTACGCCGTGGTGCTGTTTGGGTGAATTTCATTACAACAAACAAAGCAGCCGCTGCACGAGAAAGTGCAGCGGCTGCTTTGTTTGTGCTGGGATACGATCAGCCCTTCAGGAAAGCCGGCAGGGGCTTGCCCTCCTTGAGCCACTGGTGATACTCGGCGGTGGCGGCAAATTCCACGTCACCGGCAGAGTTCAGCGCGGTCTCTACCGAGTCCTGCACCACGCCGATGATGAAGCCCACGCCCACCATCTGCATGGCGATGTCGTTGGAGATGCCGAACAGCGAGCAGGCCATGGGAATCAGCAGCAGGGAGCCGCCAGCCACGCCGGAAGCACCGCAGGCACCCAGAGCGC
>ERZ1694965.585-NODE-585-length-12988-cov-8.326452_pt1 | contig 12988 bp, 9 predicted proteins | sample MGYA00581612_ERZ1694965 | MGnify/ENA primary metagenome ERZ1694965 (study PRJEB42213, sample SAMN07424500) | human gut metagenome | biome: ENVO:00009003; feature: ENVO:2100002; material: ENVO:00002003 | host: Homo sapiens | place: USA | collected 2015 ... | reverse complement strand
CAATAATAACACCAGTACAATGATCGGTATCAATGATACAAGGGGAGAGGGGGCTTTCTTCATGTTGATTCTTATAACCTTTTATTTGTTTTCCGGCTACTGTTTTGTTTATAGCCGCGCAAAGATACAACAAAAAAGAATGAAATCTTTTGCTTCAAAATGTCAGGCAATAAAAATTATTATAAGTTTGTATTTGATTGGAATATGTATAAGACCGGCTCAATTAGCGAAAGTCTTACGCCTTATCCACCAGTAACGGATGAAAAGTACCCCTGTCAGGATGAGGGCAATGGATAATCCGGTATAGAAAACAGAAATGAACGTTTCGGGCAGAAGATGGAAGCTACGTATAGTAATTCCCAGAGAAATCATGAAGATCATTGTAATCCAGCTTTTCACATCGAAAAAGGAGAACGGGCAATTTTTGTGTTCTTTCTTTTGTTCGATTCGTTGGGTATGTTTATAATAAAGTCTTCTGAACACCAGAACGAAGAATAACAAGAAAACGACGGTAGCTTCTCCTATTTTGAACATCCAATCTTGGGAGGTGTTTAACCAGGTTACAATTCCTATTCGCAGAATATTCGCACCGGCTATAATCCAGACGGTGCCGGCTGTGATAAGTAAGATTTGTCTGTTAACTCCGTATTTCATTGGCTTTTTTATTGTAATAAACGGTTTGACCGTCCGTTTTGTTGACTCACTTCTTGTAGAAAGTCGTAATTAATAAAGAAATTCCGGTTAAAACGACTCCGGTACCGATAACTCCGTGCCAACCATACAGTTGCCAAAAGCTGCCCGCCAGAAATGTTCCCATCGAACCGCCAATAAAGTAAGTAGTCATGAAAACTGTATTGATACGGTTCGAAGCGCGCGGGTCTAGTTCGAAGATACTTGTCTGGTTGCTAAGTTGGATGCATTGCATCCCTATGTCAATGATGATGATTCCGGCAATGATACCAATAAAGGTGTTTTCACCGATGAAGAACAGTAACCAGGCAAAGAGAATCAATCCGCAACCGATAAAGTTGAAGCGGCGTACCCCGACTTGTTTTACATATCTTCCAACAAAAGAGGCTGTTAATGCTCCCGCCACTCCGCAAAGTCCCAGCATACCGATTACGTCGCTGTTAGCGAAGAACGGGGCTTGTCCCATTTTAAAAGCCAGACAGGACCACATGGCGAGGAGGGAACCGAAATTCAGTGCCGCCCGGATCGAATAAATGCGTAGTTGCGGGTATTCTTTCACTAAGGCTAACAGGGATTTCATCAGGCCGCTATACTTTCCCTGAAAGTTGGTCTGAATGTCAGGAAGGACTTTTAATACAACGATTGCGCAGATAAACATCATGCCTGCAGCGATGTGATACATTTCCCGCCAGCCAATCAGTTCACCGATAAATCCGCTGACGACACGTGAAGCCAGAATGCCGGTCAATAGTCCTGATAAGACAATCCCTACATTCCTGCCTTTATTTTCCGGACGGGAGAACTGGGCGGCTATCGGAATGAATATTTGTGGAATCATCGAACAAACTCCCGTGAGGAATGAAGCGATAAGTATCAAATGAAAATTGTGCGTCAGGGCGATGGTCAATAGGGAGAATATCAGAATGGTGAAGTTGACGAGGATGATTTTCTTACGCTGATATAAATCTCCCAGAGGGGTGATAAACAACAATCCTGCCGCATAGCCTATTTGCGTGACCATGGCAATCAGGTTAGTTCTGAACTCTGATATGCCAAGTTCATGGCGTATCATATTTAATAGGGGTTGAATATAATAGATGTTGGCTACCGAGACACCGGCCACAATAGCAAGTGTCCAGAGGATAGATGCCGGTAGTCCCCCGTTTTCTTTTAATGGCTGTTTCATGCGGCAAAGATAATAAAATAAGATGTTTATTCGATAAAGAAAGTGGTGGAAACTGTGTTGCCTTCTCCGTCTACTGCCGTCAGGGAATGTTTGCCGGGAGCAGGTTGCAGGGAAATTTTGTGGAAATCCTGTGTCTGTGTCTGATAGGTGTCGTCGAGATGCCAGAAGATAGTGGCATTGGGATTGCTGTGTGCCAGTTCCACCGTGATAAAGCCTTTGCTGCCATCCAGTTGCTTGGGCAGCTTGATGTGGGCGTTCATCGGAGGGTAGATGAACTGCATGGGTTGGAAAGAATCTTCTCCGCAGCCGGCTTTGAAAGGTGGCAGCGGTTTATATTCCGGATGGTGTTGTTTATAGTACCATTCCCATACGGGCGGCAGGGCAAACCATGATTTCTGAATGGTAGGTTCCGTGTTTGCACAGTTTTCATAGATGCGGTGGCTTTCGTCGGCGGATAGTGTGACGAGATGATGGTAAGGACAAGCCTCTGTCCGTAATCCGACGGGAAGGATCAGTACGGTGTCGGTTTCTTCACAGAAACGTCCTTTCAGATGACCGGATTGACGGCATATTTCTGCATCAACGAAAATTTCTGTGGGACGTTCGAACCAGGGTGAAGATGGGAGATAATTGAATATATCGAATAATACGGGACCGGCTGTCTGTGCACCGACCAATCCGGGTTTTCCTTCTCCGGTTGCATTTCCTACCCATACGCCTACTGCATAACGGGGAGTCACGCCAACGGCCCAGGCGTCACGGAATCCGTAACTCGTTCCGGTCTTCCATGCGATAGTCTGCATTGAGGGGATTGATTTCCAGTCAATTTCTTCAGGGCGGTTGACTTCTGTTAAGGCGGAAAGGGTGAGCCAGGCCGCTCCTGCAGAAATGACTCCTTCTGAAATAACTCCTTCTGATATATCCTTTCTCGAAGTTGTTTTTCTTGAAATGGTCTTTCCTGAAGTAACTTTTCTTGAACCATCTCTTTCCGAAACTGTCTTTTCTTCTGTTCCCAGTAGTATCTGCACTTCCTTTTCTTGGGGAAGGTCGTTGGAATGACTGTTGGAGAGGCTTCGTCCCATTTGTGCATAAGCATTCGTCACATCCCATAAAGTAGCTTCGGCACCTCCTAAAATGAGTGATAATCCATAATGGGAGGCTGATCGGTTGATAGTCTTGAACCCCATTTGTTGCAGCATGTGATGAAATTTGGGTACTCCATATCTTTGTAACATGGTGACAGCCGGGATATTCAATGAGCGGGCAAGAGCTTCGGAAGCGGGGACGGCTCCTTCAAACTGCATGCTGAAGTTTTGTGGAGTAAAGCCATTGATATTAACGGGTACGTCCGGTAACAGCATTTGCGGTAATAGACTTCCCTCCTGTAGCATGGCACCATAGAGAAAGGGTTTTAAAATACTGCCTGTACTTCTGGGAGCTTGAATCACGTCTACTTGATTCCCCCCTTGCTTACGGTCGAAATGTACATTTCCGCAGTATGCTACCACTTGATTGGTGGGAATGTCTATAATTAGGATAGCCAGGTTACGGATATCACTTCGATTAAATTCATTGCTCCACCGTTCCGCCAAACTCTCTATATGGGTTTGTATTCCTTTATCGATGGTTGAGCGGGTATATAATCCGTTTCTTTCTTGATAAAAGCGGGTAACCAGGTGGGGGGCTATTTGAGGAAGAGGATGTGGTTCGTCGGGTAACGGTTCGCTGATAGCCAATTCATAGGTGGACGCATCAATAATCTCTTCTTCAAAAAGTTGTTTTAATAAACGGTTGCGTTTGGAAAGTAGTGTTTTTCGTCCTTTGGATAGATGAATCATGGCGGGGGCATTTGGCAGGACGGCCAGCATGGCTGATTCCGCCCATGATAAATCTTCGGCAGAATGACCGAAGTAGCGCCAGGCAGCAGCATCCAGTCCTACTACATTTCCTCCAAATGGTGCATGAGAGACATACATGGATAAGATTTCCTCTTTGGAAGTCCGGAACTCCAAACGGGTAGCCCAGATCATTTCGATGACTTTCTCTCCGATAGTTCTGGGTTTGTTCCGGGCGAGACGGATGGTCTGCATGGTAAGGGTACTGCCTCCGCTTACAACACGTTTATTCTTTAAATTCTGATAGAGTGCTCTTCCGGTAGATAGCGGATTAACTCCCCAATGGTGGTAAAAGTGTTTATCTTCAAAGGTAATAAGGCATTGTTTGATTTTCTCGGGTGTTGTCTTTCGGGGAGGAAACCGCCATTGACCATCCGAAGCGATACGTGCTCCCAGTAATTCTTCGTTTCGATCAGTCACAACGGTGGAGTAGGGTACATGAAACAGTTGCCGGGGAAGGCAAAAGATGTATCCTATCATCAAAAGAGCAATGCTTATTGTCATTACTTTCTTAGTAACAGATAATCGTTTGAAGAATTTATATATAGGATTCATTTAAATGTTAAGAGCTAAGAGACATATCTTTGTGACAAATAATTAGGCACGGATTACACGGATTACGCATTTTTGGTTAACGAGTAGAACCGTGTAATCCGTGCCTGAAATTTATCGACTGACAGTTGTTCTTCCCGCTTTGCTGCGTGCCTGTACGTTTACATCATACATTGCTTCACATTGAACGGCAGGAAGAATAAAGTTACCTGCATAAGTCGCTTGCAGTCTGACAGTGAATACTTTTGTTTCACCACGACGCAAATTGAAATAAGTTAATACCCTGTCATCGCGTATATCCAGATAATTATATTTGCTGACGGATTTACCGGAACCGTCGGCTGCTCCGCTTTCCGTTTCGGGGGCAACCATTCTTTCGTTGTATATTTCCCAACCGGACGGTATGATATGCGTCAGTGCCAGATTGGTGTAATCGGAAGTTCCGCTAATATTGGATATGGAAGTGATAGCCATAAAGTCAGTTCCCTGTATAATATCATTGACAGAGATTGGTGTACCGTTCAGGTTGGCATATCTTATATCCATGCGAAGATTGTCGCTGATGGCCGGTAATGTATCGTTCAACAACTGTGTGCGTGTGATAAGGTCTACGCTAAGCGCTCCTTTTCCTTGATTCTTCACAGCAATCATACCGGATTTGGGAGTGGTGGCGATTTCCTTTTCAAACACAGCTTTAGCCGATTTCACGGCAGGTTGTTGTTTGTCGTTCCATGTCCATACGAAATCCAGTGTGCCTGATAGCTTTTCAGCCAGACGTCCCATTGCCATAAGAGCAAAAGCGGTGGATTGTGTACTGAACCACTCCTCTTGTGACAGATTCTTTGAAACGACTTTTGCCTGCTGCAAAGCATCCCGTTCCCGGTTCATCAGGATCAGTGTTTCCAGAATCATAGCTTCATCACGGTCGGAGGAACCATAAATCTGATTCATGGAAGAGTAGGGGCTTACTGTTGTTTCTGCATTATACACCAGTTCTTCAGCCGGTTTCATCTTTCCGGTCAGTGCATAGGTTGTTGCCAGTCTCCATTTAGCTTGAATGGATAATCCTGCCTGTTCTTTCATCCGGTTCATGGCCCCATATTCCGGTACTCCTGCCAATGCAAGCGTATATAAGCGGAAAGCCTGTTGCAATTCCGACTGCCATTGTTGCCAGCCGCTTGCATCCTGCGGCATCCGCCAGTTTTGTGCGGCAGCACGTTGAAAACGCTTCCACTTGTTCAGTACATTCGAATGAACGGCGTATCCTTTTTCTTGTGCCAGTGTCAGGAACATTCCTGCATAAGAACTGATCCATTCGTCGGCAACAGCATTTCCCGGCCAATATACAAATCCGCCATTGGGGAGTTGACGACCATAAATCTGCCGGATAGCTTCCTGTATATTTGTCTTTATCTTTTCGGCTTCTATCTTATCTATTGTTTTGAATTGACCGACAAACAGAAGAGGCAAAGCCTTGGAAGTCAACTGTTCCGTACAATGGTGCTGATAGTTATATAAGAAGTCGAACCGGCGGCTGATATCAACCGAAGGTATGCGTGATACTTCCAGCTTTATCTGGTTATTTGCAGAAGAACTGCTTAGATTGTATGAAAGTTCTTTGCTTTGTCCGGCTTCTACCCATTGACTGTTGCGCAGGGTTACTACCGGATTCGGGTTGCGTACTTCTATTTCAATGGTTTCTTTAGTTTGTTGTCCGCCACCATTGGCTGTCAGATGGATGGTAGCCTTTCCTGTTTTACTACCTGTTTTTAAGGTAAAGAACACGAGCTGGTCACCCGGTTGGCTAAATTTGAGCGACTGTTGGTTGGCCCCTACAATCTGTACTCCTCCACCGGATGCCTGAAGTGATACGGTTACATTCTTCACTTGATTTTCCATCGCAAAGATATTTACCGGAACGGTGATTTCTTCCTGAATACTAAGCACACGGGGCAAGGTGGACAACATCATTAACGGAGTCCGCACGAAAGCCGTTTTTTCCGCATTGCCGTACGCTCCCTCTTGTCCGGCAACCACCATGGCACGTACCGAACCTACATACATCGGAAGTTTCAGCGTATGCGTCTGGCTCTTACCTTTTCCCAGATAGAAAGGACCTATAAACTTGACTACCGGTTTGAAGCGGTTTGCTTTTGCATCGGCAGGTTTTAATGTGGCGTCTCCACCCGTACTGAAAAGTGAACTGTAACTTCCGGCGGAAGCTCCCAATACATTATCATACATATCCCATGTCCGGATGCCGAGTGCTTCGCGTGAATAGAAATCATTCCATGGGTCCGGGGTTTTGAAATTGGTAAGATCCAGCAAACCGTCGTCTACAATAGCTAATGTATAAGTCATCGGTTTTCCGGTCTTTTCGCTGACGGTCACATTGAAGTTGGTTTCCGGGCGTAACACTTCCGGCATCTGTATCTGCGGTTGCAACACCGTCTGACTGTTAGTCACGAATACCGGAACGACGCCATACATACGGATAGGCAGGTCATTGACTGTTTGCGCGTGAGGCTGTAACAGACTGATATGCAGATATACATTCGGAGTCATCTCTGGTGTAATCTTGAATGTATATTTCGTATCTCCTCCGTTGGAAACCTCTATCCATTCTTGTCGTAATACGGTAGAACCGTTTTCTATGGATACCAGTGCACGTCCTCCCGCTGCTGCAGGAATGATTGCTGTGGCTGTTTCTCCTATTTCATAAGAATCTTTGTTCAGCGAGAAAGCAAGCATTTTGATACCGCTGGGATCAGTCTTGCTCGAACGTCCCCGCCATTCCGGCCAGTCAACATAAACTGTACCTCCGGTGGCATGTCCACTCTCTTTATCTTTCACGTAAACCAGGTAGCGTCCCCATGACGGATAATCGATACGGAATTTGAAAGATGCTTTTCCGCCTCTTGTCTGTAAATTGCCGCTGGCAACAGGAGTGATGGAACTGTTGTTGATATACGTTCCGAAAGATTCACCACTGTTTTCCCACCACCAACTCCAGCCGATGCGGTATATTTTGTATTCCAGATTAGAACTGTTCACTAACTGTCCCTGCGTGTTTACAGTTACAATATCGAATACATGATCTTTGTCAGTTTCAATATATTTGCCTTTTGGCTGGTTCAGATTGATACCGACATAAGAGGTGAATGGTGAGAATGGAATTGTTTGAGTGTAGATGCTGGCATCTCCTCCCGGTTCGAACACGCGGGTGGTGAAAGTGGCGTTCAGCATACCCGGCGCTTCCGTTGCGGTCGGAACTTTCAGCATGACATTTGCTTTTCCTTCTGCATCCAGTGTGCCGTCAAATATATCTGTTTTGATAGTCGTGAAATCCGTAGCCGGATTGTTAAAGATATATTGTCCGTAATTCTTAAACTGTGTATTCACTTTCGATAAAGACATTTCTACTTTGGCTTTCAGTTTGGAGGCAGTTGCTCCTGTCAGCCAGGTTGAAGTGAGTGGGGCATAGAAATCCTTGTCCGTGGCTTGAAGAACCTTCGGCAATGCCAGATTTATTTTCAAGCGGTTGGGCTTTATGGTTTCGATACGCAGACCTTTGTGGAAGGTGGTTCCTCCCACCTTAATATACGCATTCCAAAGTCCGGTCGGGTCTGTTGCCTGTGTCGGAACGTCGAATGTATAGAATCCGTTCATTCCTTGTGTTGAAATCATTTTCGTGTAGAACTGTCCTCTCGGATTGTAAATCTCCAGTGCTACGGGGTGCTTGTCGGGGATTCTCTTTTCGCGGTCTTCCAATATAAAGGAAATGTGCAGCGTGTCTCCGGGGCGCCATACCCCTCTTTCGCCATATATAAATCCTTTCAGTCCTTTTTGAATATCTTTTCCTCCCACGTCGAATCTGCTGACGGACTGTTCTTCACCGTCCACAACGCGCACATACGCCTTTTGCTTTTCCGATTCTGCCACGATAATGAAAGGCACACCGTTCGGAGCGATTTCAACGAATCCTTCTCCATTGGTTTCTCCTTTCCCTATGGGTTGTAACTGGAAGTTATACGCTGTTACCTGTGCTTTTCCTATCGGTTTTGTATCCAAAATATTACTAACGGCAATCCACAGTTTATTCAGTGAGTTCCGTTTTACAATCATTCCCAGGTTGGAAGCAAGAACGTTGCAGGCAGCTGCCCGGTCTGAATCCATATAATAAGACGGATGGCAGGGGTTGTCGCGTTCCGTCCATCGGTACACACTCCAGTCCATTGTTCCTCCGTTGTAATAATAGTAGGCCTCGGGAGTATTCCAGATTGCTTCATCTTCTTCGGACAAAACACTTCCACTTACTTTGGTCAGCCCGTCGGAGGTGCTGCTGTCGGCGAATTTCATATCCTGATTCTCGCCTCCTCCACAAGGATAAGCGGAGTATTCCTGACGAAATGAAAGTATGACACGATAGATGGCACCCGGTTCCTGGTGGATTAATCCGGCAAGGTCTATCGAGTAATCTCCCCAATGATGAATGTCTTTGGAAGCATCTTTGGCAAGCCATAATGTTTTCTTGTAAACCAGTCTTCCCGAACGGCGTAGCTCATTGGCCGAGGCCAGTGAATTGGTTTGCATAAACATCAATACATTGTTCTCGAAAATGCGGATCACGCTCAAATCCACAGCGTATAGGTTGACAGCCCTGAAAGGAATAATCAGACTTTTCGAATCGGGCAGGATAGCGGCGGTAGTAGACATTTCCACTTGTGGTTTCAGACTTACTTCACTGAATGAGATCGTATGAGAAGTTCCCAACGCTTTACCTTGACTGTCTTTGACTCCTTCATGGATATTCAACGTCAGTTTGTTCTGTGTGTTTGCTTCGAAATAGATAAAAACTCTGTTCTCACTGATTTGGAAGATCGATGAGGAGATTTCCGGGATCTCAATCAGTCCTTTTAAATCTTGAGTAGTGGATAAGGGAGCGGAGAAAACAATCTCGATTCCATTTTCCGGTTGGTCGATGCGTTCGGCAGACATGAAACGGAAACAATCTTTCGCCGGTATCAGTACTTCTTCGCTTTGTTTACGGTCGATGCCGGCTGCGTTGCCGTTGGCTGTGATAGTCAAGGGGTAATCATCAGCTTCTCTGGGGATTTGTCTGATACTAAACAAATACCGGGTATGATTGTCGGTTGCGGTGACTTCCACCGGATAACTCTTTTTTCCGTCACTGGCAGTCAGCATCTTTTCTACCTCTTCCTTTTTCACTACGTCGCTGAAACGTATCTCTCCTTTAATATTTATTTCATTCGGTTGGGTAGCTGTAATCGGCAATGATTCCAGTTGCAGGGTGAAGTTACGTTCCTGTACACGGAATGAGAAGTTGAACTCTTTCAGCTTTTTGTCCACTTCGATGAAGTCTCCGAGTCGGAAAGTTCCTTCGTAAAGTGTTCCCGGTTTCAGCGCTCCTTCTTCGGGTACAAATTCAATGGTATTGTTGCTAACCCAATATGCTTTTCCTTTTAATGAAGGTGAGAAACTGAACGGATTGCTTTTTAACTCATTGTTCATATCCACCATGGGTTGGTCGTGGGTCAGTTCTATACGTATGGTCGAATTTTGTGAGATGACTCCTCCCGTATACGCATTTACATACGGTGCATAATCGGCAGAAGGAATGATGTCTTTTTGAGTGCGTGTGCATGAATATAGGCCCACAGTCATCATGATAAGTAAGAATAGTCCGGTAGCACTGATGCTACGTGTAGTCTTTGTTTGTCCCATAGTGAGAAGTTTTTTATAGTTCAACAAACAAATATACAGTTTTTATGCTAAATCCTTTGTTATTCTGATTATTTTTGCAAGTTCTTAATCAATTTATTTATGGGGAAAAAGAAAGAATACAAAGAGGCCAATCGGCGATTTTTGAAAAAACTGTCTTTTCAGGAAGGTGTTTGCGCGTTGCCGTGTGGAATCTATTACAAAGTTTTGGAAACTGGCGAAAGTACGATTTCTCCGGGTGCGCGGAGTATTGTTACCGTGCATTACAAAGGAAGTCTGATTGATGGTCGGGTGTTTGATAATTCTTATGAGCGTACTTGTCCCGATGCCTTACGTCTTAGTGATGTAATAGAAGGGTGGCAGGTGGCACTTCAGAAAATGCATGTTGGTGATAAATGGATTATTTATATTCCTTATGCAATGGGATACGGTATCAAATCTTTTGATTCTATTCCTGCTTACTCGACATTGATCTTCGAAGTGGAACTGCTTGGCGTTGCATAGAACATAAAGATGATCTATATACAATCAGATACATGGATATTTTTCTTTTAGCTTTTTCATAAAAGACTTGCTTACTTGTAAAAGTTCCATCTCATTAAATGGAGGAAGCAATATGCAATTGTTGTCTTCAATCGAAACCAGATAGCTTATATTGATAATGTGTGATTGGCTAATCTGGATAAGATAGGGATGCAGACTCAATATCTTTTGTGAGTTTGTATTTCTTTTGAGTGCCAGGGTATGATTATTATTTAATACAGCTTCCCATAGTTTACTCTTGGAGTTATACCGGAAATAGCCAATCTGTTCTAAATGGATTAGTTGCAAGTTTCCAGTAATGGTAGTATATAAAAAGATCTTTTCTTCTTGATGTTTTTCTGTGTCGGTGTGATTGCAATTGTCAATATTCATATTCTATTTATCTTAGTATTCGATTAATCTGTTGATGATGCCAACGTCGTAGTTTTATTTTGCATCAAAAGTAACGGATTGCTTTTAGCTATAAAAATAAAAAGTGTCTCATTCCTGAAATGAGACACTTTTTACTATTAAGAATTGTGCTTTTAAAAAAGGAAATTATTGTTCTACTCTTTGATTCTCAATGAATTTACTGGGTGATACACCATACTTTTCTGAAAAGTTACGATAGAAAGTTGCCCGGGAGGTGAAACCGCATGCAAACATCAGTTCTTTTACATTACTCTTTGGATTTTCGGCGGCTAACTGTCTGAAATATTCCAGTCGAAGATAATTAATGTATTCCCGGAAACCTGTAAAGCCCTGACTTTTGATTGCTGCTGAAATATCATGTTCCTGTTTATTCAGGGACTTGGCTAAAAGTTCTATGTTATACCGTTGATCGGTGTAGGGATGCTGTTCCTGAAGATAGGCTTCAATCGTTGAGAAGAGCGGGAGAGTAGGAGATGGCTTTCCAGCTTGTAGCATTATAGTGCTTTCCGTATTCTTTGCATTATGAATCATGTTTATATGGTTCGAAAACGGATTCTCATAACGTAAATATTGTATGGAGAATAAGACCGTAAAAACGATTGCCATAATGCCGAACAGATTGAAAACAAATTCATTGATATTTAGAGTGAACAAAATGTATATCCCTAAAAATACGAATAGAAAACCGATGAATAGATACATGTTATTATTTATCCTGCGGTAGGTCTTGTTATTCATCATCGGATAAATAAGAAGAACGAGTGGGGTAAAAACGGATAACAGGAATATGCAAGCCCTAAGCTTGACATCTATTTGATGGATATTCGGAATAATTTCATCTATGGAGTGGATGGGGGTGATATTCCCATTGAAACCTAAATAACTGATTCCTACCGTTATCGTAATGATAGGTAATAACAGAAAAGTAAATATCCTGAAATGGTTCAGATAGCCCGGCGATAAAGAAGCGATAGGGAACAGGGCTACAATATTTGCTAAAGCATACCATTTGAGCATTTTCTCTATGTTGAGCAATTCTGTGAAGTTGTATTCCGGAGTGTCTGTGACAATTGTCAACCATCCGATATTTTCCCATGAAAACATAATGCCGATGCCGGTTGCTATAATTCCCCAATATAATTTCGGATAATTGTCTTTAGCACGTATAATAAGGATGATTCCTATAATTAACGCAATCAGATCAAGTGTAAGCTCAATAGATAGATGTGTAATTCCCATTTTTTTGACGTGTTTCTATTCCTTGCCAGTCAGTGTGTAAATGTTTCCCGTACAAAGGTAGGCAAAATAGAAATATCAGGCAATAAAAAAGATATGGCTTTGGAGAAACTTAGTTGTGCGGCGATATGCTATATTTCTTTCGCTGAATCATTTTCGGCCAATTCTTTGATCTCTTTATTCAAAAATACAGAAAGCACAGTTCTTACTACAACCACTCCACCCAGGATTGCCAATTCGTCCAACGTTGGATCAACCACAGTTTTTAGTATGTCGGAAGCAATTAGAAATTCCAATCCAAGCAAAAGGTAAGTGCCAAAATCCGCCCTCAACTGCCGTATATTGTTAACCGTATATGTTCCGTTGAATCGTTTTATTTCATTGCGTAAAAAGGCGATGAAGCAGACTAATACTCCGTAAGTGACAATTAGCAGACTAATAACACTGATAATAGTGGCAAGTGTATTTAAGAATGTGAGTAGCATTGTTGTATAATGTTTTAGTATCTGTTATGTAAACAGGCGAAGTCATACAAAAGTTCTCGAATTAGCTACATTATTTGCTCTTACAGGTTTATATTTGTATATTCAAGTTAAAAGCTACCTATTTGTCCAGTTTAAATAGTGTCTGGAGGGTATTCAAAGTGGGTTGAAAGTGGATGTAAATCAAACACTGATTGGTACAAAGGAGAAAGAAAAGATGATATGGTTTATATGAAGTAATACCTGTCTCT
>ERZ1694965.579-NODE-579-length-13031-cov-5.021655_pt1 | contig 13031 bp, 16 predicted proteins | sample MGYA00581612_ERZ1694965 | MGnify/ENA primary metagenome ERZ1694965 (study PRJEB42213, sample SAMN07424500) | human gut metagenome | biome: ENVO:00009003; feature: ENVO:2100002; material: ENVO:00002003 | host: Homo sapiens | place: USA | collected 2015 ... | reverse complement strand
TGGGCTCGGAGATGTGTATAAGAGACAGTTGTGGAAAATACCGGACATCCCCTGTCAGTTCTGGTTGGAGAAGAACTGCTTGGGCATACGCTGGATGGAATCGGACGCATGACGGATGGAACGGAAGAAATTCACGGTTCGTATTATCCGTTGGAAAATACGCCGCCGGATCCGATGGATCGCCGGATTATCAGCGAGGTACTGCCGCTTGGCGTAAAAGCGGTGGACGGACTGATTACGGTTGGAAAAGGACAGCGTATCGGTGTGTTTGCCGGTTCCGGTGTCGGGAAAAGTACCCTGCTTGGCATGTTTGCAAGAAATACGAAGGCAGACATCAATGTAATCGCACTGATCGGTGAGCGCGGCAGAGAGGTTCGGGAATTTATTGAACGTGACCTTGGTCCGGAGGGAATGGCACGGTCTGTTGTCGTGGTCGCAACGTCAGATAAACCGGCACTGATCCGTAATAAGTGTGCAAAGACTGCAACGGCTGTGGCGGAATATTTCCGTGATCAGGGAAAAGATGTACTGCTTATGATGGATTCCATGACACGATTTTCCCAGGCACAAAGAGAAATCGGACTTGCATCCGGGGAACCACCGGTTACCAGAGGGTATCCGCCGAGTGTGTACGCACAGATGCCAAAACTTCTGGAACGTGCCGGTACAAATGAAAAAGGATCGATCACCGGACTATATACGGTTCTGGTAGATGGAGATGATTTTAATGAGCCAATCACGGATACGGCGCGGGGCATTCTGGATGGACATATTGTTCTCGACCGTAAGCTGGGACATAAAAATCATTATCCGGCAATTGATATTTTACAGAGTATTTCCCGTGTTATGAATTCCATCGTAACAAAGGAACATAAGGCACTTGCCGGAAAATTAAAACAGGTGCTTGCCACATACAGTGAAGCAGAGGATCTGATTAATATCGGAGCCTACAAAAACGGATCGAATCCGGATATCGATTATGCAATCCGAAAGAATAAAGAAGTAAATGAATTTCTGTGTCAGGATACGGAAGAAAAGTTTGCTTTTGATGAAGAAGTGGAACTCTTAAAAAAGGTGTTTGACGACTGATCAATGGACAGAGGTTTTAAATGGCAAAATTTGTTTATCGTATGCAGAACATACTGAACATTAAACAGAAACTGGAGACACAGGCGAAAATGACATACAGCCTGGCAAACCAGAAATATCTGGAGCAGCAGAAGATTCTGCAGGAATATATGGTGCGCAGAGTCGGATATGAGCAGCACTGGAAGAAACTGATGCAGGGAAATTTAAATCTGCAGGAAGTCGAACATGCGCGGGCAGATGTAAATGCCATGAAAACGATTGTCAGACGACAGATGGTAGAAGTCCACAAGGCGGAAAAAGAACTGGAAGATGCCAGAAACCGCTTAAAAATCGTGATGCAGGAACGAAAGGTTCAGGAAAAATTGAGGGAAAAGGCATTTGAAGAATTTAAGCAGGAACTTGCAGAAGCAGAAACGAAAGAAATCGATGAACTTGTAAGTTATACCTATAACAAGGGTGAACAGGGAGAATGATATGGCAGACGAAAGAAACCTTGTCGACGAGGAAGACGCGGTAAAGGAAAACAGCACAAAAAATCGAAGAGAAAAGAAAAAACGGGAAAAGAAAAAAAGAATGCCAAAGGAAACGCACCGGAACCGGGAGAAGATGAGGATGAAAAGGGAGGCGGCAGGCTGATTCTTGTCCTGACAACCATTTTAATCATTGCGATATGGATGGGAATTATAGGAATTCTGATTAAAACCGATGTCGGAGGATTTGGATCAACGGTGTTATATCCGCTTTTGAAAGATGTCCCTTATGTTAATAAAATCCTCCCACAGCCGGAAGAAACGGTGGAGCAGACCGAGGGCACAGAGCATCAGTATGGGTCTTTAAGCGAGGCCATCAGCCAGATTAAAGAACTGGAAAAAGAACTCGATGAAGCCAGCAGTACAAATAAAAATGACAAAAAAAAGATCAAGGATCTGAAGGCACAGATCAAGGATCTTTCAAAATACAAAGAGGATGAGGCTGCCTTTGAAAAGGAGAAGGAAAAATACTACGAGGAGGTTGTTTTTTCCGATCAGGCACCCGATATACAGCAGTATAAGACATATTATGAGAGCATTGATCCAGAAAATGCCGAAGTCTTATACAAACAAGTGGTTGAACAGATTACCTACGATAGTCAGGTTGAAGATTACGCAAAGACATATTCCAACATGAAGCCTCAGGAGGCGGCCAGCATCTTTGATACGATGACGGACAATCTGGGGCTTGTGGCTGACATTCTCATGAATATGGGAACACAGCAGAGGGCGGATATTCTTGGCAAGATGGATGCAACGACTGCGGCGAAGCTGACAGAGATCATGGAACCTACCAAGAAAAAGTAGGAAATCTGTAAATAACAGAAAGGAGGAACGTGTTTGACAAGTGCAAATGTATTTAATTTGAATTCTGTAAAGCAGGGTCAGGTATTAAATGCAAATGCTGCAAAAGGCAGATCAAAAGCTGAAAATCCGGATGCGGCAGGCGTGTTTGCTTCACTGATGGGCAGTAACTACTCTACAAATTTTAATATGCCGTCCGTGAATACAAAAATAAACAACAATGTATTACAGCAGACAAATGCGGCAGATAATTACGACCGGTATCAGTATCAGGATAATACCATCCGTCAGGCAGCCGGAGATGTTGTCACAGACGTGATTGGCAATTCGACAGATACTCTGGATCAGTTCCAGGGCGATGTTGTCAGGACGGTGGCCGAACAATTGGGTGTTTCGGAAGATTCTGTAAAAGATATGATGGAGTCGCTGGGACTTACAGCTTTTGATCTCCTGAATCCGGAAAATCTTGCACAGCTTGCAATGCAGCTGACAGGAGAAACTTCTCCAATGGATTTACTGATGAATGACCAGTTTCAGGGGCTGATGCAGCAAATGGACCAGCTGGGAGGGCAGCTTGCAAATGAACTAAATCTTCAGCCGGCACAGATGGAGGAACTGATTGCGCAGATGGATATTCTGCAGACACCGGAAACTCTGACCGATGAAGAAATGCAGGTATTGACCGATGTGGCAGGACAGCAGACAACAGCAGATACTGTTTCGGCAGATGTGATGCCGGAGCTTGCACAGACCGATGAGGTACAGCCGATGGATAAACAGGCGGATGTATTTCAGAAAGAACCAAAATCGGATGAAGTACGCACACAGCAGCCACAGACAAAGGAGACAAAGCAGACAGCAGAACAACAGACGATGGAACAGCAGACGGATGCCGGAGATGCAGATTCGCAGACAGGGGATCAGGTGAAGTCGGCGCAGCCGGAAAAAATGACGGCAGACCAGACCAGCTCTGATGTGGCAAAGACACAGACTGCCATGCAGATGCAGGATACCGCCGGGGTACAGACGATGGCGCATGCGGCGGATGTAACATCCGAGACATCGTATATTTCTGTGGATACCATGGATTTGCTGGAACAGGTGGCAGAGCAGATCCGTGTGAATGTTTCGCAAGGAACTTCATCGATGGAGATGCAGCTGAATCCGGAAAATCTCGGGAAAGTGTATGTAAATATTTCTTCGAAAGAAGGCATGATCCATGCACAGCTGGCAGCTTCTAATGAAGCAGTCCGCGCAGCCCTTGAAACGCAGGTGGCAGATCTGCGGCAGAATTTAAATCAGGCAGGTGTCAAAGTTGACGCCATAGAAGTAACCGTTGCTTCCCATGAATTCGAAAAGAATCTGGAACAGAATCAGGAAAATGAAAAGCAGCAGGGAGAACGGCAGCAGGAGCAGTCCGGGGGCAGAAGAAGAAATTTAAATCTTTCCTCACTGGATGGATTGTCAGGACTGATGACAGAAGAAGAAACTCTTGCGGCACAAATGATGCGGGAGAATGGAAACTCCATGGATGTAACCGCATAGAAAGGAGAAAAAATGGCAGATACGACAACTTCCGCACTGAATTGGGCGAGTGTGGAAAACGGAAAAGTAAAAACGACAACATCGAAAAAAAGCGATGAGTCCAACAACGGAACCATGGGATATGATCAGTTCCTTACATTACTTTGTGCGGAAATGCAGTACCAGGACCCACTCGAACCTACCAGCAATACCGAATATGTGGCACAGCTTGCAACGTTCTCACAGTTAGAGGCAATGCTTGGCATGCAGGATACACAGAAAAATGAGATGGCAAACAATCTGGTTGGAAAGTATGTAATCTTAAAAGTTTCGGACGAAACAACCGGAAAAACTTCTTATGTGGACGGTAAAGTAGATTACGTCATGTATCAGGAAGATGGATCACAGATGCTCAGTGTCAACAATAAGCTGTATTCCATCGATACGCTTGATACGGTGGCCGACAGTGATTACTATGAAGCGATTGGTTATGCCAAGACCATTTCAAACATGCTGGCACAGCTTCCGGATATTGAAAATATTACGACCAAGTATTCCGGTGCGATAGAACAGATCCGTAAGGTATACGATGGCATGACGGATTATCAGAAGAGCTTTGTAAGTGAGTCTGATCTTGCAAAACTGAAGAAGTATGAGCAGAAGATCAAAGATCTGGGGGGAGATACCTCAGACGATACAAAGACGGATGATACCAAAACAGATACAGATACGAAAACCGATGATACCAAGACCGATACGGATACCAAGACCGATGACACAAAAACGGATGACTCGAAGACAGAGAATGGTTCCGATCAGAAGAGTGACGAGACAACAGGTGCATAGGAAAGGGGAGAAAAGAGATGAACCCGATCAGCAAACAGTTTTCGTCGATCGAACAGGTAACCGGTCAGTATTTAAAACAGAAAAACGTAACCAGTCCGTCAAAGACGTCGGATGTTTCATTCGAAGATGTCTTACGGCAACAGCAACAGTTAAAGTTTTCAAAGCATGCCTCGCAGCGGTTAGAAAGCAGAAATATCAGCTTATCCGAGGAACAGAATGCCAGACTCGAAGACGGAGTGGAACAGGCACATGCCAAGGGGATTAAGGATTCCCTTGTTCTGGTAGATTCGCTTGCTTTTATTGTGAATGTGCCAAGCAAAACCGTTGTTACCGCAATGGATCAGACGGAAACACAATCAAATACTTTTACAAATATAGATGGCGCAGTTATTATGTAACCGGACCTTATGGAGGTTACAGGAATCCCGACTGACAGAAGGATTTCAAAACCATATTGCCATCTAAGGAGGTCAATGTACTATGATGAGATCATTATTCTCTGCTGTGTCAGGTCTTAAGACACACCAGACGAGAATGGATGTAATTGGTAACAATATTGCCAATGTAAATACCGAAGCGTTCAAAGCTTCCAGCGTAAGATTCAGTGAACTGATGTACCAGACAATGTCCACCGCATCCGGTGGGGATGCGTCAACCGGTACGGGTGGTGTCAATGCCAAGCAGGTTGGTCTTGGTGTAAGCACGGCATCTACCATGATCAATATTACCGGGGCAGGTTCTTCCGAGACAACCGGATACCCGTTTGATTTAAAACTCAGCGACAGCCAGACCACAAACTTCTTTATTGTCAGCGATGGAACAAATACCATGTTTACCCGTGCAGGTTCGTTCTATGTAGATGGAAACGGCTACCTGTGTATGAGTTCTACCGGATATACGGTACAGGGATGGCAGGTAGACAAAACGACAGGTGAGATCCACAAAGATACGGTTTCTCCCCTGCAGGTGATGTCACCGTCCAACACGACATCCGCTCCGGAGGCAACGACAGAGGCTCATGTGCATGGAATTCTGGATAAGGAAGATACCGATGTCACCGGAAAAGACGGCTATGTTATGACTCTTGGATTTTATGATGATCTGGGATATTCCTATACGGCTAAGTTTGCGGTATCGACACCGAAGACAACTCAGGGATTAGGCACTGGAAATAATTATTTTATCAGTTTAACGGATATTATTGATTCGAAGGGAAATTCTATTGTCACAAAAGACGAAAATGGAAATGCAATAAAAGACGAAGCTGGTAAGCGTAAGATGCTTGATTCGATCTGGGGAGATGACGGGAAACAGGATGATACGAATGGACCGAAGGGCTATTATATGAAATATGATTCCAATAAGGGTACATTTGTAAGTATTGGCGATGGTTCGAATACAACAGCTGGTACGAAGGCTGTAACGGCGAAATCCTTAAAACTTTCTGCCCTGGGAACACAGTATACAACAAATAATGCAGACGGAACGACACAAAAATCCAATTTTAAGGACATCAATGTAGATTTTTCCACTTCCACCAATGTAGGCCATGGCGGAAAGTCAACACTGAAAGTAGAAAAAGGAACTTCTGTTGGAAAAGAAACCGGTAAGAAGAATGGTGCAATGATCGGACTTGCTGTAGACCAGAGCGGTAAGATTTATGCAAGCTATGACAATGGTAACACCGAACTTCTCGGACAGATCGCAGTGGCACAGTTTGCCAATGCTTCCGGTCTTGAAAAAATTGGTGATAACTGCTATCAGACAACCTTAAACTCCGGCGAGTTTGACGGTGTGGGTGTAGCTGTGGATGCGGATGGAAGCAAGATCAATTCCGGACAGCTGGAAATGTCAAACGTTGACCTTTCCGGACAGTTTACCGATATGATCATTACGCAGCGTGGATTTCAGGCAAATTCGCGTGTTATCACAGTTTCCGACACATTACTGGAAGAATTAATCAACTTAAAGAGATAGTTTGAAAAAATAGTTGGGAAATGGTTTTTTGACTGTTTCCCAACATTTTTTTGTGATTTTATACCCTTTTTAACAAAAAGGAAGTAGACAAGAGAGAGAAAGTTTAGTAAAATCATATAAAAGGGTATTTTGATGGATTTTGTCGGAAGATCCATCGGAATTCCTAATTTTAGAAAATGGAAGGTGTAGTTCATGGATATAGCATCACTGCTTTCAATTATCGGCGGAATTGCCATGGTTATCTTTGGCGTCCTCAGTAGTAACAGTTTTGACATCACTGCGATGCAGATGTACATTGATCCGGCATCTGTTGTCATTACGTTTGGTGGATCTATCTGTAGTACGATTGGGTGTTTCAAGCTTGCAGATGGAATCAACGGATTCAAGTCAATTTCACTCCCGTTCAAGGATAAAACATATGATCCGTCACAGACCATCCGGACAATTATTGACATGTCAAATGTCGGAAGAAAAGAAGGTCTGCTTGCACTTGAAGAAGCTGCAAACGGAATTGAAGACGAATTCCTGAAAAAAGGAATCATGCTTGTAGTAGATGGCACCGATCCGGAGCTGGTTCGTGGGATTCTGGAAACGGATATGGTGTGTCTGGAAACCCGTCACAAGGATGTGATTAAGTTTTGGGAAAAATGGGGCGAGATGGGTCCTGCCTGGGGTATGATTGGTACCCTGCTCGGACTGATCGCCATGTTAAATAAACTTTCCGATCCGTCTGCGATCGGACCACAGATGTCTGTAGCACTGGTTACGACACTGTACGGTTCCCTGATTGCAAACTGGTTATGTGCCCCGATTGCCGGAAAACTTTCCGTAAACAATGATATAGAAGTGGTAAACCGTCAGATCACCATTGAAGGTTTGCTGTCCATTCAGGCAGGAGAAAATCCACGCGTTATTGAGGAAAAATTAAAGTCATTCCTTTCACCGTCTGTAAGAGAGGGTGTTCTTGAAAACGGCGGAGGAGGTGAAGAGTAGTGGCAAAAAAGAAACAGGAAGATCCGCCAAAAGGAGCGCCGGCATGGATGAATACTTTCTCGGATCTGATGAATCTTTTGCTCTGCTTCTTCGTACTTTTGTTTTCCATGTCGACAGTAGATACTGACAAGTTAGAGGCGGTTGTTGCATCACTGCAGAACGCCATCAGCATTCTTCCGACCGGAGGCACAAGCATTGGAGAGGGAGAGATGATTTCTGCCGGTGTCCGCCAGCTGGAATTTCTGGATTCTTACTACAATGAGATGGCAAATTCCAAAGCAGAGAATACCGATGAGCAGACAGATGGCAAACTGTCTGCACAGGAACAGTACGAGCAGCAGCAACTTGCGGAATCTGAAAAGATGGCAGATGAAATCCAACAGGAACTTGATAATTCACAGCTGTCCGGAAAGGTGGATGTGGATTTCAATGCAGAGTATGTAAAACTGAATCTGAATGGTTCCATTTTGTTTGCATCCGGTAAGGCTGATCTCGTTAAACAGGCAGTCCCGATTGTAAACAAGCTTGGAAAGATTCTTGAAAAATATAACAAGAATGTGATAGAGATAGAAGGACATACCGATAATGTTCCGATCCGCTATTCTGCAAAATATGAAAATAACGAGGTGCTTTCGGTGTACCGTGCACTTGCTGTCACGGATCAGCTCAGAAAAAATAAAAACTTAAATCCCAAGTACATTAAGTTTGCGGGAAGAGGAGATTACATACCGGTTGCTGACAACAGTACCGCAGAGGGACGTGCGCAGAACCGGCGCGTAGAAATAAAAATTTATAACTCATTCAATTCAAATGTGAAAGAAAATAACTAAGAGGAGTAAGCAATGAAGAAGAATTTAATTTCAGTCGTAATTCTGGCACTTGTGTTTGCAAATTTTGTTTTGACAGCGCTTTTGATGTTTTCGGTATTACCGGAGACAAAAAAAGCAAATACGCTGATCGAAAAAGTGTGTTCCGCAATTGATCTGGATTTAAACAGTGGTGCGGCTACCGGAACCAGCAATATTTCCATTGATGATCAGGAAATTTATAAAGTCAGCGAAGGGGAAGACCTGACAACAAACCTTGCAGAAGGAAAAGACGGAAAGACTCATTATGCAGTACTGAATGTATCACTTGTTCTGAACAAGAAGAGCGACAATTACAAGAAATACACACAGGATTTCCTGACAAATCAGGATGATACAATCAAAAATGATATTATCAAAGTGGTAAGTGGATATACATTTGAGCAGTTTAACCAGAATTCAGATGCAATTAAGGACACGATCCTTGAAGATATGCAGAATTTATTCGGCAAAGATTATGTGATCGGAGTAAACTTCTCCAAACTGACAGCACAATAGGATTTTTACAGGTGGTGAAAGACTGATGGGTGACGTATTATCCCAAAATGAGATAGACAACTTGCTGGCGGCACTTAGTACCGGTGAGCTGGATGTGGATGAAATAAAAGACAATAATGAAAAAAAGGTAAAAGAGTACGATTTTGCCCGTCCTTCCAAATTTTCCAAGGAACATCTGCGTACCATGGAAATGATATTTGAACATTATGGCAGACTTTTATCTACGAACCTGCCCGTATATTTACGGAAAAATGTTCAGGTAGAGGTGGTGAATTCAGAAGCGGTTACGTATTCTGAATTTTCCAATGCACTGTCAAATCCGGTTCTTTTGGGAATTGTGAATTTTGCACCCCTCAAGGGAAATATTATTTTGGAAATGGCATCGAATCTGGGGTATGCGATTGTTGACCGTATGCTCGGTGGCAGAGGAGATCCTATGGACAAAGTCCGTGAGTTCTCGGAAATCGAACTTTTGATTATCGAACGGATTATGATTGTGTGCGTCAACCTTTTGCGGGAACCATGGGAAAACGTGGCGGATATTCATCCCCGGTTAGAGAGAATTGAAACCAATTCCCAGTATGCACAGATTATTTCTCCGAGTGAAATGATTGCGATTGTGACAATTAACCTTAAGATCGGGGAAGTGGAAGGCCTGATGAATGTCTGTCTTCCGTACCTGACTCTTGAGGATGTCATTGATAAGCTGAATACGAAGTACTGGTATTCAAATCTGCAGAATCAGGACAATACCGATTACACGGAATCCATTGAGACCCTGATTCGGCGCGCACAGATACCGATCAAAGCTGTTCTTGGAAACAGTATGATATCGGTAAATGATTTTGCCATGCTGCAGCCGGGAGATATTATCCGGCTGGATCGCAAGGTGGAGGACGAATTGGATATTTATGTTGGAAATATTCGGAAATTTACTGCACTTCCCGGATCATCGGGGGATAAATATGCAGTCAGGGTCACTTCGGTGATCAGAGAGGAGCAATAAACTATGGATGGAGTATTATCGCAGGAAGAAATTAACGCACTGCTGAATGAACCTGGAGCAGAAGCGAGTGATTCTGCGGAAAATGAACTGTCTGATGCACAAAAAGACGCGATCGGAGAGATTGCCAATATAAGTATGGGAACTGCGGCGACAACGTTGTTTTCGCTCGTTAACCATAAGGTGGAAATTTCAACTCCGGTTGTTTCTTACGGCACATGGGATGACATTGTACAGGAGTATGAAAAACCCTGTGTGTTTATCCGGATTGCATATACCGTAGGACTGGATGGAAGCAATATTCTTGTCCTGAGGGAACATGATGTAAAAGTCATCACGGATCTGATGATGGGAGGAGATGGAACCAATACAGATGGCGAACTTGGCGAATTGCATTTGTCCGCAATCAGTGAAGCTATGAACCAGATGATGGGTTCTGCGGCAACTTCCCTTTCTTCCATGTTAAACCGCAAGATTGATATCAGCCCGCCAAATGCAACGGTGATTAATCTGCAGGAAGACATCGATGAAGCGGAGATTGATTCCTTCCTTACCGGAAAGTTTGTTAAGATCTCTTTCCATATGGAAATCGGGGATCTGGTTGACAGTACAATTATGCAGCTGTATCCGATTTCATTTGCAAAGGATATGTGTGATGGAGTGGCAAAAACGATGGAAATGGACAGTCAGAGTGTGACGGCCGATTCCTCAGCAGCAAATTCCGGCAATCCGGCAGGGGCACAGCCAGCAGCTGCATCTGCCGCAGCACAGCAGTCACAGCAGATGGCTTCACAGAATACAGCACAAATGGGGCAGCCGATGGGGCAGCCGATGGGACAGACGATGATGGGAAATACTATGATGAATCAGAACATGGGACAGCCGGTTAATGTTCAGCCGGCACAATTTAGCGCATTTGCGGGTGGAAACCTTGGAAATTACCAGCCGGAAAATATTGATCTGATTATGGATGTTCCGCTTCAGGTGACAGTTGAGCTTGGAAGGACAACAAAATCCATTTCAGATATTCTGGATCTGGGACCGGGAAAAATTATTGAGTTGAATAAACTGGCAGGCGAGCCGATTGATGTGCTTGTCAATGGAAAATATGTCGCAAAGGGCGAAGTTGTCGTCATTGAAGAAAGTTTCGGTGTTCGAATCACGGAAATTGTCAATGCTTCAAGAACAGGCGGAAAGTAGAAACAGACATGACAAATGTGTTACTGACAGGTTCTCTGGAAAGCTTTATACAACTTTTGGGTGCACTGTTTATTTTTGCTGTTGTTCTGGCTGCTACATATCTTACCACCAGATGGATGGGAGGTATGCAGCGTGGACGCCAGAATAATAAGAATCTGCATGTGATAGAGACAATCAGTGTCGGCAATAACAAGATGATCAGTATTGTGGAAGTCGGCAGTGTCTATCTGGTTGTTTCTGTTGGAAAAGAGGAAGTACATCTTCTGGCACAGCTTAAGAGGGATCAATTAAAAGATTTCTCTTTTGAGCTGGAACAGAGTGGGAAAAAGCAGGATTCTTTTGCGGAAATTCTCAACCAGTTAAAAGACAAGTTACCAAAGAAGCAAGGATAAAGATGAGCAAAGGGAAAAAGATATACTGCATTGCAAGTTTTGCGTTTGCGTGTGCGGTTTTAATACTTACAATTACATTATGCATGATGCATCCGGGACGTGTCTATGCAAGTTCCATGGACCCGGACAGTATTACAAAGATTACACAGAAAGATACACAGGGAGCAGATCATAATACAGACAATGCCAATGGATTGTCAATTACATATAACAATGATTCCGGATCGGTTTCCACACCGATCAAGATGCTTCTGGTGTTGACAATTCTATCACTTGCACCATCGATTCTGATTATGATGACTTCGTTTACACGAATTATCATTGTACTTCATTTCCTTAGGACTGCGATCGGAACGCAGACGACACCACCCAATCAGGTTTTGATCGGTCTGGCATTGTTTCTGACATTTTTTATCATGTGGCCAACGTTCCAGCAGATCAACAAAGAGGCAATTCAGCCGCTCGATAAGGGAGAAATCACACAGTCGGAATTTTTTGAAAAAGCAGAAGGGCCGATTCGTGAATTTATGATCAAAGATGCAAAGATCCAGATAAGGGATGTGAATCTTTTTGCGGAGATTTCCGGAGAAACGTATAAAGATACAAAGGAATTGTCGGATGTTCCGTTTACCACACTGGTTCCGGCATTCATTCTGAGCGAGCTTCGGAAAGCATTCATTATGGGATTTTTAATTTATATTCCGTTTATTGTAATTGATATGGTGGTGTCATCCGTGCTGATGTCCATGGGTATGATGATGCTTCCTCCGACAACCATTTCGTTGCCGTTTAAGATTTTGTTGTTTGTTCTGGCGGATGGATGGGATCTTGTCATAAAATCCCTCGTCCAGACATTTTATTAGGAGGATACCGTATGATTTCACAGGGTGCAGTTCTTGATATTGCAAGAGATGCAATTTATACCATTCTGATCACGTCGGCACCGCTGCTTCTGGTTTCTCTGGTGGTTGGTCTGATTATCAGTATTTTTCAGACGGTTACATCCATTCAGGAGCAGACACTTACGTTTGTTCCAAAGATTATTGCGGTATTTGCTGCAATGATCCTTTGCGGCTCTTGGATGTTAAATAACATGACCGAACTGGTGGAGCGTCTGTGGTCGAATTTCAGTACCTATCTGAGTATGTGATTTGATAAAAAGATATGGTTAATTATGTATTTACACTTGAAAATTTTGAATATTTTCTGCTGATTCTGGTAAGAGTTACCTGTTTTGTGTATGTGGCCCCGTTATTGGGGCCTGTCTCTTATACACATCTCCGAGCCCACGAGACGGAGCTACATCTCG
>ERZ1694965.561-NODE-561-length-13415-cov-11.098129_pt1 | contig 13415 bp, 10 predicted proteins | sample MGYA00581612_ERZ1694965 | MGnify/ENA primary metagenome ERZ1694965 (study PRJEB42213, sample SAMN07424500) | human gut metagenome | biome: ENVO:00009003; feature: ENVO:2100002; material: ENVO:00002003 | host: Homo sapiens | place: USA | collected 2015 ... | reverse complement strand
CGGAGATGTGTATAAGAGACAGTTTGTGCAGAATGACTATATGAAAAATATTGAATATGACTAAAGAACTATACAAATTGCATAAAAACAAACCGCGATTTTTATGCAATTTGTGAACACTTATCGTTATAACCGTGATATTATAATAACCGTAAAACCCCCCCAATACATTATATAGTTTTTGCTATACCCCATAGTAAAAATACCTTCTCCTAAAAGGCAGCCGATCGTAGGCTGTCTTTTTTAATTTCTATGTTATAGCTACAAAGTAAGGGATTGTGTGCCCGGGATGGTGCTTTGGTGGGGGATTGATGCCCTTACTGGAGCGCATAGCGAAGTTGCTTAGAGTCTGTCAGAATTATGCTTAGAGGAGCAGAAATGCCCGGCCATGGACGGCTGGGCAAGGCTTTTATGCGCCATGGACGGCGCATAAAAGCCGGTTTCGTCAGTCATAGAAAGATTAAAAGCATAATTCCTACAGACTCTTAGCAGCGTAGCGTAGCGAAAGCGAGGGCATCAATCCCCCACCAAAGTATCGTCCAAGGCGCGCAATCCACGTATTAAAGAAAATAATTTGGTTACGATAAAATATGCTTGCATAATCACATCTATTGTGATAAACTATGCAAGTATCGTAATTGAATACATGGGCAGATTCCCGAGTGGCCAAAGGGGACAGACTGTAAATCTGCTGCAACTTGCTTCGATGGTTCGAATCCATCTCTGCCCATTAAAAAACCTCAAGTCGTATGACTTGAGGTTTTTGTGTTATTCTGAAATTATCATTTAATCGGCCTGCGCCCCGGTGTCGGTAAGCACAGACTCCCACGCCATCGTATCAGGCCAGTCCTTTGTATCAAAGCCATCACGGATACATCTGCTGTAGTAGTCCAGCTTGTTTCGTATCGGCGAATCATCTGTGAATCTTGCATCATCATAGATGCCGTTAATATAATCATCTATCGCGGTTCCGAATATTTCAGAGCGGTCCTCTGTTGCAAAGGTCATGCCGTAGGAATCAATGAAATACCCGGATATGTGGTTCGATGGATCATCCGGATTGTAGTTTGCGTAGCTATCATCATAAGAGAAGCTGTCAGGGTTAAAGCTGTTCCATTTCCCCTCAGAAAACTCGCTCTTTTCATCGTAGGTGTGTATGAATGTAAGCCTCTGGTCAATCAGATGGGAAATCTCATGGCCTACAGTGTAGCTGAAATCCCAGCTGTAGTTGCAGTTTAGAACTATTACATTGTGGTTGTTTATTATATTTACGAATCCACTTGGCTCATTTATCATATCTGAGTGGCCTGATGAAATATCACCGCACAGATAGATTCGCATGCCTCTTATATCGCCATAACACAGCTGTGTGAAAAAGTCATCAGGGAAACAGTCAAGTATTTCCTCAAGCGAATCCAGAGCGATCGACAGCTTATCCTTGTTCTTGAATTGATGGATATCGTAGTAATCAATTCTCTTTGGCACCTCAGGCCCGAAATATATGGAAAAGCCGTATTTCTGTTCAAGGGCTGTGATACGTGCATTTATGTCGGATAAATCACCCCAGTCATATGACGCGGTGTCAGGTATCAGAGTGACCTCATCGCCGTATGTATTGTACTCGGAATCCTTCCCGGCCTCTTCCGTAGCTTCCTGATTTTCATCGGTACTGTCAGCGGGGTCTATGGCAGAATATGGGGATACATATGAGCCATCATCGCGTAAGGCCTGTAGCAGTGTATCACAGTCATTGTATGACGTGATTTCGGCTTTGCTGTCATTCTTGCCCTTGTCGAGTGACCAGATGAGAATTTCCGGGTTGCACTGCGCTGTGTACAAAAGCATCATCACACAGTTTGCATCAGGCAGATATACCGAGTTGGCAGAACAGTAGGTCTTGGTATCGGCTGCCGCAGAGTCTGATGAGCTGTCGGACATTTTGCCTGTGCTTCGTGTTGCCAGGTTGTATGAAAAGGATGAACTGACACCGGTGGCGGGTGAATATTTATAGTAACTGATGATGGTGTCCGAGGATAAATCCTGGCATCGTATGAGCATGTCACCATCCTCTGCCAAAGTTACATCCACCACATCCGGCAGTGAAAAAAAGCTGTTTTCTCCATCGGATGAATGATAGTTCCAAATATTGTTGGCCGTATCTGCCTCGATTACAAAGCCCTTTGAGTCGACACATGACATGGAAAAACTTTGTCCTTCGTAGGTTGAAAGCACTGTGTTATCGTCAAGCCTTATATCAGAGACTGCATATTTGTAGGTATCGGGTGTGACACCTGACACGAGAGCATATTTTCCGTCAGCGGAGGTGGCAATCTGTGAGGCATCATAATAATTGCCGGGATTCGGCACATCGCCATCATCAGAATCTGATGTATCGCAATTGCCATCATAGTCCTCAGGATTATATTTGCAGGTTTTTATCTCCTTTAAATCCTTATCATAGATTGTTGCCATGCCGGCATCGGAATTAATGAGCCAGAGTCGGTCACCTTTTATCATGTAGTCATCACAGTCGGTTTTGTCGTGAGTGAGGCTTGCCGTGATTTCATTGGACCAGGGATTATATACATCAAATGAATACTTAACGGATTGATCATCGGTCTCTATGATGGAATTATTGTAGCTGCCCTGTCCTACCATAAGGATGTTATCACCAAACTGTCTTGTATCATTGTACGGCTGCCCCTCAAAGGCGACATTGTGCAGGATAGACAGGTTGCTGCTGCCTTTAACACTTGTGGCATCCTCCCAAAACGCAGGTGATTTGTGCAGAATAGCCTGCTTTTGTGCGGGACTCTTGAATAGATAAGAGACATCCGAAAAAGAACAGGCTGTCATGGAGATTGCACTGAAAAATACCAGCGAATATGTAATTAAAGTGGTTACATGTTTGCGTTTGAACAATTTTGCCTCCTTTGGAAGGTGGTATATATGCAGGCTATTCCTCAGCAGCATGTGCGGTGGAAACTCGTGCAGTAGATTCTCTTTCAATCAGCCTTGGACGTAGCTGTGTGCGGCTGATTGGAATATGGTGAATGAGCGAATTCAATATAATATATGCACAGCGGCCCAGATCATTACACTCCTGTCTGACAGTGGTAAGAGGAGGGGTAAGGGCTGCGGCAAACTTGACATCGTCAAAGCCGACCACACTTATATCATTTGGCACATTGAAGCCGTGCAGCTGGCACTCGGAGATAACACCCTTTGCTATAGTGTCGCTTCCGCAGAGGATAGCGGTGGCACCTGCTGCAATAAAATTTGAAACGTAATACTGTGCGGTTTCAGGAATATAGTAGCCGTGTCCCATGAGCTCCGGGTAGATTTCAAGACCGGCATTGCGCATAGAGTTTTCAAAGGCTTCCTGACGCTGATCCGAAACCAGGGAAAAAAGAGAACCATTGATAAAGGCAATCTTTTTATGGCCCAGATTGTGCAGATGCTTTACAGCCATGTCAATGCCCTCGTAGCTGTCGGTGCCTACATAGGCTACATTGGGATTGTTTTCTATATAGTTATCAAACAAAACTGTAGGCATTGTAGTATTTTTGAGCTGCTGCATCCATTCATCGTGAAGAGCAAAACCTACCAGAAATGCGCCACAATAGCCATTCTTTAATATATATGTATCATATTTTTCTTCTGCCTGAAGCTGAGGTGTGACAGGGATGATGTCCACGTCCCATTTGTGCTTAAAAGCATTCTGTTTGAAACCAAGCACTACATCATATCCGAACTCATCGATAGACTCGTAGTTCATATTTTCAATAAACAGAGCCAGCTTGCGGTTTTCTACCTTTCTGGAGCGCTTTGTGCTGTAGCCCATTTCGACAGCAGTGTCTAAAACTGTCTGACGAAGCTCCTCACTTATATCGCTGGCACCATTTAATCCCTTTGAAACAGTGCTGATTGACACGCCCAGCCGGGCGGCAATATCCTTAATAGTAGCCATAGTATTTGTCCTTTCTTATGTGATAATTAAATTATACATTTACTATCAGAAATAGGCAATATTTTCTGTAATAAATTTTTCGAAAAAAATCTTTGAAACTGTGGTAATAACTACCAAAAAATGAATGTAAATTACGTGAAAAATGGCAAAAATGAGTTTAAAACCACTAAAAAGATTGACAAATCTGACAATAGGAAATAAAATAATCTCAGATACGAAAAAAATAGAAAATTTTAGGAAAGAGGAATGGTAATTTGGAGGCCAAAGAAAATCTCAGAGGCTCCGGAATACTTCTTTCAATCTCGAGTCTGCCGTCACCATATGGTATAGGTACTCTTGGGAGAGAGGCTTACAATTTTGTTGATCTCCTTGGTGATTTGAAACAGAAGTACTGGCAGGTTCTTCCGGTTGGCCCCACCATATTTGGCGATAGTCCATATCAGCCATCATCAGGCTGTGCGGGCAATATCTATTTCATAGATTTAGATAAGCTGGTAGATGAGGGGCTGTTAGAGAAGGAAGAGATCCTGGGGTATAACTGGGGCACAGACGAATCAGAAATTGATTATGCAGCATTGCATCAGAACAGATGCAAGATTTTACAAAAAGCGTTTGAAAGATTTGATACAAATGCACAAGATTTTCAGGATTTTGTAAAAAAACAGTCGGAGTGGCTTGAACAATATGCATTATTTATGACACTGAAAACCGACAATTTATACAAAAATTGGAGCGAGTGGTCAAGCGAGTATAGAAATCCGCAAACGGTTGCGCTTGAAAAGTACCAAAAAAAGAATTATAATACAATTACTTTTTGGAAGTTCTGTCAATATAAATTCTTCGAGCAATGGGAGGATTTAAAAAATTATGCTAACTCAAAAGGTGTCTACATAATAGGCGATATCTCATTCTATGTAGGATATGACAGTGTAGATGTGTGGGCAGAGAGACAACTCTTTATGATGAGCGCAAACGATACACCAGAGTATGTTGCAGCTGCCGGTCCTGATAAGTATTCAGAGAGCGGACAGGTGTGGGGCAATCCGATGTATGACTGGGATGCCATGAAGGAGGACAACTTCTCATGGTGGAGAAAGCGAATGCGTGTATGCAGAGAACTTTTTGATATTGTCAGGATTGATCATTTCGCAGGAATTGTGAAAGCATATGCGGTACCGTACGGACAGGATAAGAGCCTATCCGGGAAATGGTTCAAGGGACCGGGACGCAGGCTTGTCAATGCAATTAACGAAGAGCTTGAAGGGGTTAATGTAGTGGCTGATGATTATACATCAGCAAGCCTTTTACCGGGAGTGAAAAAGCTCCTTGCAAAATCGGGCTGGATGGGAACTAAGGTCATGATGTTCGCTTTTGATGGTGATCCGACAAACGAATATCTGCCACACAATTATACCGATTCACATGTAGTTGCATATATTGGCACACATGACAATGAGACGATAGTTGGTTCATTCAGTGACAAGACAGATTATGAGCTTGCTTATCTGTATGAGTATCTGAATATTGAAAATAAATCACAGGTTCCAAATGCTCTTATCAGGGAGCTGTATCACAGCACCGCAGAGCTGGCGATAGTCCAGATGCAGGATATATTAGAGCTTGGAAATGAGGCAAGGATGAATTATCCTTCGACAGTCGGACATAACTGGAGATGGCGCATGACAAGTAAGCCACACAGATTGGACAACGAAAAGATAGCCTGGATTAGAAACATTGCGGTGGTTTACCGCAGATAATTAATTTGATATAAGTTGCACGGCAATTTATATATATACTTTTTTACATTTTATATTCAAAAAGGAGAGGAAGATATGAAGAAGAAAGTATTAGCATCTTTACTTTGCGCTTCTATGGTAGCAACAATGTTTGCTGGATGCGGAAGCGGCAACGGAGGAAATGGAACAGAGAAAGCCGACAAGAAGGACGGCGGTAAGGAGACCATTACAGTAATGGGACCTGCAGAGGATTTAGACGATGCACAGGGCGCTTGGCTTAAGACAGAGTGTGAGGCATTCGCTAAGGCAAATCCTGATTTCAACATCGAGTTCAAGTATGTTACATCATCTGAGAGTGATGCAAAGGACGTTGTTACAAAGGATCCTAAGGCAGCAGCTGATGTTTACATGTTTGCAAACGATCAGCTTGAGCCATTAATTAAGGCTAATGCTATTGCTAAGTTAGGCGGAGATACAGCAGAGTATGTTAAGTCATCTAACTCAGAGGCTATGGCTGCAACAGTTACATATGATGGAGACATCTACGCAGTTCCTTATACATCAAACACATGGTTCATGTACTATGACAAGAGAGTCTTCTCTGAGGATGATGTAAAGAGCCTTGATACAATGCTTACAAAGGGTAAGGTTTCATTCCCATTTGATAATGGCTGGTATCTCAATGCATTCTATGCAGCAAACGGATGTACAATCTTTGGAGATGGAACAGACAAGGCTGCCGGATATGACTTCAGTGGAGATAAGGGTACAGCAGTTACAAACTACATCGTAGATTTATTTGCAAATCCAAACTTTGTAATGGATAACAATGAGGGATCACTTGGTCTTGCTGGACTTAAAGATGGTTCTATCAACGCTTACTTCAATGGTAACTGGAACTATGACAAAGTTAAAGAGGCACTTGGTGAGGAGAACGTTGGTGTTGCAGCTCTTCCTACAATCAATATTGGTGGAAAAGACTGCCAGTTAAAGGCATTCTTAGGATCTAAGGCTATCGGTGTTAACCCTAACTGCAAGAACCAGGAAGTAGCAGTTAAGCTTGCAGCATTCCTTGGCAGCGAGGACGCACAGCTTGCTCACTTCAAGTTAAGAGGACAGGCTCCTGTAAACAAAGATCTTGCAACAAACGAGGAAGTTGCAGCAGATCCAGTAGCAGCAGCTATGGCTAAGGTTTCATCTGATTGTTCAGTAGCACAGCCTATCATTGATATGTCAGGTTACTGGGATGCAGCTACACCATTCGGTGATGCTTTCCAGAACGGTGCAGAAGGTCAGATTACAAAGGACAATGCAGCTCAGAAGACAGAGGACTTCAATACTCAGCTTAATGATTCTCTTAAATAATTAAGTAGATCAGATTATGATTCCAAGGTTCCGGGTAGCCGGAATCTTGGAATAAATTAGTTTAAAGGATTGGCATATATAATGCATGCCAGGAGGAAAAGTATGTTAGGAGCAAACAAAAAGAAAAAAGTTTCGGAATTTGCTACTCCGTATACTGTTGGCAATGCCCTCACAAAAGGCGGAGCTACAGTTAAGCTATCGGCACTCGTAATGGGACTTGCCAATATGGCTCATAAGCAGATTATAAAGGGTCTGATTTTTCTTGCTATAGAGATTGCATATATAGCATATATGGTTAGCGCTGGTGCTTATTACATTTCCATGCTGCCTTCACTTGGCTGGAGAAAGCAGGAAGAGGTATTTAATGAGCAGAAGCAGATTTATGAATATGTTGCGGGCGATCAGTCAGTATTATTACTGTTATATGGCGTCATAACAATTGCCATCACAGTATTATTTATTTACATGTGGTGCGAGAATTTAAAGAGCGGATATAAGGCAGAATGCCTTTCAAAAGCTGGAAAAGAAATCAATTCTTTTGGCAAAGATGTCAAGGATTTATTTGATAAAAACCTACATAAGACACTTATGTTTCTCCCACTTATGGGAATATTTGTTTTTACCGTTTTACCATTGCTGTTCATGATTCCAATGGCCTTTACAAATTATTCGGTAAAGGGTGATCATCTGGTATTGTTCGACTGGACAGGCTTCGCTTCATTCGGACAGGTGCTTGGACTTGGTGGTAAGCTTGGTAAGATATTCTGGAGAGTACTTGGATGGACAATCTGCTGGGCTGTATTTGCAACCTTCCTTTGTAACTTCCTTGGACTCATTCTTGCTATCGTTATCAATCGTAAAGAGACACATTGCAAGGCTTTCTGGCGTACATGCTTTGTTATCTCAATTGCGGTACCGCAGTTCGTATCACTCCTTGTAATGAGACAGATGTTCCAGCCACAGGGTGCTGTTAATAACCTGCTTTTGGAGTGGGGCTGGATTGATAACCCGCTTCCATTCTGGACCAACACTATGTGGGCGAGAGTTTCTGTTATTCTCATCAACTGCTGGGTAGGTATTCCGTATACCATGCTTCAGGTTACAGGTGTATTACAGAATGTGCCTTCAGAGCTTTATGAGGCTGCAAAGATTGATGGTGCAAACGCAGCACAGATCTTCTTTAAGATCACACTCCCATATATCATGTTTATCATGGGACCATATATCATCACACAGTTTACCGGAAATATCAACAACTTCAACGTTATCTACCTGTTATCAGCAGGAAAGCCTACACCTGTCGGAGACAGTGCAGGAAAGACGGACCTTCTGGTTACGTGGTTGTACAAGCTGACTATTGATAATCAGGAGTACAATATCGGTGCCGTTATCGGTATCCTTACATTCATTGTACTTTCTATCGTAGCGCTTGTTACATACAGAAATACAAAATCATACAAGGATGAGGAGGGATTCATGTAATGAGTAGTGTAGCAAAAGCAAAAAGACCTATGTCTGCCGGACGTGCTAAGAAAGTAGCAAAGAATTCCCTTGTTCATATCATTCTTGGAATACTTGCTGTAGTATGGCTGTTCCCGATTTTCTGGATTATTATGACAAGCTTTAGAGCTGAGAGTGGTGCTTATACAAAGTACTTCTTCCCACATGGCCTTACATTTAGCAACTATACAAGGCTGTTCACAGAGACTACACTGTTGAACTTCCCGAGAGCATTTTTTAATACACTGTTTATATCAGTGTTCTCATGCATCATTTCAACAGTATTTGTACTTTCTGTTGCGTATTGTATGTCACGACTGAGATTTAAGATGCGTAAGCCTTTCATGAATCTGGCTATGATTCTTGGATTGTTCCCGGCTTTCATGTCAATGGTTGCCGTATACTTTATCTTAAAGGCTATCGGACTTACAGAGGGTAGCGTACTTCGTCTTTCACTGATCCTCATATACTCAGCAGGATCGGGAGTAGGCTTCTATATCGCAAAGGGATTCTTTGATACTGTGCCTAAGTCTCTTACAGAGGCTGCCATCCTTGACGGATGTACACAGTTTCAGGTATTTCACAAGGTAATCCTGCCACTCAGTAAGCCAATCGTAGTATATACAGTGCTTACAGCATTCCTTGCTCCATGGCTCGATTTCGTATTTGTAAAGGTTATCGTTGGTCCAAACGACAAGTATTGGACAGTATCTCTTCTCCTTTACAACATGCTTGAGAAAGAGTTTATAAACGGATGGTTCACAAGATGGGCTGCTGCTGCAGTTATTGTATCAATACCTATCTCAATACTTTTCGTCATCATGCAGAGATTCTACGTGGATGGACTTACAGGAGCTGTCAAAGGCTAATTTGGTTTTATTTAGGCCGCTGCACTTTTGTGCGGCGGCTTTTGGTTTATATAGATGGCAAATTTTGGGGTGTGTGGCAAACTTAGCACTTTCAGGTTGTGTGGTGCCGGCATGGCACACAGTATATTCCTCAGGAAAATATGAAGTCAGCCACGGGCTTTCTTTGCTGCTTGGATTTGGAGGGATGAGGTGTGTGGCTTGTTTGTGGGGGCATGGTACCCCGTGGCAGTTCATATTTTTCTTCGGAACACACTGTGTACCCTCCGGCCGGAGGGTACCGTGTGCTAAGTTTGTTGCTACCTTATGAAAGATGTGAGAATTGAGTTAACTACATACTTATGAGTAATGCTGGCTGCGTTGCAGCGTCGCAAAATATCCGGTGGACGATTGTTCAGTGCGTATTGAAATGGAGTGTGGACAAAGCAAGAGAATCGTATGTTTTAGCGAATATGTGTAGTGATTTTGTAGATACAAATTTGCTCAGAATTTAGTTAAGAAAAGGAGTGCGTATGATTAATAATAAAATAGGCGGCCGCAATATGGTCGGCAGGGCTGTGAATAGATTGGCGGGCAGGTTGACTGCTGTGGCATTGACGGCAGCTATGGCGGTGTCGATGCTTGCGGGATGTGCTGCGGGTGGAAAGAATACCGAGATGGCAGCAAAGAAGGAATACAAGCCTTCTGCGATGGAGCAGATGAATGCGAAAAATGATCCTAATGTGATTCAGGACAATTACAGAACCTGTTATGAGGTGTTCGTATATAGCTTTTTTGACAGTGACGGTGACGGCATTGGGGATTTGAAGGGGCTTACAGAGAAGCTTGACTATATCGAGGGACTTGGCTGCAATGAAATCTGGATGATGCCTATTATGCCTTCTCCTTCATACCACAAGTATGATATTACGGATTATATGAATATTGACAAGCAGTATGGTACTCTGGATGATTTTGATGCGCTTATTACGGAGTGTCACAAGCGAAACATCAATGTGATTATTGACTTTGTGATAAATCACACATCTAACGAGCATCCGTGGTTTAAGGCGGCTGCTGATTATATCAAGTCGCTTCCTGATGGGGCGGAGCCGGATGCTTCGGAATGTCCTTATGTTGATTACTATAATTTTAGCAAAACCAATGCCGGAGGCTACAACCAGCTGCCGGGCACGAATTGGTATTACGAGTCACAGTTTGTAGACAGCATGCCTGACCTTAATCTGCAGAGCGAAGCTGTAAGAGGCGAGATTGACAAGGTTACATCCTTCTGGCTTGACCGCGGCGTGGATGGCTTCAGACTGGATGCTGTGCTTTATTACAATAATAATAACCAGACTGAGACTATAGATGACCTCACATGGCTTGTGAACAATGTGAAGAGCAAAAAGGCCGATGCTTATATGGTTGGTGAGGGCTGGACTACATACAGAGAGTATGCGAAGTACTATAAGAGTGGAATTGACAGTATGTTCAATTTTGATTTTTCACAGCAGGATGGATATATTGGAAAAGTGTTAAACGGTACAGCAAATCATGGTGCCAGCACATACGGCAATGCTTTGGTTGATGTGGAAAATGAGATAAAGAAGTATACAGACTCATACATTGATGCACCGTTCTATACAAATCATGATATGGGGCGCAGTGCAGGATACTACAACGGAGATAATGCCGAGGAGAAAACCAAGATGGCGCAGGCCATGAATCTTCTTATGCCTGGAAATGCTTTTCTGTATTATGGAGAGGAAATCGGCATGAGAGGCACAGCCAATGACGAGACGAAGCGTCTTGCCATGAGATGGAGCGGGGATTCAAAAGCTAAGGGAATGTGTGTGGGACCTCAGAATGCAGAAGAAACCGAGCAGACATATGATACCCTTGATAAGCAGATGGGGGATCCATACTCTATTTACAACTTTGTGAAGCAGACAATATCAATAAGAAATGCTTTCCCGGAGATAGCACGAGGTACAAATACCTTTGAAAAGGATCTGTCAAATGATAATGTGTGTATATTCATAAGAGAGTACAATGGTGAGAAAGCAGTGCTTATATTTAATCCATCAAAAGATGAAGCAAGTGTGGATGTGTCATCGCTTGGAGTAAATGATGCTGTTGCAATGCTTCAGACTACAAAGAAAGCACCGTCATATAAGGATGGAACGGCAAAGCTGCCGGCATATTCGGTGCTTGTTTTGAAGTAAAATTATTAAATTATATAATTAAATTGAGGGATGATTTTTAAAGCGTGCGCAATTATACAATTGCGCACGCTTCAGACTGTAGACAAAGTCCTCGGCTTTTTGCCGAGGATTTTTCTGTATTAAAGAGGCTAAAAGTCAGTATTTTCAAGACTTTTCAGTCTCTTTTTGGTATAATAAAGGTATCAAAAAAGGCGGTATTGTTCTATGATGACACAAGAAACAGAAAAAGTAAGAAAGCAAATGCAGATGGTATGTATTGATGATCTTGTTCCGCGGAATCATCTTCTACGACTTATTGACAAAGCTATTGACTGGACATTCATCTATGATCTCGTCCGTGATACTTATTCCGACGGAATGGGTAGACCAAGTATTGATCCGGTTACGCTTATTAAGATACCGCTTATTCAATACCTGTATGGAATCAAAAGCATGCGGCAGACAATCAAAGAGATTGAAGTAAACATGGCTTACCGTTGGTTCCTTGGACTTGAACTTTATGATCCGGTCCCTCATTTTTCTACTTTCGGGAAAAACTATACCCGTCGTTTTAAAGATACCGACTTATTCGAGCAGATTTTCCAGCGTATCCTTGAGGAGTGTTACCGTTTCAAACTGGTTGATTCAACAGAGATTTTTGTTGATGCAACACATGTGAAAGCGCGGGCGAACAACAGAAAGATGCAGAAACGAATCGCAAAACAGGAAGCTTTATTTTATGCTGACATGCTGCGTCAGGACATTAACGCAGACAGAGAAGCGCACGGAAAGAAACCGTTGAAAGATAAAGACGATAACAACAAACCTGGTTCCGGTGGCAACGACAAGTTTGAAGATTATACGGATGATGTTCCGTCAGATGAAAAAACAATTAAGTGTAGCACTACAGATCCTGAGAGCGGCTGGTTTCGGAAAGGCGAGCACAAGCATGTGTTTGCTTATGGGATTGAAACAGCATGCGATAAAAATGGATGGATTATTGATTTTACAGTAAACCCTGGTAATGAGCATGACAGTCGAACTTTTAAAGGCCTTTACGATAAGCTTGCAGATATCGGCATGAAATACTGTATCGTTGATGCCGGGTATAAAACTCCTGCAATAGCAAAGCTACTTTTGGATGATGGAATAAAGCCGGTCTTTCCTTACAAGCGTCCCATGACAAAGGATGGCTTTTTCAGGAAATCTGAGTATGTATATGATGAGTATAATGATGCTTATATTTGTCCAGGGAATCACTTTCTGCATTACAGCACGACAAATCGGGACGGATATCGCGAGTATAAAAGCTGTGGACAGATTTGCGAAAAGTGCGAGTATCTTTCGCAGTGTACAGAAAGCAAGAACCATGTAAAAGTTGTTACGAGACATGTATGGGAAGACTATATGGAAACATGTGAGGATATCCGGCATACAGAAGGAATGAAGGAGCTATACTCACACAGAAAAGAAACGATTGAAAGAATCTTTGGAACGGCAAAGGAAAACCACGGATTTCGATATACGCAGTTGTATGGCAAAGCGCGGATGACAATGAAAGTCGCGCTTACGTTTGCGTGCATGAATTTAAAAAAGCTTGCAAAATGCAAGCAGGAATGGGGATTACGGATGGCATAATCCAAGGGAAAATTTCCTGTTTTCGGAATAAATTTCATAAACACAAAGAAAAATGCTCCGAGAAACGGAAGTTTCTCGGAGCACTTTGTCTACGGTCTGATGGGAGCCTGATATCAGGCTCCCAATTCTCTGTCCTTTCCCATGAAAAATACTG
>ERZ1694965.545-NODE-545-length-13992-cov-27.280333_pt1 | contig 13992 bp, 16 predicted proteins | sample MGYA00581612_ERZ1694965 | MGnify/ENA primary metagenome ERZ1694965 (study PRJEB42213, sample SAMN07424500) | human gut metagenome | biome: ENVO:00009003; feature: ENVO:2100002; material: ENVO:00002003 | host: Homo sapiens | place: USA | collected 2015 ... | reverse complement strand
TACGGCATCCTGCTTGACCGCATGAGCCTTTCTGTTAAAAATGAATGGTTCGACAAGCAAGGCCGGGTGTTCATCATTTTCACGATCGAGGATGTCAAGAGGGCTTTGTGTTGCGCAGACAACAAAGCGACCAAGCTACTCCGGGAACTTGAAAATTTTGGTTTAATTGAACGAAAACGCCGTGGACTGGGCAAACCGAGTTTGGTGTATGTGAAAAACTTTTCGTCAGACCTTTCAAATGAGCGTGTCCAGAATCGTGAAAATCACGAATCTGGAAGTCCTAAAAACGCTTGTCAAGACCCGCCCAAATCACGATGTAATAAGAATAAAAAGAGTAAGACAGAGCGGAATAATACGAATCCTATCCTTTCCGATGAATCGGAGAAAATGAAGAATCGTAAACTGCTCGAAGAATATTTTTCACGTTCTTTGGAGATAGAACTTCTTCTCCGGCTTTACCCGGATGATGAAGATACCATCTATCAGATCGTAGATTTGCTGGTGGACACCTGTGACAGCAAGCGTAAACTCATAAGAATCGCTGGCGATGATAAGCCCGCCGAAGTTGTGCTCAGTCGGCTAAAAAAGTTGAATGCAGACCACATCCGCTTCGTACTGGACTGTCTGGCAGCGAACACTTCCCCGATACGGAATATGAAGCAGTACCTTCTGGCCGCACTATTCAATGCTCCAACCACAATACAGCTCTATTATCAAAACAAAGTCAACCATGATTTAGCAGCTCGGAGGTGATGAAAATTTCCAAAAAGGCAACAACGATAGCCGTTATCAACCAGAAAGGCGGCACGGGCAAAACCACCACCTGTGAAAATTTGGGCGTAGGGCTTGCAATGGAGGGCAAGAAAGTTCTGCTTGTGGACGCTGACCCACAGGGTTCGCTTACTGTCAGTATGGGCTGGCAAGACCCGGATGCACTGCCCACTACACTCTCCACTCTTATGCAGAAAGCCATGAACGACCAGTGTATTCCACCCGGCGAAGGGATTTTGCACCATGCGGAGGGCGTTGACCTTATCCCGGCCAACATCGAACTGGCCGGACTGGAAGTGGCTCTGGTGAATACCATGAGCCGGGAGAAAGTGATGAAACAGGTGTTGGAAAGCGCAAAACGCGAGTACGACTATATTCTGATTGACTGCACTCCCTCTCTCGGTATGCTGACGGTCAATGCGCTGGCAGCGGCAGATTCCGCACTGATTCCGGTGCAAGCACAATATCTTTCGGCAAAAGGGCTGGAGCAGTTGCTTCAAACCGTGCAGAAAGTAAGGCGGCAGATAAACCCGAAACTGAAAATTGAGGGCATCCTGCTCACCATGACGGACAGCCGCACCATCTATGGGCAGCAAATCAGCAATCTGATTCGGCAAGCCTACGGAAAGCATTTGAAAGTGTTCGACCAGACAATTCCCCGTTCTGTCCGCGCTGCCGAAACCAGCACGACCGGAAAAAGCATTTTCCAGTATGACCCGAAAGGCAAAGTGGCAGAAGCCTATCATTCCATCGCAAAGGGGGTGTTGGCCGATGCCGAAAAACGGCTTAAACGTCAGTTTGAACAGCTACGATGATATTTTTTCCACCGAAGAAACGCGGCAGGAAGAACAGCGCGAACAGGTACAGCAAATTCCCATTGATGAGTTGTATCCGTTCAAAGACCATCCCTTTAAGGTGCTTGATGATGAAGCTATGCAGCGCACAGTAGAAAGCATAAAGCAGTTGGGTGTCACAAATCCGCTGATTGCTCGTCCGCGCCCGGATGGTGGCTACGAAATCATTTCCGGCCATCGCCGCCAACACGCTGCACAGCTTGCTAGACTGAAAACCCTGCCGGTTATCGTCCGTGATATGTCGGACGATGCCGCCGTTCTGCTCATGGTTGATTCCAATCTTCAGCGCGAACAGATTTTGCCGAGTGAGCGGGCATTTGCCTATAAGATGAAACTGGATGCACTGAAAAGGCAAGGTGCTAGGTCAGATTTAACTTCATCCCAAGTTGGGATGAAGTTGCAAGCTCTTGATATTGTTGGACAAGAGGCTGGTGATAGCCGCAACCAAGCACACCGTTTTATCCGCTTAACCAAGCTTATCCCGGAACTGCTGGACATGGTAGACGAAAAGAAAATCTCATTTAACCCTGCGGTGGAACTCTCTTATCTTGATGAAAGCCAGCAGCGAGATTTTCTTGAAGCTATGGCTGACACGCAAAACGCCCCATCGCTTTCACAGGCGCAACGGCTCAAAAAGCTGGCGCAGGAAGGTCATTTCTCGTATGACGTTGCCTTTGCCGTGATGGGTGAACCGAAAAAGGACGAATTGGACAAAGTTGTTATCAAAAACGATACCCTGCGGAAATATTTTCCCGAAAGCTCTACTCCGAGAGAGATGGAAGAAAAAATCATTGGGCTTTTGGAAGAAAGTAAAACCGAAAAAGTTGTATTCAGGAGCGATTCTATCAAAAAATATTTTCCGAGCAACTATTCGTCAGAACAAATCGAAAATTCAATTCTCAAGATGCTCGACCAGCGCATGAAAAAGCGCAAGCATGAAGCTGAACGCTGACGATCAGATAAAACGCAAGACCCACTTTGGGTCTTTTTCTTTTGCAAACATGGAGGAAAAAGCCTATGAACAACACCGCTACTCGTATGATTCGTTCCGAGGAGATCACCATTGATATGCGCATCTGCACCATTCTGGCAGGTGGCAAGAAGCCCGGTGAAGTCTACTTTGCCGCCATTGCGCCGGATATGGAACTGACTGTTATTACTCTGGATGAAGCCCCTGACATTCTGCCCTGCTTCGATGAAAGCGATGCCAGCATCCATCTTCCCGACACTTCGCTGCTGCTCTGCTACAATCCGGCACAGGTTCTGAAGATGGCGGGCAAGCGTTACCTGACTGGCCCGGTCATTCTGGTACGCACCAACATGGACGGGAACTTCATTTCGCTTACCATTGATGACGTGTACCGTTTCCAGAAGTTTCTGGCGAGCCACAGCGTCACACTCATGGCAGACGATCAGAAGCTGCCCTGCATTTGCATCGTCTGAGGTGTGTTATGCTGAATTTTTTCATCGGTTTCGCATTTTTTGAGTTCGGCGCACTCTGCGGCTTCTTCGTGGCTGCGCTGATGCAGGCGGCAAGGGATGGTGGTGAAATTGCAGGAAGAAGTCGAGCAGAAAACATTCAACATTATGATCTCCACCACGAAGCTGTCTGCCCGGACTGTCCTGCGGGCAGTTAAAGCGGCGTTTCGGCTGTACCAGTCCAAGGCATCCCAAGGTAAGCAGAGCGTCCGCACTCTTCTGCGGCAAAACCGGGGCGTGTCCAGCGTGGAGATCAGCAAGACCGGCATCCGTGGTCTGGAACGCTATGCCAAAAAGTACGGCATCGACTACGCCATCCGCAAGGACAGCTCTGAGGTGCCGCCCCGGTATCTGGTCTTTTTCAAAGCCCCGGACGCAGAAGCCTTCAACTCGGCGTTCAAGGAGTATTCGGCATCTCTGCTGAACAAGGACAAACGCCCCTCGGTGCTGGCAAAACTGCATGAACTGGTGCAGGCGGCGGCAGAACTCCCCGGCAAAGTCCGGCATAAGGAACAGGAGCGTGGACTGTGACCACGAAAAAGCTGACAAAGCTGCTGGCACTGTACCTGCCCTATATTTTGCTGGGGCTGGTGGCAACCAACTTTGGCGAAGCGTGGCGGCTTGCCGAGGGCAAAGAACTGGGCGATAAGATCATGTCCATGATGGGTACTGTTCCGTTGACATTTGCGAATCCTCTGCCCAGCCTGCACCCTCTGGATTTGCTGGTGGGCTTGTGCTGCGGTGCAGGGCTGCGGCTGGCGGTCTATCTGCGTGGAAAAAACGCCAAGAAGTACCGCCACGGCATGGAGTACGGCTCTGCCCGGTGGGGTACGCCCAAGGACATTGAACCGTTCATGGCTCCGAAATTTGCCGACAACATCATCCTGACCAAAACGGAACGGTTGATGATGTCCAATCGCCCGCCGGACCCCAAGAACGCCCGGAACAAAAACGTTCTGGTGGTGGGCGGCTCCGGCAGCGGCAAAACCCGGTTTTGGCTCAAGCCCAACCTTTTACAATGTCACAGTTCCTATGTGGTTACTGACCCGAAAGGTAGTATCGTGGTCGAGTGTGGGAACGCACTTCTGAAAAACGGTTACAAGCTGAAAATTCTGAACACCATAAACTTCAAAAAGTCGATGCACTACAACCCCTTCGCCTATGTTCACAGCGAAAAGGACATTCTGAAACTTGTTACGACCCTGATGACCAACACCAAGGGTGAAGGGTCCGGCGGGGACCCATTCTGGGAAAAATCGGAGCGTCTTTTGCTCACCGCCCTGATCGCCTATCTGCATTATGAAGCCCCGGTGGAGGAACAAAACTTTGCTACCCTGCTGGAAATGCTGAACACCATGCAGGTGCTGGAGGATGACGAGGAATATCAGAACCCGGTGGATCTGCTGTTTGAAGAACTGGCGAAAAAGAAGCCCAATTCCTTTGCCGGACGGCAGTACAAACTTTACAAGCTGGCTGCCGGTGTTACATAATACAGACAGAATTTTAATACAGCTTGATTCAAACCGAATCGAGCTACATTAAAAGGCTATCTGCCAAAATTTTACGAAAGGATGTGATAGTTGTGGCGAGGAAATCCGAACGCTATCCTGCGCTCTACGAACGCCTGAGCCACGATGACGAGCTTCAAGGCGAATCGAACTCTATCTCCAATCAGAAGCGAATACTGGAGGACTACGCCGAACAGCACGGTTTTACCAACTGCATCCACTTTACGGACGATGGTATCTCTGGTACGCAATTCGACCGTCCCGGCTTTCAGAAGATGATTGCTGAAGTCAAAGCTGACCGAATCTCTGTCGTTATCATAAAGGATATGAGCCGTTTTGGTCGTGACTATCTGCAAGTCGGCACCTATATGGAAGTGCTGCGGAAGCACGATACCCGGCTGATTGCTCTAAATGACAGTGTGGACACTCTCAAAGGGGATGATGAATTTACACCATTCCGAAACATTATGAACGAGTGGTACGCCCGTGACACCAGCAAGAAAATCCGTTCGGCGTTTCAGGCAAAGAACCTTGCCGGGAAGCATACCAGCAGTTCTGTGCCCTACGGATACCTGAAATCCGAGCAGGACAAGAACCAGTGGGTCATCGACCCGGTGGCGGCTCCTATCGTCCAGCGCATCTACCGCATGACGATGGAAGGCAAAGGCCCTTATCAAATCGCTGCTATCCTTTCTGCCGAACACATTGAAATCCCTGCTTACTACCACCAAAAGCTGGGTATCGGCTTATGGCAGACGCGGGAAATCAGAGACCCCTACAAATGGGGTAGTTCCACAATCGTCCACATCCTGACCAATCCCTGCTACTTGGGACACACCTGCAATTTCAAGACCCGGAAGCATTTTAAGGACAAGAAAAGTCATTATGTTGACCAAGACCAGTGGACGATTATCGAAAACACTCAAGAGCCTATTATCGATCAGGAGACTTACGACAACGTGCAGCGGATTCGCGCTGGCGTCCGCCGCTATCCTGATGGCTGGGGCGAAGCCCATCCCCTCGGCGGACTGCTGTACTGCGCAGACTGCGGAAGCCCGATGTATGTCAATCGTACTGGAAATGGAAAACGTGTCGCAAACTTTTCCTGCTCTGGCTATGGAAAAATCCCTGTTGGCAGCAAATGCTCCAGCGGACACCGGGTAAACGCTGATTCTGTGATGGCACTGATTCAGGAAACGCTGCGGGAAATCGTTCGATTTTCTAAAGAGGACGAAGAAGAATTCGTCCGTATCGTAAAGGCCGAAGCGGAAAACCAGCAGTCCAGCGAGATCAAAGGTCAAAAGACACGCCTTGCAGCTTGTAAAAAGCGACTGGATGAGTTAGAAACGCTAATCTGCAAAATCTATGAGGACAACGCCCTCGGAAAACTCCCTGACAAGCGGTATCAGATTCTGGATGCCCAGTACGCCAAGGAGCAGGAAAGCCTTGAAGCGGAAGCTGCTTCCCTGCAAAAAGCAGTAGACGAATACGAAAGCGGCCAGAAATCCGCCGATAAATTCATCGCACTGGTCAAGAAATATCAGAATTTTGAAAAACTGGACACCGTGATGTTGAACGAATTTATCTACAAGATTTTTGTGCATGAGCGAGATTACAAAGGAGTTGCAAATTCTCCGCAGACCATTGAAATCTACTTCAATTTCATCGGAAAGTTTGGTACACAAGAAGTCAATCAGCCGACCGAAGAAGAACGTGCTGAAATTGCCGAAAAAGAGCGTCTGCGTAAAAAGCGGCATGAAGCCTACCTTCGCCGTAAGGCCAATGGATGGCAGAATGCCTATTACCAGAAGCATAAAGCAGCGAAGAAAGCGGCTATGGATGCCAAGAAAGAAGCAATCCGCGCCGAAGATCAGGCAAATGGTGTCTACTATCTGCCCAATCAGAAAGGAGAATCCGCATGACTACCATGAAAAAATCCATCCATGACAACGCCAACGGTCTGGACTACACCCTTGTCAATGACCACTATCTGCCGAACCTGACCGCAGCAGCCCCGGCAGAGCAGCACCCCACCGGGCGGTGGGGCCGCTTACATAAAATGTATCTGAAGGAGCAGCGTCCCATCCAGTATAATCAACTGCTCCTGTCCGGTGAGCTGGGCAGCTACCTTGCCAAGCTGGACAAGCAGGCCGAGGAACAGCTTGCATTGACCGTCTGGCAGATGCAGGAAGCCGAGGGCGTGACCGAAGCCCTGAAAGCTGCCGATCAACTGGAATGGGTGCGCAGGATGAACAGCATCCGCAACCGTGCCGAGGAGATCATCAAGACCGAGCTGATTTTTGTATAAGGAGGTGCCCACGATGACTGTGCTGAAACCGATGCTGAAACTTGCCCTTCTCCCTCTGCTTCTGCTGCTGATTCTGGCACAGTGGGTGGGCATCTTCCTCACGACCTTCTCCACGATTCTGACGAACCTGCTGGCGGGCCTATTCTTCTTTGTGGCTCTGGCAAGCTGGGTCATGAAGCTGGCAGACGGCGGCGAAGTCCTGAAAATGCTGATTACCGCATTTGTGGTTTTCGTCCTGCCTTACATAGCGATAGCTGCTATCGCCAAAATCTCCTTTTTCGCTGATGAACTCCGGGATTTTCTCCAATCCTGAGTTCAAGACCGCCCTGCACAACGCACGGCGGTCTTTTTGTTACATCGGGTCTGCACAGGGCAGGCCCTTTTTTAATACGGAGGAACAAGCCTATGAAACTGACGTTTGAAGAAAAGAAGCTGCTCTACACCTATGGCTGCGCCGATCTGGAGTTGACCCGCAAGCGGCTGTACGGAGTTGCCGGGCTGACGGTTGATCCCGACCAGAATAAGCTGGTGTATGACTTCTGCCGGAAGCTGGAGGACGAAACGCTGGCAGACTGGTATGACCAGATGTTCTATTTCGTCCGTGCCGAGATGGAGTGCTACACCAATATGCGGCTCCTGATGCAGGACATCGAGGACTGGGGATCGACCATCTTTGACGAATCCGAGGAGGGAGAACTGAATGACGATGCTTAAGCTGGAAACCATGATCTACGCCAGCGAGGACGGGACAAGCAGCGTGTTCACGCTGAACCCCGACTTGCAGAAACAGCTTGCCGACCTTGCTACGCAGCACCCGGAGGTGTGCTTCCACAAGGCAAAGGGAGAAGCCAGCGGTGTGACGTATCAGATCAGAAATGCGGCGGTGTTGATCGAGCCGCAAAAGCCCTGCTAAGCATAGCTTAATGTTGCAAAATGCCCTTCAGATGACTTTTACACTGCAAAGTATTTGGAGGGTATACATAAATTTCAACGAATAATCTTGCAAAATGTTTTCAAGGCTGCTATACTAGCACAGAAGAGCTTTAGATGTAAAAAAGATAGAAAGGCACATCTTATATGAAGCAAAAGGCCCCTTATCCTCTTCGGATTGATGATGTCCTAGAGAAAAAAATAAAAAAATTGGCAAAGGACAATGATCGTTCGTACAGAGCGCAAATTGAAAATATTTTAAAGAAATATGTTGCAGAATACGAACGAAAAAACGGAGAGATTTCTATTGAAGAGTCTCCAGAAAGCGAGTGATTACTATCAAAACATACAATATAATTGATTTGTTTTCCGGAGCTGGTGGTCTAAGTCTTGGGTTCAAGCAAACCGGGAAAATCAACATTGTGGCTGCTGCCGAAAACAATCCCAATGCACGAAAAACCTACAAGCGTAACTTTGCAGAAGTAAAGAGATTGTACCCTGATGTGAGAACTATTGACTATAACGAGTTAAAAGAAGCCGTTGGACAGGTAGACATCGTTATCGGCGGCCCGCCTTGTCAGGGCTTTTCTAACGCTAATAGGCAACATTCGACGATAATCAGTATGAATAATCGCCTAGTCAAAGAATATGTGCGCGCTATTTGTGAGTTGCAACCAACAGCATTTGTCATGGAAAATGTTGCGATGCTGAAATCTCAGGTTCATCGATTCTTTCTTGAAGAAAATGACATGACCAATGCTAAAATTCTAAATCTGCCCCTTCGAGAAGATAACATCGAAATACTTCCGCAAAACATGAATTTTGAGGGATCACGAGAGTTAATTTTGTCTGCGCCGAATGGTGTTCAATATGCGTGGGCAGAGACTTTTTACAAGACGATAAATCTACTCTATCGATATAGAATAAACCAGCCCAAATTCGATCTTTCGTTGACAAAATATGAAAAGAAGCTGGTTCCGCAACTACAAGAACTGTTCCGCGGCTTTAATGGAACAGAATCTTCAAATCGAATCCAGCAAAAAGATTCCTTCATGGCAATTCAGATTTTGAATTACATTGAGAATAAGGAAAAGCGGGAAGAATCATTTGATAGAGTGATTCAAGCTATCAGAGATTCACTCTTGATTCAAAGAGCACTGCTTAAGGTCAAAGAATTAAGTGATAATAATATCCACGTTTTCGATTATGTTGAAAAAGATGGCGGGCTGTATGCTACAGTTAAATCTTACTCGGTGCTAGATTATTTACAGGGTATACTTGAAAATGAGCCATACAACTATACATTAAAATGTGACACGCTTAATGCAATCAGTTTTGGTGCGCCGCAGCGAAGAGAACGTTTTATCATGGTTGGTCTGAAAAAAGATCTGAATATTGAATATACTTATCCTGAAGCTACCTTCACCGAGGGGTCTTATCGAACTGTTCGGGATGCGATTTCTGATATTCAGGACATTGAACCGGGAAAAGAAGTAACGGATTCCTATTTCACTCTTCCGCCGCATCCAGAAGCGCAAGGTTTGGAAAAAGAACTGAGAGGAAGATGTTTACATAACCACATAACAACTGCAACGAGAGAAACTGCACTGTCTCGATTCAAAGCACTAAAGGCGGGAGAAAACTTCCACGATCTTTCCCCCGAATTAAAAACCACCTATAGCAATGCAGAACGAACCCAAAATACGATTTATATGCGTTTGAAATATGATGAGCCCTCCGGAACGGTAGTCAATGTTCGGAAATCCATGTGGATTCATCCTGAACTTGATCGAGCCATATCAATACGAGAGGCTGCAAGGCTTCAAACATTCCCCGATTCGTTTATTTTTGAAGGAACGAAAGATTCCCAGTATCAGCAAGTTGGAAATGCGGTTCCGCCTTTTCTTGCCAAGGCAGTAGCAGAGAGTATTATCAGTATCCTAGATCAGGTTCAATAAAGAAAGCGGGTTGCCCTGTCATAGAGCAACCCGCTTTCTTTATTGAACCTCTGTTGACGGAACTTCCTGCTTGGGAGAAGACGGTGTGGAGATTTCCAATGCCTTTGCATGGATTTTCTCGTAGATTCTTTCTTCTGGCAGGCAATCCAAAATATAGATTCCTCCGAGAAGATTCAGGTACTTTGCAAGAAGTCCGAACTGGTCTGTGTTAATTTCTCTTCCGGATTTTCTGACATCAATTATAGCACTCAGAAACGGACGAATAATGGCCGGATTGTTAGATGTATTACGTTCCAGTGCGTGCATGATGTAATCGGAACTTTCACAGATGAACTTTGTCAATTCCCAAGGGTCTTTTCTTTTTTCATCGTATGTCAGCCGTCCAATCCACCACAACCGGGACAGCGCATTTCGGGTAAGAGAACGACGTCCAGCCTTCTGTCCGAAAAAGAAGTGATCTTTTACTGCACTAACAGTACACTTTTGGTCGATTCCCCAACGGTATTGAACATACGTCCAGAAGGATCCCAAACAAAGTCCAGCCCAAAGCCGCTCATCCGAAGCCTGTGAATCGGTCAAAAACTTCAAATTACTATAGACCCGGATTGCATTTTCCGCTTCTGTAAGAAATGCCTTCTTTGGATCAGCTGACATATCGAGCGAAAAATCTTTGATTTCTTTGAACTTGGTATCGGAGAAAAGAGGCTGATCTAGCTCCTCTGAAAGCCAATCAGACGATGGTTGCTTGAATTTGTTTACCCAGCTATCAAGGTTGCTTTTAATCACATCGATATTATCATAACACACAAATTGCAACTTCATTCATCTTCACCTCCCGATGATGTGGGACTATTAACTAAAAATTTGAAAGCATCACTTAAGGGGTCGTTGACTAATTTTTGAGCGAGTTCCATAAAATTCAGCGCATCAAATTGAGTGGATTCAATATCACAATCGAATTTTGTTGAAAGAGTTTTTGAAAGAACCTTATACCACAATGTATCCGAATTGTTCTCGTTACGTTCATCGGGACTTTGCGCCCGTAGTTGTCCTAGAACATACACAAGCGCAGGAACAACGGTCAACGAATTTAATATGGATTGAGCCTCAGGAAGAGACTGAAGGGCACTGTAATTGGTAAAGTCATCCCAAGGAAGTTTTATCATGATCTTTCGCTGCGACATATCGACAAGCATCTGATGACAACTAGTGTCAGGATTTCGTGTGATACTAAAAATAGACGGTGTATTTGCAATATCATCAGTGTTTTTTGTGATGTCCAAAACCACCATCTTTCCAACCGCCAAAATACAGCCTGCCTCAATGTCAAAAACTTCACCTTGGTAGTCGTCATGAAAATCCGAACTGCTATAGCCCTTTAAGTCTTTAACGGCCACCACAAACGGGCAAATTTGAAGTTTTCCATTCACGGTTTGGCTGAAAAGCGTATATGTCTCACTTAATTGATCGGTCTGAATAACTGTACGGAACCCGGTTTGCGCACATTCAAGATGGTAGACATACTTTGCATCGCCATTCTTGATGCGTTCCAATAAACTCTGGCATGTCAGCGTTGCAAGGAAGTCCAAACGATAATTATAGCCATCGCGTACAACATCAATAGTCGCATCAAAACTACCGGTTTTATAGTCATCTGAATACGATGAAAGTACCGGATAAGGATAAAGTTTATACTTGATTTCCATAAGCTTTCACCTCCATAGAGCAGTAGTCATGATAATCCAACTGTATGTCGATGCGCAAAGGCTGGTTGGCAGTGAATACAAGATTAGAGATTCTATTATTGGAAACTTTCAAATCAGGGCAACTAACACAGGTTGCACTGACGATGGAAGCTTCATAATTCTGCGATTCGGCGGACATGAAGACATCCATAATACCGTTTTGTGCAGAAATCATAGGAGTAAAAACGATAGTATACTGTCCAGTAGCCTTATCACGCAGGACATTGCGAATACGTGCTGCGGAGATTGAAATGAACTTTTTATGATGCTCAACAGGAGTTTTTCCGCCACCATTTCCGGGGTTGCTCCCGCCGCCGTTTCCGCCGCCGCCACCATTTCCAGTACTTCCACTACCGCCTTCACCGGGAAGGTCAGTTACAGTGGCATCACCATCTTCATCGTCAGGAGCGTCAACCAAGGTTTGTTTGTTGTCAGGGATATTTGCATCCGAGGGTTTGGGCGGTGCCTCAACTACACGAACCTTTATCTCCTTGATTTCATCAGTGATGGATTCGGCTCGTTCCTGATTAGCAGCGTCCTCAGCATCGTTTGCCGACAGATATTCACCAACAGACGGATCGAGTTCCTCTTCTGCAATCTCATCCTTCATCGAATTCAACGAATCCTTCATGAATTTGAGCATTGTTTTCATTAGCTGATTATATTGGGCTTTATTATCCGCTCGCTCTTTTTCCCATGCAAGATGTTGTGGATTTTCAAGGTTTCTCAGATACGAATTGATGGCATCGCCTTCGATGAGCAAGGTTCCCGCAAAGGGAACAATACCATTTATGTTGCCCTTATCCTTAATTTTCATACCGGTCTGACGAATCATAGCGACTCGACGGTTGAATGTAGGTTCAATCATCAACCGGAGTGTCAGGGTTCCACTCGTTGCAGGATCATCCTTAAGTTCAAGCGTAAAAGAACGTGCGTTTTCATTGTCGGTCAACACACGATAGTACTCGTCAGCGTGTTCCTTGAAATATTCCTTATGGGAATCCATCAAATCCGGAAGCGTTTCTTTGTTGATGGTTATGCCATCAACATCTACAACTAGCGAACCGGTATAAATCGCATATAAGAATCCATCCAGAATGGACGCTACCATTTGATGCTCCCAACCCGTTTCGCCAGTGAATCCAGCAATAAAGATGTCAGTACCGGTACATTTTTCAGGTCTGGTATAATTAGGATTCAAGGAGTATTGGTTATACATCGGAGAGTTCTTGTCACATCCATAAAAACCAATTCCCTGAGTTGTTTCTTTCTTTTTATTTTTAAAAGTGGTCAGTCTTGCAACGCCTTGAGAGGCGGAGATATTATCTACGTCATAGGTGCTATAAAAAACTGTACGAAGACTTGAGCAGGCAAATGGTGCGAATTTTCCAATACCAAACGAGCCGCCATTACTACCGGACTTATTAGAAGCACCAGAAGATTTTGTCAAATTACACCATGGTGAATTATATTCATCACGTGAACCTGTCAAACCAGAGGTGTTAAAATCGCTGATTCGAAGGCATTTGATGGTGTTGGCATTCATGTCTTTTAAGGCACGTTTGAAAAAATTTCTCGCTTGCGTGGAATCCTGAATTTTCCAGAAGTCGCGAGATCGTTCAAAGGCATCTTCCAAATTAGAAGAATCCGGAATAGTCTTCGGATTGATTGTGAATGTTTCGAATTCGAGTCTAGCTGGATGAGCATTGTCGAGCCGAGCATCCAACGAATTTTGGCAAATTTCACGAGCAAGAGATTTGATAGGCGTTCCCTTGAACATCTCAACACCGGAATCCGCAATGCCAATGATTTGGCTGTGGTTGTTAGATGGGAAATTCCATTTTGGAGACAAATTAAACATCATGCCCCTCCTTATCTTAAAGTGAAACGAGGCGACTTTTCAGCATCCGTTTTGTTGAATTTTCGTTTTGCTTCTCTTACTTCAATCTCAATCGCTTGAAAAATTTGATCTACATCATCTTGAGTGTATTCATAGAAGGATGTGTTAGCACAATTCCCAAGCAGTTGAAGGGTGTCGATTATCTTGTTGGTTCTTGCTTCTGCAAGACGAACAAACTTTTCGTGCTTGCTTTCTTCCGCTTTGCTCTTCATAAGAATGCCCTCCTTCTATCACCAAGTATAGGCCCATAGAACTATAAAGTCAATAATATTTTTGCAATATTTTTATAATATTACAAAAATATTGCCATTTGGCGGCCCACAAAGAAGAAAAAGAAGCCAATATGCGTCAAAAACAAAAGGAGCGTGATGCCATGACCCAACCGAAAACCAATCTTGCCTACCTCCGCAGCGAAAAAGCCAAAGCAGAGCAGAAGCTGCGCTCTTGCCAGCACCGGGAGAAGATCCTTGAACGCAAGATGTCGGAGCTGAACCGGAGAGAGCGTGTGCATCGTCTTTGCACCCGTGCCGGAATGCTGG
>ERZ1694965.542-NODE-542-length-14057-cov-175.363805_pt1 | contig 14057 bp, 10 predicted proteins | sample MGYA00581612_ERZ1694965 | MGnify/ENA primary metagenome ERZ1694965 (study PRJEB42213, sample SAMN07424500) | human gut metagenome | biome: ENVO:00009003; feature: ENVO:2100002; material: ENVO:00002003 | host: Homo sapiens | place: USA | collected 2015 ... | reverse complement strand
TTAATACGCATTTTTATATATCTTTGCAACTGAACAAAAATAAAAACCCTATGACAGAGGATAAAATAATACTTGCACAGGACAACAAACTAACTATGTCCCGGCAGAACTTCACCACCATTGAAAAACGCTGCCTATACTTCATCATCAAAGAAGTGCGTAGGCTATATGTTGATAGAAATCTGGAAGAACACGAAAGCACACAAAAGACCTTGTTTTCCGATATGTATCTGACACTAAAACCTAATCAGTTACAAATGCTTGGGGATGAAGTAAAAGACGTGTATAATGCTCTTAGAAAGCTTCGAAATAGAGAAATAGAGATAGATAACGAGGATATATGGGTAATTACATCTTGGATATTACAAGCTAAGCACAACAAGAAAAATAATATGTACGAAGTGTTGGTATCAAAAGACATACTGCCTTACTTGGTTGAACTTGCAACCCAATTCACAGAATACAACCTAACTGTTGCAATCACATTGAAAAGCACATATTCGCAACGGTTCTATGAGATATGTTGCATGTACAGGAATAAAGGCAAGTTTTTCCTCGACATCGACAAGCTGCGCTATATACTCAAAATTGAAGATAAGAAATCATATCAGAATGTAGCGCAAATAAAAAGAGATATTCTTGAAGTAGCACAAAAAGAACTTGAAACGGTTTTTAATGAGGGACAAAGCGATTTATACTTCACTTACAGAATAAAGGACAAAGACGGTCGGAAAATACTTTCTTATTGGTTCGATATACATACCCGACAGACAGAAGAACAAAAACGACTTGATTTTGGCACTACACAAGCCCAAATTAGGCGTATTATGGACATTTGCAGTACTTTCATCAAACGAGATAAAAAGTACCTTGCAAGGGTAGAAAAAGAGCTAACGATAAATCCGAGCAATGCAGCAAAGGTTCTTGAAAAGCTTTTATCAAAAGTGAATGACTATCCCAAAAAAGAAATACCTGCTATAATCCGTTATGTATTACGTGAAGATTTTGGCATGAGATAACTATAAAATAAACAGATATGGAAGAACTAAAAGTTAAGGTTATGGAAGTTTCACAGGAAAAAGAACAACCACAAGGTAACGACTTCATTCGTGTTGTCGTTGAAATTGACGGTCGAAAAATAGCCGTATGGACTACCGAAAGCAATATCAATGCTCTATGCTTTGATATTGACAGAAAGAAATAAATATATTTTTTGTAGATTTTGTAGAAAGCTAAATATATTCTTTATATTTTTGAACGTAATCAATTAATTAACAACAATATGAGCGATATACAAACAAGCACTATTCGAGTACCTAAAAACGTGCTTGAAGATATAAAAATATATTGCCGTAAAGCGGGGCAGCCTGTCGGGGAATGGGTGGAAAAGGCATGGCGTTTCTTGCAAAAGAACGATTTCGATATTTACGATACTGAAGCTACACCTTTTCTTCCGGTTCCGGCTGAAGTAGAAAAAGAACGTAGCCAAGTGGATGCGCTTTGCAAGCTGATGAGTGAATTTATAATATCACAGAAACAAGCACAACTGCCCCCACCGGACATACAGCAAAAAGCGACCGACAGAATAGCCGAATTAGAACATCTTATAGGGAAATATCAAGAGAAGCTGGATTCCCTTAGCGAAGATAAAACAAGGCTGATTAAAGAAAGGTTGCAATGGGAACAAAAATATTATGACCGGGATAAACAGAACTATATGCTTTCAGAAAAGCTTCAAAAACAAGGTGAACTCTTAGAAATAGCAAAAACAGAGTTAAGACACTGTAAAGGATTTTTTTCATCTGCAAATGAGAGCGTTCTAAAAGAACTTGGTATATCTTAGAGAATATTGAATTAAAAACAAATAATCATGGAAGATTTAAAAACACCTTGGGAACTCTTTGGAGTAGAATGCGGGGAAGGTTGGTTTCCACTTATAGAGCCAATCTTACAGTACATTCAATCCTATAACAAAGATAAGGCGGAAGAATATCAAATAGTAGTTTACCAAATAAAGGAAAAATGGGGAATACTTCAATTGGAGATAGGCAACTACCCGGATGAGCTTGCCAAAATGATAGAAGCAGCCGAAAAAGCGTCCACAACCACTTGCGAAAAATGCGGTGCTCCGGGTTCTTTACGGGATTGCAGAGGGTGGTATCACACATTATGCGACAAATGTTTTGAAAAACAACTGAAAGAATAGTTTCGTCTTTTAGCTGTGTAAATTACTACACCATTGTGTTTGCTTTCTGATAGGTTGTTACCCCACAAGAAAGCAAACACAGTGGAAAAATCAGCCTTGCCGGAATCGGGGGCGTCTAAGGGGTTGTTCCGGTTTCTCTCCCTTGTTCCCCGGCTTCGTGTCCTGTCCTGCCAACATTCTCCTAACTTCCTCTCTTACCTCTCGATAGTATTCATTAGGTGAACCCGTAGTTTGTGGGTGTTCCAAAACAGCCGGAACGGGTCTTACCACCTGCAAGAAATGCAACAAGAAAAACTGCCTGTTGCTTTCCACTGCGATTCCTGCAAATTCCCCGGTTTCAAATCCAAGGAAATCTTTCGGTTTTATGGTGTCCCGTTCCTGCACACTCTCACTCACCCCGGTAGTCTTGTAGAACCCGGTTTGTGATTGTGAAGCCGTTCTGTAAATCTTATCTTCCTTTCCGAACTGCCGGGATAACCGTTCTGCCGTGAATGAAGATGAAACACGACCATAGAAATGCGTGTTGCAGGCTGCGAAAAGCACCTCTGCTTTCTCCTTTCCGTAACCGTCTGTAAGCTGCGCAAGGTCCTGGCACATCAAAACAGTTGCCACATGGTTGCTCCGTCCTGTATTCGGCAAGATTTCAAGATTAGGGACAAATATTGTCGGGGCTTCATCCAACATGACAAAAGACGGATGCTTACCGGGTTGGTTCATCAGCTTGATAGCGACAGTTATCACTAAAGAACACAATGGGGCGAAAGTCTGTGCAAGTGTAGGGAAATTCCCTATTGTAAGAATTGCCGGGTTCTGAGGATTGTTCACATCCAAACTAAAATCATCACCACCAAAGATGTACATCAGTTCAGGTGTATTAATTTGCGCTATGGCTGATTGTAACGTGCCGATAACCCCGCTTACCTGTGCATCCGCTCCCCTCTCCATTGCATTATAAATACTCATTGTCATTTGCTCGGTCTGCGGGTTTTTCTGCAACAATTCCAAAAGTTCCGTGTCTTTTCCCGTGACCATTGCGAACACATGCGGTATATCGCAACACTCCGGCTTTTCCTCTTTCAGATACCAAATACAGGCTGTAAGCAAGTCCGTTGCAGACCTTATCCAAAAATCCGGCTTTCTTATCCCCTCTTTCATCAAGTTCATAATTATTGCTTGTGCAAACTCCCTTGCATAACTCGTGTTAAGCAAATAGCGTGGCGATATGGGGTTTACCCGCATGGATTGGTACGGATTATTAAAATTAATATAAACGTGCCTTACAGGGCTTCTTTCAGCCTTTAAAAAGGACTCCACATCATTGGCAAGTGTGGGAAACTTGAAATCATAAACCAAACCGGAGTAACCAAGCCGAACAAACTCGGACAACAGAGGAACGGCTATACTCTCGGACTTTCCCGAACCTGCTGCACCGACAACAAAAATCCCTCTGAACGGATTCCCGACAACCAACGGTGTTCCCGTAGTCTGCAACCGCACAAGTTCCGGTGAAATCTCCGGGGCTTCTTCTTTTGGCTTTTCCTTTTTCCGAAAGTACCGATAGGCGAAATATCCGACACTCCCCCAAAGTCCCAGGGCGATTAGAGGTTCGAGCAAGGGAAGAACCGCACTACACACCAACGCCAAAATTTTAACGATACCGGCAACCAACAGACCGCCAAACGTGAGTAATGCCAATATGAGAAGCACTCCTTTCAATGTGCTTTTCTGTTTTTCTGAATTATTCTCTAACATACCATAACAATTTAGAAACCAAATGGAATACTATTATCTCGCTTCTTTTTTTTCTTTTCGTCTGCCATATCCTCTTCGATGTGCCGTTTCCGGTTCTGCGCTTCGTCAAGCTGTGGGAACGGTTGCCGGGATTGTGCCATTTCCGGTGCTTCGTTCTGCTCCTTATGGCTTCTTCTTTGCGCTTCCTCTTTCAACAGCCTTTCCCGGTTCTCCTTTCCTACTTCAACAAGCTTTGTTAACGGGTGGTTACGGATTTTCTTTTGTCTTTCCCATTGTACAAGCTTTTCTGCCTGTGCCTGCATCTCCTGTGGTGTGCCGTTCTTCATGGCGTTTTGATAGGAAAAAGAATCTTTCATGTCCCTTTCATACTTGAAATGGCGGTCAAACCGTTCTTCACACCTGCTTTTAAATTCGCATCTGTCAAAGCTACCCTTTACCGCACCCGTTGTTTTCCCGTTCCGGTGGTTCGTCATGGGGCTTATTGATATGCCGTTACCTTTCGTCTTTCGGGCAACAATGATATGTGCGTGCAAATCTTCCTTGTTCTTCCCGTTCCTCTCGTAATGGATTTTTCCGAAATAAAGCAAATCATCTGCTTTCACGTCCTTTTTGAACCCCTCCGCATATTGTGGCATAACCTCGGTACGAATATAGTCTTTCATGGCTGCTGCCTGTTCCTCTTTCGTCCTGCCCATTCTTTCAAGTTCTTTCCGGGACGGTGCGACAGTGATAACATAAAATTTCGCATCACTGTTTTTTAATCCTTTCCGGTTGTTGTCTATCTTGGATACAAGTTCATCAACGCTAACCCTGTCATTCCATTGGCTGAAAAACGGCTCCGGTTCTTTTCCGTCTTTCATCCTGTCTACATCTTCATGCTGCAAGTAGCTTGCTACGTTGGCACAAGTTCCGGTATTGGCGTAGGTTTTCCCCCCACCCTGTGGCTTTACTATCATTGTTCAAATTGTTCAAGAATTTCAAATAGTTTGGATAATCTTTCATACATAATTTCTAAACGCTTCTCCCTTTCATCCCATTTCTGCTCCTGCCACTTCATGCTTTCATCCAAAGCATCCATAAAGCCTTCAAACCTTTTGACGGTCAAAAGGTCGGGGAGGGCATTTTCAATCTTAGCGTTAGTAACTGTTGTGGCTTCACATAGCGGGTGCAAAACCTCTTGTTCCTGTTTCCTGATGAACGCCACTATTTGATTTACCCGCTTAATAAGGGTCTGCATTTCCTGTGCCGGGCTTTCATGTTTCACCGGGTTTATACCGTACTTCTCAAAGTAGTTCAAAGCATAAGATATATACTCTTTCTTTGCCACCTTGTTAGCCTTTGCCAAACGGTCAAGTTTGGCTGCTGTTTCCGTATCTACGGATATAGTTGTTATTGCCATAATGCTATATTTAATTAGATATTAATATATAACCAACTGATACAAAGTTATTTATATTTTTTATAATTACAAATTAATTCCCTATTATTTATTTAAATAGCTGATTATCAGCTATAACCCCGTAGGGCAAGCGAAAAAACGACACTCTGTGGCGTTTCCGCTTGCTATTCCTTTCGACTGCCTAAGCAGCCGACGGAATACCCCTCCCCTGCGGTGCGGGCGGGCGTGAGCTGCGCCAAAGCACAAGGGGACGGGGTATGCAGGAGGAAGTGTGGCGGGCGTTAGGAATAGTGCCGATTGCCCGGTTACACAGTTTGCCGATTAACTGATTAACCAGCTAACTATAAAAGCACAAAAAAACGGCTGTTCCGCTTGTACTTTCGGAAAAATAACCTACCTTTGTCGTGTACCAATTTTGGTACACATAAAAAGAAAGGAGACAATATGCTACAAGTAACTTCAAGAGAATTTAGGGACAAACAAGCCTCTTTGCTTAACATCGCAGACCAAGGCGAACAAGTTGTTATCAGACGCAGGGGCAAACGCTCTTACATGCTGACACCTATCTATGACAGTGATATTACAATCACCCCCGAACTTGAACAGAAGATAGAAAGAGCAAGGGCGGAAATTAAGGCAGGAAAGTGCACTACGCTTAGAAGCCAAGAGGATATTGACGCTTATTTTGAAAGTCTATGACATACACGATAAGGGTTTCAAACGGGGCGGACAAGGTAATCTCTAAATGGAAGAAGTCAAACCCCAATTTGTTCAAGAAGTACAAGGCTATCTACAAAGAACTGATGGAGCACCCTAAAACAGGGCTTGGGCATCCCGAAGCTTTAAGGGGCGGTGGTGATATAACATGGTCTCGTCACATTACCGCCCATGACCGCATAATCTACGACATTTATGAAGATGTGATAGAGGTTTATGTGCTTGAAGTAGAGGGACACTATAAAGACAAATAAAAGCACAATGATGAAAACAGGAGATAAAGTTTTGATTTCGCCCGACCTTACCCGGCTACCGGAATGGATAACCGGAACGGTGATAATGGTTGAAAATAACCCGTTTGTGGGCATTGTTATTTCTGCCGAAACAGAAGATAAAGACGTGTTCTTCGGACAGGAAGATTTGTTCAAACCTCAAAACACCTCTGTAAAAAGTTAGAATAGTATCATAAACTACCTGCATAACAAATAGTTATAGCAAAAAAGTACCTAAATTACTAAAATCAAGAATTTACAAAAATATCTATAAAAATACATTTTTTAACGCGCGGGAAAATTTCCTTAAATCTACCGCACTTCGTTTGCTTTACCTTTTCTCACAAAACAAAAAAGCATTCGTGTTTTTCCTATAGTCATCCTATCCGAATGGAGAGCGAAGCGACCCATATACACCTCAAAAAAAGCACAAAAAACACGTGCATTTTACTAAGGTAGTTTTTAGTACTTTTTTAGTACCTTTTTCGGTAACATTCATTAACTAAAAATCAAACTGATTATCAGCGAATTAGCACTGTTAAAAAATGTTCAATTATGCGGAAATTCCGTCTTATTATGCGGAAATTCCGTTCTATTGTGCGGAAATTCCGTCAAAATAGCCGTTTCTTGCGTATTTATTTGTGCGTTTCCTTGTTTAATACGCATTTTTATATATCTTTGCAACTGAACAAAAATAAAAACCCTATGACAGAGGATAAAATAATACTTGCACAGGACAACAAACTAACTATGTCCCGGCAGAACTTCACCACCATTGAAAAACGCTGCCTATACTTCATCATCAAAGAAGTGCGTAGGCTATATGTTGATAGAAATCTGGAAGAACACGAAAGCACACAAAAGACCTTGTTTTCCGATATGTATCTGACACTAAAACCTAATCAGTTACAAATGCTTGGGGATGAAGTAAAAGACGTGTATAATGCTCTTAGAAAGCTTCGAAATAGAGAAATAGAGATAGATAACGAGGATATATGGGTAATTACATCTTGGATATTACAAGCTAAGCACAACAAGAAAAATAATATGTACGAAGTGTTGGTATCAAAAGACATACTGCCTTACTTGGTTGAACTTGCAACCCAATTCACAGAATACAACCTAACTGTTGCAATCACATTGAAAAGCACATATTCGCAACGGTTCTATGAGATATGTTGCATGTACAGGAATAAAGGCAAGTTTTTCCTCGACATCGACAAGCTGCGCTATATACTCAAAATTGAAGATAAGAAATCATATCAGAATGTAGCGCAAATAAAAAGAGATATTCTTGAAGTAGCACAAAAAGAACTTGAAACGGTTTTTAATGAGGGACAAAGCGATTTATACTTCACTTACAGAATAAAGGACAAAGACGGTCGGAAAATACTTTCTTATTGGTTCGATATACATACCCGACAGACAGAAGAACAAAAACGACTTGATTTTGGCACTACACAAGCCCAAATTAGGCGTATTATGGACATTTGCAGTACTTTCATCAAACGAGATAAAAAGTACCTTGCAAGGGTAGAAAAAGAGCTAACGATAAATCCGAGCAATGCAGCAAAGGTTCTTGAAAAGCTTTTATCAAAAGTGAATGACTATCCCAAAAAAGAAATACCTGCTATAATCCGTTATGTATTACGTGAAGATTTTGGCATGAGATAACTATAAAATAAACAGATATGGAAGAACTAAAAGTTAAGGTTATGGAAGTTTCACAGGAAAAAGAACAACCACAAGGTAACGACTTCATTCGTGTTGTCGTTGAAATTGACGGTCGAAAAATAGCCGTATGGACTACCGAAAGCAATATCAATGCTCTATGCTTTGATATTGACAGAAAGAAATAAATATATTTTTTGTAGATTTTGTAGAAAGCTAAATATATTCTTTATATTTTTGAACGTAATCAATTAATTAACAACAATATGAGCGATATACAAACAAGCACTATTCGAGTACCTAAAAACGTGCTTGAAGATATAAAAATATATTGCCGTAAAGCGGGGCAGCCTGTCGGGGAATGGGTGGAAAAGGCATGGCGTTTCTTGCAAAAGAACGATTTCGATATTTACGATACTGAAGCTACACCTTTTCTTCCGGTTCCGGCTGAAGTAGAAAAAGAACGTAGCCAAGTGGATGCGCTTTGCAAGCTGATGAGTGAATTTATAATATCACAGAAACAAGCACAACTGCCCCCACCGGACATACAGCAAAAAGCGACCGACAGAATAGCCGAATTAGAACATCTTATAGGGAAATATCAAGAGAAGCTGGATTCCCTTAGCGAAGATAAAACAAGGCTGATTAAAGAAAGGTTGCAATGGGAACAAAAATATTATGACCGGGATAAACAGAACTATATGCTTTCAGAAAAGCTTCAAAAACAAGGTGAACTCTTAGAAATAGCAAAAACAGAGTTAAGACACTGTAAAGGATTTTTTTCATCTGCAAATGAGAGCGTTCTAAAAGAACTTGGTATATCTTAGAGAATATTGAATTAAAAACAAATAATCATGGAAGATTTAAAAACACCTTGGGAACTCTTTGGAGTAGAATGCGGGGAAGGTTGGTTTCCACTTATAGAGCCAATCTTACAGTACATTCAATCCTATAACAAAGATAAGGCGGAAGAATATCAAATAGTAGTTTACCAAATAAAGGAAAAATGGGGAATACTTCAATTGGAGATAGGCAACTACCCGGATGAGCTTGCCAAAATGATAGAAGCAGCCGAAAAAGCGTCCACAACCACTTGCGAAAAATGCGGTGCTCCGGGTTCTTTACGGGATTGCAGAGGGTGGTATCACACATTATGCGACAAATGTTTTGAAAAACAACTGAAAGAATAGTTTCGTCTTTTAGCTGTGTAAATTACTACACCATTGTGTTTGCTTTCTGATAGGTTGTTACCCCACAAGAAAGCAAACACAGTGGAAAAATCAGCCTTGCCGGAATCGGGGGCGTCTAAGGGGTTGTTCCGGTTTCTCTCCCTTGTTCCCCGGCTTCGTGTCCTGTCCTGCCAACATTCTCCTAACTTCCTCTCTTACCTCTCGATAGTATTCATTAGGTGAACCCGTAGTTTGTGGGTGTTCCAAAACAGCCGGAACGGGTCTTACCACCTGCAAGAAATGCAACAAGAAAAACTGCCTGTTGCTTTCCACTGCGATTCCTGCAAATTCCCCGGTTTCAAATCCAAGGAAATCTTTCGGTTTTATGGTGTCCCGTTCCTGCACACTCTCACTCACCCCGGTAGTCTTGTAGAACCCGGTTTGTGATTGTGAAGCCGTTCTGTAAATCTTATCTTCCTTTCCGAACTGCCGGGATAACCGTTCTGCCGTGAATGAAGATGAAACACGACCATAGAAATGCGTGTTGCAGGCTGCGAAAAGCACCTCTGCTTTCTCCTTTCCGTAACCGTCTGTAAGCTGCGCAAGGTCCTGGCACATCAAAACAGTTGCCACATGGTTGCTCCGTCCTGTATTCGGCAAGATTTCAAGATTAGGGACAAATATTGTCGGGGCTTCATCCAACATGACAAAAGACGGATGCTTACCGGGTTGGTTCATCAGCTTGATAGCGACAGTTATCACTAAAGAACACAATGGGGCGAAAGTCTGTGCAAGTGTAGGGAAATTCCCTATTGTAAGAATTGCCGGGTTCTGAGGATTGTTCACATCCAAACTAAAATCATCACCACCAAAGATGTACATCAGTTCAGGTGTATTAATTTGCGCTATGGCTGATTGTAACGTGCCGATAACCCCGCTTACCTGTGCATCCGCTCCCCTCTCCATTGCATTATAAATACTCATTGTCATTTGCTCGGTCTGCGGGTTTTTCTGCAACAATTCCAAAAGTTCCGTGTCTTTTCCCGTGACCATTGCGAACACATGCGGTATATCGCAACACTCCGGCTTTTCCTCTTTCAGATACCAAATACAGGCTGTAAGCAAGTCCGTTGCAGACCTTATCCAAAAATCCGGCTTTCTTATCCCCTCTTTCATCAAGTTCATAATTATTGCTTGTGCAAACTCCCTTGCATAACTCGTGTTAAGCAAATAGCGTGGCGATATGGGGTTTACCCGCATGGATTGGTACGGATTATTAAAATTAATATAAACGTGCCTTACAGGGCTTCTTTCAGCCTTTAAAAAGGACTCCACATCATTGGCAAGTGTGGGAAACTTGAAATCATAAACCAAACCGGAGTAACCAAGCCGAACAAACTCGGACAACAGAGGAACGGCTATACTCTCGGACTTTCCCGAACCTGCTGCACCGACAACAAAAATCCCTCTGAACGGATTCCCGACAACCAACGGTGTTCCCGTAGTCTGCAACCGCACAAGTTCCGGTGAAATCTCCGGGGCTTCTTCTTTTGGCTTTTCCTTTTTCCGAAAGTACCGATAGGCGAAATATCCGACACTCCCCCAAAGTCCCAGGGCGATTAGAGGTTCGAGCAAGGGAAGAACCGCACTACACACCAACGCCAAAATTTTAACGATACCGGCAACCAACAGACCGCCAAACGTGAGTAATGCCAATATGAGAAGCACTCCTTTCAATGTGCTTTTCTGTTTTTCTGAATTATTCTCTAACATACCATAACAATTTAGAAACCAAATGGAATACTATTATCTCGCTTCTTTTTTTTCTTTTCGTCTGCCATATCCTCTTCGATGTGCCGTTTCCGGTTCTGCGCTTCGTCAAGCTGTGGGAACGGTTGCCGGGATTGTGCCATTTCCGGTGCTTCGTTCTGCTCCTTATGGCTTCTTCTTTGCGCTTCCTCTTTCAACAGCCTTTCCCGGTTCTCCTTTCCTACTTCAACAAGCTTTGTTAACGGGTGGTTACGGATTTTCTTTTGTCTTTCCCATTGTACAAGCTTTTCTGCCTGTGCCTGCATCTCCTGTGGTGTGCCGTTCTTCATGGCGTTTTGATAGGAAAAAGAATCTTTCATGTCCCTTTCATACTTGAAATGGCGGTCAAACCGTTCTTCACACCTGCTTTTAAATTCGCATCTGTCAAAGCTACCCTTTACCGCACCCGTTGTTTTCCCGTTCCGGTGGTTCGTCATGGGGCTTATTGATATGCCGTTACCTTTCGTCTTTCGGGCAACAATGATATGTGCGTGCAAATCTTCCTTGTTCTTCCCGTTCCTCTCGTAATGGATTTTTCCGAAATAAAGCAAATCATCTGCTTTCACGTCCTTTTTGAACCCCTCCGCATATTGTGGCATAACCTCGGTACGAATATAGTCTTTCATGGCTGCTGCCTGTTCCTCTTTCGTCCTGCCCATTCTTTCAAGTTCTTTCCGGGACGGTGCGACAGTGATAACATAAAATTTCGCATCACTGTTTTTTAATCCTTTCCGGTTGTTGTCTATCTTGGATACAAGTTCATCAACGCTAACCCTGTCATTCCATTGGCTGAAAAACGGCTCCGGTTCTTTTCCGTCTTTCATCCTGTCTACATCTTCATGCTGCAAGTAGCTTGCTACGTTGGCACAAGTTCCGGTATTGGCGTAGGTTTTCCCCCCACCCTGTGGCTTTACTATCATTGTTCAAATTGTTCAAGAATTTCAAATAGTTTGGATAATCTTTCATACATAATTTCTAAACGCTTCTCCCTTTCATCCCATTTCTGCTCCTGCCACTTCATGCTTTCATCCAAAGCATCCATAAAGCCTTCAAACCTTTTGACGGTCAAAAGGTCGGGGAGGGCATTTTCAATCTTAGCGTTAGTAACTGTTGTGGCTTCACATAGCGGGTGCAAAACCTCTTGTTCCTGTTTCCTGATGAACGCCACTATTTGATTTACCCGCTTAATAAGGGTCTGCATTTCCTGTGCCGGGCTTTCATGTTTCACCGGGTTTATACCGTACTTCTCAAAGTAGTTCAAAGCATAAGATATATACTCTTTCTTTGCCACCTTGTTAGCCTTTGCCAAACGGTCAAGTTTGGCTGCTGTTTCCGTATCTACGGATATAGTTGTTATTGCCATAATGCTATATTTAATTAGATATTAATATATAACCAACTGATACAAAGTTATTTATATTTTTTATAATTACAAATTAATTCCCTATTATTTATTTAAATAGCTGATTATCAGCTATAACCCCGTAGGGCAAGCGAAAAAACGACACTCTGTGGCGTTTCCGCTTGCTATTCCTTTCGACTGCCTAAGCAGCCGACGGAATACCCCTCCCCTGCGGTGCGGGCGGGCGTGAGCTGCGCCAAAGCACAAGGGGACGGGGTATGCAGGAGGAAGTGTGGCGGGCGTTAGGAATAGTGCCGATTGCCCGGTTACACAGTTTGCCGATTAACTGATTAACCAGCTAACTATAAAAGCACAAAAAAACGGCTGTTCCGCTTGTACTTTCGGAAAAATAACCTACCTTTGTCGTGTACCAATTTTGGTACACATAAAAAGAAAGGAGACAATATGCTACAAGTAACTTCAAGAGAATTTAGGGACAAACAAGCCTCTTTGCTTAACATCGCAGACCAAGGCGAACAAGTTGTTATCAGACGCAGGGGCAAACGCTCTTACATGCTGACACCTATCTATGACAGTGATATTACAATCACCCCCGAACTTGAACAGAAGATAGAAAGAGCAAGGGCGGAAATTAAGGCAGGAAAGTGCACTACGCTTAGAAGCCAAGAGGATATTGACGCTTATTTTGAAAGTCTATGACATACACGATAAGGGTTTCAAACGGGGCGGACAAGGTAATCTCTAAATGGAAGAAGTCAAACCCCAATTTGTTCAAGAAGTACAAGGCTATCTACAAAGAACTGATGGAGCACCCTAAAACAGGGCTTGGGCATCCCGAAGCTTTAAGGGGCGGTGGTGATATAACATGGTCTCGTCACATTACCGCCCATGACCGCATAATCTACGACATTTATGAAGATGTGATAGAGGTTTATGTGCTTGAAGTAGAGGGACACTATAAAGACAAATAAAAGCACAATGATGAAAACAGGAGATAAAGTTTTGATTTCGCCCGACCTTACCCGGCTACCGGAATGGATAACCGGAACGGTGATAATGGTTGAAAATAACCCGTTTGTGGGCATTGTTATTTCTGCCGAAACAGAAGATAAAGACGTGTTCTTCGGACAGGAAGATTTGTTCAAACCTCAAAACACCTCTGTAAAAAGTTAGAATAGTATCATAAACTACCTGCATAACAAATAGTTATAGCAAAAAAGTACCTAAATTACTAAAATCAAGAATTTACAAAAATATCTATAAAAATACATTTTTTAACGCGCGGGAAAATTTCCTTAAATCTACCGCACTTCGTTTGCTTTACCTTTTCTCACAAAACAAAAAAGCATTCGTGTTTTTCCTATAGTCATCCTATCCGAATGGAGAGCGAAGCGACCCATATACACCTCAAAAAAAGCACAAAAAACACGTGCATTTTACTAAGGTAGTTTTTAGTACTTTTTTAGTACCTTTTTCGGTAACATTCATTAACTAAAAATCAAACTGATTATCAGCGAATTAGCACTGTTAAAAAATGTTCAATTATGCGGAAATTCCGTCTTATTATGCGGAAATTCCGTTCTATTGTGCGGAAATTCCGTCAAAATAGCCGTTTCTTGCGTATTTATTTGTGCGTTTCCTTGTTTAATACGCATTTTTATATATCTTTGCAACTGAACAAAAATAAAAACCCTATGAC
>ERZ1694965.511-NODE-511-length-14844-cov-15.889377_pt1 | contig 14844 bp, 23 predicted proteins | sample MGYA00581612_ERZ1694965 | MGnify/ENA primary metagenome ERZ1694965 (study PRJEB42213, sample SAMN07424500) | human gut metagenome | biome: ENVO:00009003; feature: ENVO:2100002; material: ENVO:00002003 | host: Homo sapiens | place: USA | collected 2015 ... | reverse complement strand
ATCGGCCCTCACCTCTCAATTTACGGATACGATCGAGGATGTCTTTGAATGCTGCTATAGAACAGCCCTTTGATGTATTACCGTAGATAGTGCAATTCACACACGTGTTATCCTTACTGCAATACAGGCAAATATTGGTTTCTTCGACGGCCCTGTTCAAGTCCTCTTCTAACTTCTCCCAACTGTCTAGCGGTGTAAGGGAGAAATCTTTAGTATCGTCGACTGTAATGTTAGTTTCGACATACCACGCAGCGTCATTTAACTCATATATAAAACGTTCGACGTTCTGCGCAATGCCGTCTTTCACGAGATACAATACTTTGGTATCAAGCGGAATTTCTCGCCCGTCGGCATCTTTAGGCAACTCGATATTCATTCATCTTCACCCCTCAGGTCGCGGATGCGCGATGCCACGTCTCGCATGACTGCGCCTGCGCAGGTGTCGTCGCGCGCCGGGCAAGACGTGCAATCATCGCCTAATTCGTGAAAGTAGTGGCAGGGGCCGTATGTTTGCCTATCATTGAACGCAGTCAAGTCCTCCTCTAGCTGTTCCCAACTGTCGAGCGGGGTGAGGTACATGAGCTCGGGGTCGAGCTTTTCAGATGTATCTGTCGCCGCTCGCCACTGTCCCGCCCAGATGTTGTTCATGTAGAAGTCAGTCGTGTAGATCCACTGCGTGATGTTGTGGGCATTGCCGCTGGCGCCGAATAACTTTGTGGTATCCAGCGGAATCTCGCGGCCCTTCATATCTTTAGGTAACTCGATAGTCATTTGCGTTCCTTGTCTGTCGTTATGAAACCAAAAGGCTCGGGGTCAGTGCCCTCATCCCTTTTATCAGAGCCTGCCTCGGTCCCAGTTGCGCTCGTCCATACGTTTGATGGCGGCGTCGACTTCGCCCTGCGTGGCGTCTACTGCCGCCAAAAGGTTGGCGACAGCCTGCACTGTGTCCATGCACTCGTCGATGAGGTCCTCGCGGAATGCCCAGCGTATTGTCGTCGTGGCATTCCGCGTGTCGTCGCACTTCTGCCACGCGCCGAACACCTCTGCGGCCTCCTCGAGTGGCTTGAGTGCCTGGCCTTTGCTGTCCTTTACCTCATTGAACACACGCGTGTTCAACAGATACCCGTCAATCATCGTCTATCCTTCCTATATACATTGATCGATTACGGCCTTGCCGCGTAGTCGGCCGACCCACTTCGGCGGGATTGCCCCGAAACCGTAATACACGCCTGCGAGGGCACCGGCGACAGCCGCTGTGGTGTCGGTGTCGTCGCCCAGGTTGACGGCTGTGAGCACACAGTCGGCATATGAGCTCGTGTTCAGGAAACACCACAACGCGGCCTCGAGCGTGTGCTCGCAGTAGCCGTCGCTTTTGACGGCCTCGGCAGGCCTTGCCGCGATGTTCCCATACCTACGCCGGAGTACATACTTCGCCGGTGTGCCGGAACGCCAGATGGTTCGCAGCATGTCGCATAACGCGACGCATGACCACTCAGCCACAGGGTGTGCATGGGTGATTGCAGACACTTCACGTATATTATAGGCATCGAAGTAATGGAACATGGCAAGTGGTGCCGTCCTCATGAGCGAGCCGTTGCCACATTCGTCATATGACTTCCCGGGTACACCTGTCGAGATCGCCCTCTTGCACGTCACGCCGACATCGAACACGCGCCCATCGCATGTGAAATCGCCGTGCTCCAGCCACCGGCGGAACCTGCCGGCGATGTCTGCCACATCGATATACGCGAGCCGCTTGATACTCGAGCATACACACAAGGCCATCGACGTGTCGTCGGACCACGTGCCGGCTGGCTGCCCGTGCGCGCCGCCGTCTGCCATGCCCGTGCATTTAAATGTGCCTCGTTCACAGAACTCGTATGGCACGCCGAGGGCGTCGCCGACAGCGAGCCCGTAGATACACGAGCGCATGATGTCCCTGTCATAATGCACACAGTTATATGTGGTCGACATAACGCACCTCCTTCGCCTCGTACTCTCCGACCGTGCCGTCCGCGAACTCGACGAGCCCGACGGGCTTTTGGTTGTTCCCGAGGAAACCGCCTCGCTGGAACCACCCGATCAGACTGCCGACGTGTCCGTGCACAGTGACCGGCCTCCGCTCCATGGTTACGACCACTTCAATTTGCATCAATACCTACCCCTCTTCGTGTTGCGCTTCTCGCAGCGCCTCATCAATTCCGACATATCGTCGATACCGACCGATGCGACGCAGTTGACGACAGCTTGGATCACGTCTGCGGCCTTGTCGAGCATCTTGTCGCGCGCTTTCGTCGAATACCTCTGGTTGTCGCGGCGCTGTATCCAGAAATGCCATGCGGTGAAAAACTCCGCCGCCTCCTCGAGCGGCCTCGTGAATTGCTGCCGATCGTCCGCGTAGACGTATTTGAATGGCTTCACATCGCCGATCTGCATCGCGATGCCTCCCTCCTCATCAGTCTTTGACCATGTATTCGACGCACATGCCGAGCAGAGGTAAGAACAGGAACGCATACTCGCCGCCTACGGCGAAATAGCCCCTGTCAGCGAACGCGTATGCAGCGGCGACGGCCGTGGCCACTATCCCCACGACCGTCAATGCGATGTAGACGAAATCACGCATGGTTAGTCCTCCCTCTGGAAACTGGTGTAATCTTCGCTGACGGCGCGTGCCCTGATGCGGGCCTCGTCGCACGTACGCGCCAAGACGCTGATCGCATCGCCGTCTGGGCATTTAGCCCGCCACAGCACGAACGGTGTGCCGTAGTCGATGATGCAGGCCTTCCAGCCGTGCGCACGGTAACGCTCCGCGGTCGCGACGGCCTCAATGTAGCCCCATTCCGGGATGTCGAACGGCTCGGCATCCTCACCCTCCGGCGGCATGACGAAAACGATATACTCAGGCATTTGTTCCTCCTTCTGGTCGGTAAGGCCATTGTACTACTTTCAGCACATCGATGTTTCAATAAATTGAAAGTATTTTCAAAATGCTTTAACGTTCTTGCGGATCGATAAGATCTGCCAGCTTGTCGAACAGCTCATAAACAGGCGTATCCATATCGTCTATGCCGTTGAAGCCAAACGCCATGAGCACGCTGTCGTTGACTAAATAGTTCGGCGCGTCGAAAATAACATTATCTTTGCGATAGTCACGCCGATAATCAGCTTTGATGCGCAGGCGCTCGGCTATCTCTTTCGCATTAGTGATCATCAATAACCTCCATATCGCACTTAATATCATCGACGTGGTCGAGGTCGACGACTACCTCGCCGACGACTTCACCGTCGACCTCGATACTAGTACCCTCATGCTGCAGGCGCTTCTCGACTTCGGCCATGAACTCCGCGGCCTTCTCGGCGTACACGCCGACCGTGGGCTCGCCTGCGAACAGGCGCTCGTCGTAGCAACGCTGCGCACGGCGGTTGCCGATCTTGAACAGGTACTCAAATACGAGCTCGGCCGCGCCTGCCATATACAGGTCGCCGGTGAACACGATCTCACGCTTGTCGACTTCAGTGCCGACGCCGAAGAACGCCGACACCGCGTCGGCCAAGTCGTAACGCCAGTGCTTGCGGCTACCGACTGTCGTGTGCTCTGAACGGGTGCCCTCGTCGCCGTTGGCCGCCCTGGCCTCGCGCGCGGCGTCGTATACCTGCAAGGCCTTGTCGATCAACTGGAACTCATCGATGCCCTTCGTACGGCGGTCACGGAGGTTTGCAGCAATCGCCTGGCGGAAGCCGGCATAATCGACAGGCGCGTCCTCGATGATTACGTCGCCCGTCTCGCCGTACTTGAACTTCTTGCCGCCGTCTTCGGGCTCGCCCTCGGCCTTGGTGAGGTCGATATGCACGACCTGGCCGTCGAGGCAGAACATGCCACGGAAGTCCTTCGTGACCGTGAGGGCATCGCCCTTCTTGGCGATGACGCCCTTGCGGTAGAGCGACGGGAATGGGTTCGCCGGCATCTCGACCAACACACCCTTCTTGTCGATCACGCACTCGTTGATGAAACCGAGCTCTTTCTCAGTGAACGTTACCTCTGCCATGGTGTTTCCTTTCTCCTTTAATGGATGAGCATTTCGATGCGGTCGATCGCCGCTGCCTCGGAGCCGAACACGCCACGGAACGACTCGCAACCGAAATCAGGGTCGACCTTGGCGAGGAACACCTTGTTGGTGGATGTGTCGTGGCGTACGACGAACGTATGCTCGTAACCGAGTACGTCCTGCTTGGTGATCTCGATGGGCTTGATGGGCTTCATTTGCTCCTCCTTCTGGTTGACAAGGTCATTATTCCACATGCGTGCGCTCGTGCACATAGTTATTTCAAATTCGTCGAAAACTTTTTTGATTTATTTGAAAATGAGTATGTGCTTTCAGGTAGTTAACAGGTAATATAATCTTGTCAACCACGAGGAAGGGAACACAATGATTAAGACTTTCGATGATGCAGTCAAGCTCGAGTGCGTCCAGTTCGCCCAGCCGTTCAATGAGGCGTATGAGATCACCAATTGCGGCCGCAGCGTGAAGATCGTCCTCGACGACTACTGCGTGCATTACGTCCGCCGCGAATGCAAGTCCGGCAAGTGGGTACTGATGGGCCGCAAGGAATACGAGACCGCTAATAAGCAGCTTTGCATCAAGAACGCACTCAAGTGGGTCAACGCCTAATAGCTATTTCAAATTCGTCGAAAACTTTTTTGATTTATTTGAAAATGAGTATGTGCTTTCAGGTAGTTACCGGGTAATATAATCTTGTCAACCAGAAGGAGAAAGGACCTAAAATGACCAACGCCGCCACCAACAACGAGATTCAGCACATCTTCGATATGGCCGTCAACGCCGTCGAGCTGTACAAGGCCCACAAGTGCTGCAAGTCGGACGCCGTCGCCTGGTGCAAGGCCTACGCCGACGCCTCCGGTATTACGTACGAGCGCGCTTGCCAGCTCGTTATGGAACTTGTCCGCTGCTAACGGTACGTGATAAAATAGGAGGTGCGGTTTTGGGCCACCGCACCTTCCTCCATGTTGGGGAGAACGCCCCAGATGCAATTGAGCGTCTGGGGCGTTCTTCTATTTCTATGCGCTTGTGACGACATCGACACCTGCGTTGCCTATCATGCGCATGCACACCGGGCACGGTGAGATCTCATCGGCCGGGATGCGCTTGCCTGTCTCGAGGTCGACACCCGCCAAGTACAGCGTCGCGCCGATCATCTCAGAGCGCGAGGCCGACAGCATAGCATTCATCTCGGCATGTACCGCCGGGCACGAGCCGTAATCGCCGTCGTTATGCCCGCGGCCGCAGCGGTGGCATACGCCGGTGTCGATACAGTTGACATCACCGCGGGCTGCACCGTTATAACCGGTCGCGATGATCTCGTCGTTGGCCACGACCACGGCCCCGTAGCGGCGGCGCAGGCACGTCGACCTGGCCGCCACCGCGAGTGCGATATCGAGATAATACTCGGCTTTACTAGGCCTCGCCGGTCGATCCGAAAGCACCGTCGCCCCTCTCCTCGCCTAACTGCTCGACGAAGTCTGCCAATACGATCGGCATGACGACTAGCTGGCCGATACGGGTACCGCCGGGGACCTTCTTCAGCTTGTCGGTCAAGTTGGTGACGATCGCATGCACCTCGCCGGTATAGCCAGAGTCGATCGGCGGCAATTCGCACACGAGGCCTTCGAGGCTCATGCCTGATCGGGGGAACACGCAGGCCATGACGCCGTCGGGCAGCTCGAGCGAGAAACCCAGCGGGATGCGGCGGGTCTCATGCGGCTTCAGGGTCTCACCGAAAGTGGTGTAGACGTCGGCACCGGCGTCGTTGTAATGTGCACGGGCCGGGAGCTTGATTTCGGCACCCTCTGCGATACGGTTGATCTTAATCTTCATCCTTTACCTCCATGACAATGGCGTTATCGAAACAATATACGGCGATGTCGTGCTTTGGCTCATCGGACGACATCGCGATGCGTTCGATTTCCGAGATATGGGCCAAAAACTTCTCGATGTCGAGCTTGAGGCGTGGCGCCGCATGCTTACAGCACCAGACTTCGCGGACGCGGTCGATGTCCTTCTCATATGCGTGGAACGACACCGCGAAATGTGTATACTTGCCGTAGCCGACACCGAGCTCGTTCGCGATGTGCTTCTGCAGCTCCGTGAAGAACACGACATCGTAGGGTGTGCCGAGCCACACATCGTTGGAGCGCATAATGCCGGTGCAATCGAGCTTGCCCTCGCGGAGCTCGAACACGAGCGCGATAGTGCAGATCTCGTCTTTCGTCTCGAAACGCTCTGGGTTCGGCACGTTGAAATTGATGACAGCGCGGCGTGAATACGGGTCGCGCTTGAGCGTGTCGATGACCTGCGCGACCTGGTCGAAGCCATAGCGGTTGAACACGATTGCGCCGTACGCGGACCGGTTCGTCACGCCGTCGTCGCTGATGTGCTCCCAAAACGACGAGAACTTCGAGATGAATTCGACATCGTCGCGGCCGGTGAAATACCATGCGAGCTCGCCCAACATGTACGAGACAGAATAACCCGTGCGGGCCGTCGCGATGTTATCGGTGATGTCGAGCAGTGTAAAACCGCTGTTGAGCAGTTCTTTTGTGCCTGCCACCTCATGGCCCTGTACCGATATTTTGCCGCAGAGTTGGCGGTAGATGTCGTTCATCGACTTGTCTACAACATGCATTTGAGCACCTCCACCATGGCAGTTGTCGGGTTGTTGTCTTCGAGCACAATCGCGTACGGGTGTGCTTCGGCCCACTCCTGGTAACGCTTGTAGATCTCGACGATGTTCGGGCAGACGACATCGGCGTACTCGTCACCGCGCTCGTTTAGGCGGCTGATGACGACGTGGAGCGGCGGCAAAAGCACGATGATTGGGATACCGACGAGCCCGCAGAACTCCGTCAACGCCTCTGCATCGCCGTTGCTGATACGGGGCTCGCGGCCGAACAGGTCGGAATACACTTGCTCAGACACCCAGCAACGGTCGATGATGACGCCGTCGCACGCGAGCTTCTGCTCGTACTCACGTGCGGACTGGCCGCCGTTGGCAGTCATTTTCAGAATGTTCATGTCGAGTGCTCCGGCCAATGATTTCGCGAGTGTGGACTTGCCGGCGCCGTCAGGGCCTTCGATGATGATGGGCATGGTTTACTCCTTTACGAAAATGCGTACACGTTTGCCATTTACACGGCATGTCTTGCTCGCCAGTCCATAATGCTTGTTTGCCTGGCGGGTGAATTCGTTTTGGCCGAGTGGCTTTAGGTTGTTCCTGATAGCCCAGGCCATATAGTAGTCGTATACAAGCGCCGTCGACTCGTTCACCACCTCGTCGACAGGCGTGTCTTCGAAATAACCGAGGACGGGGTTGTTGGCGACGTGGTAATCCTCGATCTCCTTGACGACGACTTCGGGCATCGTGAATGCGCGGTTCGCCAACACACGCTCGAGCCCCTTGAGGCCGATATTGATCAAGTGGCTCATGACTTCAGGTGAGTGGAGCTTGTACTTGATATACGGGTCGAAGTCCGGGTCGTCTTTCGAAAATGTCGCCTTGAACGGCACGAGCACGATGCGGTCGAGCACGGCGCCGGTCTTGTCCCTGATACGTGGCATCGAATTCGCCGAGAACAGCAGTTTTGCATAACTCGAGAAATCAAACGGGTCTTGGCCTTTACGCTCGGCATTGACGCGGTCACCACTGACGAGCTTCTTGAAAATCGCAGGGTTCGCGATGAACTCGTCGCCGATGTCGTCGCCGATGTTGGCCAGCTTGCCGAACAGCTCAGCCGTCTTGAACCTCTCGCCGAGCTCAGCCAAATCGAGCGCCGACGTATTGCTGTCGCCGAGCAATGTCTTAAGCATGTCCAAATACGTCGACTTGCCGTTAGCCTTGTCGCCGACCAGGATGAAACTCTTACGGAGCTCATTGCGTCGATAGAACAGGTAGCCGATGACCTCCTCCAGCAATGAGTAGATCCCGTCGTCGCCGCAGGCGAGGCGGCGCAGTGTCTTGTCGGTGAAATCGGACCAAATCGTCGGGTCATACTCCCATGGGATGCGGTTCGTGATCACGAACTCCGGCGAGAACGGCACGAGCTCACCCGTCTTGAGGTCGTAGACGCCGTTGGCGAACGCGATGTAATCGGCGTCTGCTGCAGGCGCGTCGTCTTGGATGAGCACGTCGAGGTAGTTGAGCACCTCGGTGCGCTTGGCCTTCGACAGCATCGGCAAATGCTGGATCATCGCGTTCTCGATGAGCAAATTGCCGGACACATAGACGCCATCGCGGTATACGTGGAGCTGATGGCCGATCTTGACGATACGGTGCTCGTTCTTGAGGTACTCGGCGAACTTGTCGAACAGGAACGTGCCTTTGTTGAAAAACACGTCTTCGGCGAAAGCGTCGTCGCGGTAGACGACGTCCAGTTCTTGCTGCTCCATAGGCTTCTCGAACATGTACCGGTTGATGACGGCCAGGGTCTCGCGCGCCTCGTCTTTCGTGAAACCCTCAGATTGCAAGGTCAAAATGTAGTTGAATAACGCTTGGTTGCGCCCGTCGCCTTCTTCCATCTCACCGAATTCAGGCGTATACGGCACCGGCCTGAGCCAGCACGGCAGCTCGTCGTAATCTTCGTCCGGCTCGATGTCGTAGATGACTTCGCGCTCATGGCCGTCGACTTTCAAGCTGCCGTACGTGGCTTTCGAGCCGACTTTGATGTCGGCGTCGATACCGACGGCTAGGCGCGCGTGTGTCTTGCATTTCATGCCACGCGGGTAGCCGACAAAATAGAAATGCTTGCCGCGTGTCGTCGCGACGACCTTACATGCGATCTGCTCGGCCTCGACGATGTCCATCAGCTTTTCGCTCTGCGCCATGTCGTCGACATCGACGAAAATCGTCTCGGGTGCCAACACACCGCCGTAACCGTCGAGCTCACGCGCTTGGGGCAACGTGAGGTACCGGCCGTCCTTCAACTTCTGCGCACACTTCTTGCCGTTGAGTTTCACGTACCCGATAAACAGACGGTCCATCATATCACCCCAAACTGCGCTAACCGTGTTTTAGCCAACTGTATATACCAACCCTTATCCAGATAGCCCGGACACTTCTTGTCGTGCACGTCGCCATTGTCGATAAACGAGTGCTCGCTCGTGTTGCCGAACTTCTCCGGTTTTGCCTTACCTGCCTTGACCCGCCCGATCATGCCGTCCGACTCGCGTGTGGATGCGAATACTCGGAAGCACCTATCAGTGAGCCGCTCATGCCCGTGCACGCCGTACTTGTATTTACCGGACACTTTCACCACGCGTTGGTAATCGATCAGATCATCGTCACCCATGATAGTGTCTTCGACGGGCACGCCGTGCACCATGTACTCGACGAGTGCCTTGTTGACGACGGCGAGGTCGTAATCGAGCGGCCCCAGCTTCTTGACATATGCGCCTTTCGTCTTCATCGACCCGTCTGCCGCCACGAGGACATAGTTGTTGACGTCTTTCTGGTAAACGTGGGTGAACTCGTCGAATTCCAAGCCCATGCCTGTGCGGTGCTCCCACTCATATGCCACATCGTCGACACGGTCGTAAAACGCGTCAGGCCCGCCATCGAAATCGTCAGGCATGCGGATGAGCACGCCGTCGGTGTTGCTCTGGATGATCTCGGCACCCACGTCGCGAACGAGCTTATGCATGAGGTCGATGAGCATGAGCTGCCCGTTGACGCAGACCATGTTGGCCTGGCGCGGGTCGTAGAGTGCATTGAACTTGTCTTTGCTGGCGCCATAGGTGCCGTTGATGACGAGTTTCAATGCCTTCTGGCGCGGGTCTTTCGCATGCTTCAACTCGATACGGTGGTCTCGAATGCCCTTGAACTTCGACGGGTCTTGCACATTGCGCGACAACAGTGCATGTGCAATCATCTCAGCCGGGTAATAGCTCTCGACGTCGACATTGATGAAATAACCCTCACCGGCGTACTGCGCAATCGCGCCATGCAAGCCTCCCCACGCGCACTTGTGTGGGCAGCCTGCGATGTCGAAATAAAGTGCCGCGAAGTAATCTTGGTTCGCAGGGTCGAGATACCACTCGCGGATGAAATCATACGGGCCCAAGTTGAGGCACGCCAGCGGTACGATGTCGAACTCATCATCACGCGGGCGTATAGGCCGCTTGGCACCCAAGATGATCGCTGTGAGCTGCGCATCTGTCTTGCCGAGGTATGCCAGCGGCAAATTGAACATCTTGAGCAGGTCCATGCGGGCGTCGAACTCGCTTTTGCGCTGCATGAATACCTCGACAGTCTGCTCGACATCGTGGCGGCAGTATTTCACGGTTTCAGCGATCTCGGCTTCGGTCAATTTGCGGTCGATGTCGAACGGCACTGTCGTCTCACAGATGTCATTGCCGAGGTACGCCTCAAGTGTCTTGAGGCCTCTGTCAGTCTTGCGGTGGAATACATCGTAGTTGACCATATACACCTTGCGCAACAGGCTCGAATACTGCCAGCCTTTATGGCCTTCGGCGATGATGAAATCATTGATCGCCTTCGGGTCGAAACCGCACAAGATGCCTTTGAAAATAAACTGGTCATAGTGGAGGTTGTTATAACCTACCCAAATCTCACGTTTGTGCTCTTCGTAGAGCGCGGTGAGCGCGTCAGCATCGTTGATGATGACGCGCTCATCATGTGTGACAGGGTTGATGACTACGACCATCCAGTCGTGTTTGAAAACTTCGAAGTCGTAGAAATTGAGCATCGCCGTACCTAGTCAAGTTCGAAAATATCAGTGATCTGGAAGGTGTCGAAGCCCTTGTTGTTCTCGCCGTACTCCAAGCCGTACTCAAATTTGTGGTCGATATACTCAGCAATGTCGAGCAGCAAGTCGTTATAGTCGGCGTACCCGGTAAACTCGACGTCGATACCGGAATCATCAGGCAGCAATGAACGGAGGAAAGAGTTCATGATGTGGATCTGGAAACCCTGCGTGATGACCTGATTCATGAAAATACGCTGGCCCTTGAATTCGCAATCGCCAATGATCTTCATCCAGCACGACACCATAGGCTTGCCGGTCTTTTTGGTCTCGGTGAGCTCGAGCTTGTCGATCGCGACTTCATAACTGCCGTGCGGCACGTCCTTGAAATCGCCACCGCCGCCATTGGCCTCGGCGTCGGCGATGTCCTTCTTTAGGCCGTCGATGTCGACCATCTTGTCAAACTTGCTGAAGTCCATGATATATCCTTTCAAAATGTCAAATACGGTTTACTCTTCGACGACGCGGCGCTTGCGGGTGCGGCGCTTCGGCTTCTCTTCGACGACCTCGGGCTCTGCGGCTTCATCGGCATTGAACGGCGGCTCTTCCTCAGCGACGGGCTTGGCCTTACGTACACGACGCTTCGGTTTCTCCTCAGCCGCATCGGGCTCATCGGCAACCTCAGTTTCAGCCTCAGCCTCAACCTCAGGCTTAGGCTCTGCCTTCTTACGCGCCTTCGGCTTCTCGACTTCGGCATCGGCCGTCGTACCCTGTGCCTCGAGCAGCGCCGCGTTGAATGCATCGACAGTGAGGTCGCAGCGGTCACGCTTGAAATCGATACGGCCGCCGCCGAAGACGTTCTCGTTCTTACGGAGCTGGAGGAAATGGCCGCGTTCGTCCATATAGGCGCGGAGGGTCATAGTGACGGTACCGGCGAGTACATTTGCGGCCTTGTCGTTGATGTTCGGCTTGAAAGTCGACACCCTGGCCCCGTTAGCATACGTGATCTCGGTGACGAGCTCCTTGGAGATATAGATGATGCGGTAACCGAGGGACTTGAGGCGCTTCATCTGGCTGAGGAACTCGGTGCGCACCATGTCCCAACCTTTGCCGTAACCGCTATCGCTCTCGTGTTTGATGCCAAGTTGGTCGAACACGTAGAAACGGCAGTGCTCATAAAGGTCCTCGACAAGGTCGAGCGCGATAACCTTGAACGTGTTCTCATGCTTCTCGAGCTCGTCGATTACCTCACGAAACTTCGACCATGCCAGGACCTTCTTGGTCATACGCCCCTCGTGGATGAGCTCATCAGCAATTGAAATGTATGGGCTCGTGATATTGGACACATTGCCGTCGGTGTTGATGAACAGCACGTCGTCGAAGTGGTCGACGAAAGTCGACTTGCCGACGTAACTGTCGGCGTAGATCCACATGTCGGGGTCGGTGATGACGGCCTCAGGGCGGCGTTCGTTCTTGGGCAGGATAAGCATATCATTTCCTCCTAGACAGAAATCTTTGTAATCACACCAGTCGCATAGGCGCGACTCATGCTTTGGGAATTCGGTGGCGTTAGCCATTGTACAAGTGCCGACTGCGAAGTCGGCGACTTTTTCGGGGTCATACTCGACACGGTACAGCCTTGGCCACATGTCTTCCAACGTGGCGGCAAGGCGCTCGCGGAATTGGTAAAGGTCTTCGGTCTTCTTCTGCCTGATCATCGTCTTGGGCACAATCAGGAAGGCCATGTCTTGGATGATCTCACCGGGGTGCGTCTTCTCGTAGAAATATTTGTAGACGCTCAGCTGCCCGCTTTCGAGGTACCTGTCGACGTTGTTCGAATACTTGAAATCAAGCATCGTCCACAAGCCCTTGCCACGCGGGATGAGCATATCGATAAACCCGACGAAACCGCTGTCGTCCTCGACCTTCACCTCGAATACGGGGTCCGTGTCGTCGTCCAACATACCCCATGCGAGCTCGCGGGCACGTGAACCGAGCACGCGGATCTTCATGAGCTCGTTTTCCATGAAATCGGTCATGACGGGGTACGCGGCTTTGTAGTTCGCGATGGCCTCGTCGATACCGACTTCAATGCACTCATGCAGCATCGTACCGATAACGAGCGGGTTCGCCGCATCGCAGTTGAACGGCACTTCGAGCCTATCGATATAATTGAGCTCGAATTTACGCGGGCATTGGGTGAAGGTACCGACCCTCGAATACGAGGTCTTGAACATCGCAATTTCCTCCTTTCTCCTTCAAGCGGGACACAAGCCTTTTGAATTGGGCGAAATCGTCCGGCCAGACGATGACGGCTATGCCCCCGCTCTCCGTTATCTTCCCGCAGTGGTAGACCTGCAGCGGCGACGGCTTGCCGTTTGGGCCTTTGAGTTCGATTCCGACGAAACGGCCGTTAATGCATGCCAAGATGTCTGGTACACCGGCCCGCGTATTGCGGTTGGCGAAAAACTTGACATGCCATACGCCTTGGGCATCGAGCCACCGTTTCAAACGGTTTTCGAAGTTCTTCTCACCTGCCAACTAGTCACCTCCCATCTCGAACAGCTTTTCAGTATAATCGCGGCGCATCGCAAGCGTATCGTAGATCTTCTCCTCGACCGTGCCTTTCGACACCAACTCGTAATACGTGCACGGCTTGTCTTGGCCGACGCGGTGGATACGCTTCTTCGATTGCTCGAAGAGCGATGACGCGAGCGGCGGCGAGAAATAGATGCAAGTGTCGGCTTGCTGCAAGTTCACGCCCATGGCACCGGACTGGTATTGGATAAGCGCGACCCCGTCGTCGGTATCGAACAACGGCGACAAGTCATGTGCCTTGCCGTTGAGCACGCCATACGGCCTGTACCTCTTCTCCAACTCAGCCGTGAGCCCTTCGAGCTCGACATCGAAATTGTAAAACACGACGAGCCGTTTACTCGTGCCGTCCAGTAAATCGCCGAACGCCTCGAGCTTGGCGCGCGAATACGCAGCCGCTAGTTGGCGTTTCGCAGTGAGGTCGCCGAATACCGTATCGCCGACGAAATCACGGCCGAACGCCGTGATGACGTTCGCCTTGGCGAACTTGCGGTAATACCCACTCATCGGCACGTCGATACGGATGAAACGCTGGTCAGGCAGGTCGATGACGTCGTCGGTCTTGAGGAAATCGCAACCGAGCTCCTTCATCTTGCGTACCAGCCTCTCCTCGTTCTTGTAACCCGTCACCTTCGTGATCGGGAAACCCTCACACATCGTCGTCTCCGATTCGACGTATTGCCGCCAAAACAGCTTCTCGTCGATGCGCCAACCGAGCATGTTCAGCTGCGTCCACAGCCGTTCATATTTACCGTCGACAGGCGTACCGGACAGCAAGATGAGCTCATTCGCCCTTGCGGCCAGTTTCATCGCGGCCTTGGTGCGTTTCGACGACTTATTCTGCAGTAGCGACGACTCGTCGAACATCAACGCAAAACGCTTCAACGCCTGCAGGTTCGGGCGTCTCCACAACAGGTCGTAATTGATCACACCGACAGCATCTGGCATATCACCGAAGGGGTCTGGCACATCTGAATAGTCCATCGACATCTCAAACATGTCCATACCATATTGTGTAGTCAAATCGAGGACGTCGATGTCGTAATGACTCCGAAAGTGGTCGACCCAATCGGCTACTTTCGACTTCTGGCATACGACCAAAGCTAAATGCCAACACTTGTCCGACATCAATTTCTCTGCTCCGGTGAATGTCTTACCGAGGCCCATGTCGTGGTAGAACGCGCACCTGCGTTTACCGTCGACGCGGTTAAGTGCCGCCTGTTGGTAAGCGAACAGGCCCATTACGCGAAGAACATCGACTTGATCTCCTCGCCAGTCAAGCCGTACCGGTCTGCGATAGCCTTGATCTCAGACTGCTTGAACTCGGCTTTGCCGTTGATCTTCCACGACAACGTCGATTCTGTGACGCCGAGCATTCGTGCAAGCCGGCTTTGGGTATCGCCGAACTCGCGAATAGTTTCATATAGGCTTTTCATCTTTCACCTCCTTCGATCGGCGGATCTCATTATACTACG
>ERZ1694965.497-NODE-497-length-15301-cov-9.269382_pt1 | contig 15301 bp, 15 predicted proteins | sample MGYA00581612_ERZ1694965 | MGnify/ENA primary metagenome ERZ1694965 (study PRJEB42213, sample SAMN07424500) | human gut metagenome | biome: ENVO:00009003; feature: ENVO:2100002; material: ENVO:00002003 | host: Homo sapiens | place: USA | collected 2015 ... | reverse complement strand
GCGGAATCAGCGTGGCACCCACCAGCGCAATGCCGCCGCCAGCCATAAGCTGTTTCATGCCCTGGGACTTGGCGCCGGGGTTGTCGTTACCATAACCTTCCAGAAGGTTGATGACGCCCCATGCGCCGAGGCCGGCGCCCAGAGCTATAACGAGAATTTTCAGGGTATCAATCGCGCTTGCAAAAAAAGCCATAAAGTGTCCTCCTTTAATTTCAAAAAATGTTGGTTGTGCGGCCTTACTTGGCCGAAAATGAAAAAAGCCGCCGCCATGCTGAAAAGAAAACTCTGCAAAAGCATGACGGCGGCACAAGGGGCAGGATAAAACCTGCAAAAATATTCAGTTGTCAGGGAGGGGCGCGTATCCTCAATATAACCTCCTTCCGATAGAAAAAGCAAAACCCGTCAAAGCATGGGGCTTAGACAGGCAGGAACAGCATTATGCGGTTTTGGTTCCCAAATCCTCGGCGCTGATCTCATAATTGCGGTACAGCTCACCAGGACGGACAGGCAGCCTTGTAGACAGGAATTTTTCAATGTCAAAGGCGTTCTTTTCGTTATAATCCGACAGATATTTATAGTTCGGGTGCTTGGTAATATCGTACTTGCGGGAGAGAAAAGGCCGGACGCCGCGTATCTGCAAAAGACACTTGCCGCCGTCCATGACAGCCAGTTCATCAACGGACATCAAATCCTTCCCCAGCTTTTGATAATTCTGACCGTGGGATTCCTGGGTGCCCTTCGTGACGCTGGTATTATACATGTCGATGGTCTCTTTCCCCAGCAGCGAGTTCCAGCTTTTCAGCGTGGTTTCTTCCTTTCCGCCGAGGAACAGACTGGCGTCACAGTTACCAATGATCGTGTCCATGTTGTCTTTATACAGGGCCTTTAACTGGCTCTGTGCCTGTAAGACCAGACAGGCCGAAATCTCACGGCTTCGGATCGTTGCCATCAGCTTTTCCAGATTAGGTATCTGACCAATGTTGGCTGCCTCGTCGATCAAGCAGCGCACATGGACCGGCAGCCTGCCTCCATACTTGTCATCAGCGCGCTCACACAGCAGATTGAACAACTGCGTATAGGCCATACTGACAAGGAAGTTGAATGTCGCATCCGTATCACTGATGATAAAGAACAACGCTGTTTTTCTGTCTCCAACCAGGTCAAGCTCCAGCTCGTCATACATGGTAATTTCCCGGACCTCTTTAATATCGAATGGGGCAAGCCTGGCACCGCAGGAAATAAGTATACTTTTCGCTGTTTTGCCGGCGGCCAATTTATATTTTTTATACTGGCGGACAGCGAAATGATCCGGGTCTTTCTGTTCCAGTGCGTCAAACAACAAATCTACCGCGTTTTTGAAGGTCTCGTCATCCTCCCGGACCTCCATTGCGTTTATCATTTCTACCAGGGTGGAAAAATTCTGCTCGTTTGTGGGGGCCTCATAATAAATATAGCCGATCAATGCCGTATACAGCAAAGTCTCGGCCTTGACCCAAAAATCGTCGCCGGATTTTCCTTCTCCTTTGGTATTTGCGATCAGCACCGTTACCAGTTTTAAGATGTCCTTCTCGTTGTGAATGTACGCAAAGGGGTTATAGTGCATACTTTTTGAGAAATTGATCGTGTTGAATACCTTGATCTTATAAGGCTCATACACGATTTTCCCATTCTTGCCCCGGACCGGCTTTCCGTCCTTATCCAGTTTCGGCGTGCCCCGGCTTAACAGTTTTCCTACTTCGATCAAGACCGTCCCTTTCGGATCGGTGACGACATAGGAGCTGTGCATCTGCATGAGGTTTGGTTTTATGAAAAACCTCGTTTTACCAGAGCCGGAACCGCCAACGACCAGCACATTTTTATTGCGGGCATGAGCCGGATTCTTCGGCCTGCCGGACATCATAAGCCCCTCGGTCTGCGTCAGAATAATGTTGTTTTCCGGTTTCGGGTCCATAAAGGGGGCAATATCCGCTTTGTTGCCCCAGCGGGCGCTCCCGTATTCCACATTTTTGCGGTACTTTTTAGCGTCTTTCCCTTTGAGATAGACAGCCAGCCGCACAATGGCCGCGCCGCAAAGACCAACCAGCCAGTCGATCCCGGCGCCGGGCCACATGCTCTGAAATGCCAGAGTGAAGCCTTCGGAGAGCCCAAGCAGCTTTTGTGAAGCATCCGCACCGGGGGCAAGCCGTACCGCCTGCCCTAATTTCGCAAACACCAAAAGGAACAAAAGATAAGGCAGGTGGAGGATCACCTGCTTTTTTAGGGTATCAGTATCTATTTTCAACGCTCCGGCCCTCCATGCTCCTTGTTCTTCACCCGGTCACGGCCAAGTGCCTGCGCCAGCTCTTTGAATTTATGAAGCTGGGAGAGCAGCGAAGGTCTCTGTTCACGGGTAAGGTCTTTTTGGGTATATTCCTTAAAGGCCGCCGTCAGAGCATCCGCCTGGTTTGCTTTGAAATACACTGTCCACTTAGGCGGGTCGGTCCCTACATCCTTTTCAATATGGTAGCGCACCTGATGTTTTCGGGCATACCGCTCAAAAGAGCGAATCCGCCCGGTCACTTCAATGGTATTCGCGCCGGGGTCCCTGGCCGTCAGCCGCTTCATACTGTTGCGGCCAACCTTTGGGGTGTTGCGTTCCTGTTCCATCTTTTGAAGCGCGGCGGTAATCGCCGCTTTCAGCACACGCCCGGTCAGCTTTGACGCCTGGACGCTGATGGAAACAGTTCTTTGTTCAATATCTTCCTGCACCTGCATCCTCCTTTCTTACAGAATATGGTAATAACAATTTACCGGGCATCGCCGATCACCTGCTGGCGGGGAGCGTGTTCAAAGGCTTTGGCTGCCTGGTCCACCTGGATTTTAGCGTGTTTCAGGAGCGTCTTAATGATCGTCGCCGGCTGATTATGTTCCTCCAGGTGTTCCACCATGCCCTTGCAATCATCCGGGAGATAGTCGGCCATGTCTTTGCAAACATCCGAAAGGTCTCCCATGAAGCCCCAGCAGCTATCCTCCAATTCGCCGTTTTTATACAGCTCAAAACCGTAGCACTCACCGCGAAGGTAGGAATCATAGGCAGCCACTTCGCTGCGCATAAGGTCCTCGGCCTTTTTCTTAATGGCGCCGGTCATTTTGTCGCCGCCAAATTCTTTCAGGGCATCCTCTTTGGAAACATAAATCCACCCGACCTGCCCGCTGTCCCAGGGATCGTGAAAACTGGTCGTTTTCATGGCAAGCCCGCTGTGGTCCAGCAGATACAGCGGGAGCATGATGTATTTCTTTGAAATCACATTCAGCATGGTATTATCAACGGCACGTTCATCAGGGTTCGGGCCGGTCATTTTCCGGCTCCACACCATGTTTACCATATTTTCATACCGTTCCATGCCGCGCTCGTCATTCCCAACGGTATTTAAGTACATTTCCCTCAGGAAATCGTCTTTGTCCACATAGTTGTGATGATCCCCCAGCGCGTAGCGGGGGTGGAAGCAGACCATTGTTCCAAAATGTTCGTCCACCTCACGGGGACTGACTAAAATATCGTCCGGCTGCACCATCAGGGCATACGGACCTTGTGTTGCCATCAGCATAAATCATCAGCTCCTTTCTGTTTCTTTCTTTTTCTCTGATATGTGAACAGCCGATACTTTCTCCTGGGATTTTGCCGCTGCCAGTTTTCCAAGCACGGAAGGCTTTTCCGTCTTTTCAGGCAAAGAAATACCGCTCTCCGTAACCTCGGCGGCGGTATGTTCTGTCTTGACCGGTTCCTGGCCCTCCACTATATATCCTGGCAGAAGTGCTCCATGCACAGTAAAGTGACGTTCATACTGCTTGGGAATCTGCGGGGAAATTTCCGTGAATAAATGGGCGTAGGCTTTCTTGCGCCCATCCAGATACTTCATAGCAGCGGCTTTATCGGTGTAACGCTTCTGATTTTGCCCGGCAATTTTCTCGCCATATCCCTGTTTCGGGGAGTTCACATAGACATCCCAGGTCACACACCATGCAACCGGAACTATTGTTTCGCTCACCCGGTCATATTTTGTATCTTCCCTGATTCGGCATTGCATTTTATAGACCCGGTTACTAATTTCGTCCCAATCACTATTGTTAGGATCGGGCTGCCACTGGTTTGCGGTATGATAAACTTCTGGTGTATGAAGGTATTCCAGTGCGCGATTCAATTTCTGCGTGACCGCCGCCTGTTGTTCCCATTGCTTTACTGCTGCCTGCACAATCTCAAAGGCTTTCTGCTCACCATCTATGCTGTCCTGCCGCATGGCCTGTACTGCTTCTTCGCCTTGCGCAATCAAGGAAGAAATATCCGTATCTTCACAAGATACGCTGTGCTCAAGTTTGAGCAGGCTGCCTTCTGTCAGATAGTCAGAACGGTTAACCTTATAATCTTTGTTTTCTTCCAACACTTTACCCCCTAAATCTCCGGCGTAAGGGATTTTTTAGGTGCCTGCGCCAGTGTGCTTTTTTCTGTCGATTTTGCCGCTGCGAGCTGTGCCATGACCGAGGGACGATCCATTGTAAATATGGAAATCTGCTCATTTTCAGCCAGCGGTGCGGTCTGAACCGGAAGCGGCAGCGTCGTTTCCTCATGGGTGAGAATGTGCTGCAATTTCAGATCAGCCACGATCTCGTCAAATACCGCATTGATTGCTTTGCGTTCTTCTCCCTGGGGATAGGCTTTCAAAACCTCCATTTCTCCATCTCTACCGGAAACGAAAGCAACCGCGCAATCCGCGTGGCCTGCCAAATAATCCGACTGATAGGGCAGTTTATCTTTTATATAACAGGCAAAGGCCCTGGCGGTCATTTCCACATTGCTGTCCCAATAGCCGCCGTCTTTTTCACATTCCTTTCCCATTCGGACGGAATTACGGTAGTAGTCTGTTTCTGTGCGCCCGATCTGCGGGGTTTCCTGTTCCTGCATACTGTGAAGCATCCGCTCAAACAGTTCCAGCCGTTCCCGCTCACTTTTCGGGATCACGCGCCCGGTGACGGACTTCTTAAAGGCACTGATCTTCTCCACGGAACCGGTCTCGCCGGACAGAAATGCCTCCCGCAGAACTGTATAGGTCTCCATCTGTTCCTCATTCCCGTACCGTTTCAGGGAACCGAGCACCGCGGAATCCAGCCAGCTTGCCGCGTTTTTCCGGGTCCGCTCGCTCTGCGCCTCGGTACGTTTTGCCGCCTGTTCCGGCGTTTCTGGTTTGTACTTCATGGTATCAATGAGCTTTTGGAACAATGGGTAAAGGCGGGGCTGTTCTGAGAGCATCCCTTTCGCGCCCATTTTTGCCCCCAGGTAATCATCAAATCCGTGCCACCATTCATGGGCCAGGGAACCGGCGCCGTGCATCTTGGTAAGATTGATTACTTTTCGCAGCGGCTCATAATGGGCCGCTGCGTTGCCGCTGCCCCTGGCGCCGAAAGCGATAGCAAGCGTTCCCTGGTAGGCAATATCCTTATCACTGATCTGCAGGACCGCCGCCAAATCTTTGAGTGCTTCAAATCCCATGTTGAGGGAAGCCTGCCGGTCATTCTGATTCATCCAGTTTCCAAACTCACCGCCCCGGAAGCCAAAGGTTTCAAGGTAATGCTGCCCGGTGATCTCCTGGTCGTTCCGGTAATCCGGCCCCGTCCTTCTCACATGCGCAAGGTGCGGAGGGGTAAACCTGACCTTTCCGCCTTTGCTCCGCTGTCTGGCAAAATCCTGTACCCATTTCAGGGCTGCCTCATGGGTTTCAAAGTTCGTCTGCAAAATGGAATAGCCCTTCGTCACATAATAGGTGCCGGTTTTCCAATCGTTATTTTTAGAATAACCGTCCCCGTTATAGAAATGGATCGCGTAGCCCTTTGGCACCTTCTGGTCTTTGGACACGCCAAACTGTTCCTTCTGTGCCTTCTGCGTAAAATTCCGGTCAAAATGGGAAGCAGACCGGATATGTAACGTCTGTGCCAGCTTATTGGTAATGGCCGGATTGTCCTGCCCCTTTTTCGTGACCGTATAGTAGGTTCCGCCAGCCCAGCCCTGCACCTGCTCCAAATATCCATTTTGTACCAGAAAGCGGTCATAGGCTTGCATGGCGTCATCCACGGTACGGACATCCTCAATCACCGCCTGCAACTGCCGGACAGTTTCAATATATTCCTCCTGCCTGGCACGCCGCAGCTCCGGGGTGGAATCGCTGTATTTATATCCTGGGGAAGCTCCCAGGCTGTCCCGCGCTTTTTTGATGAAGTAAACGACGCCCAGAGGGACGCCATCGTCAAGCATGGCCTGATAGTCCGGCTTTTTCCAGATGTTATCCTTCTTAACGAATTTTTCAGCCTCCCGCTCATTCATGCCGCTTAGGTCATCCACATAAAGGCCGCGGTCTTTCCAGAGGTCCTTTTTCGCGCCTCCGATTTTCTCCCCGAAATCCTCATGCTGTATGTTTTCTGCCAATCGTTATCACCTCCAATCTATGCAAAAAATTACCGCTCCTGACTGGAACGGTCTTTCTCCGGTTTATGAAGGGCCGGGGGCTTTCCAATGATCCGGTCCGTTTCCCGCCGGATCAGCCGGTCCAGCGCGCCCAAGTCCTCCGGGGTAACAGCAAATTCCCGGTAATTTTCATACCACAGGCCCGTAGTGACAGCCGCGATAGGCGGTATCTTTTCCGGCCCGGAAGGAAGGAGCCGGTAAACCGGTGCTTCATCATAGAGAAGCATTTGTTTCGCTGTTGCCAGAGGAATACGGTACATATCCATATCGGGATTCTGCGCGTCGGACATGTATTCCACGTTCAGGCGTTCCTCCAAATCCTGGGGCATATAGGAAAATGCCTGCTCCTTCCACTGGCTGAACATGCCGGAATAGTGGTGCTGCCATTCTGTGACCTGCTCCGGTCTGTAACAGAATCCCCAGCTTTTCAGGGCGTCTTTTTCGTAAAGCTCCATCGAGTGCCATTTTTCAAAGCTGATCGTCGCAGACGCACCGTTTTGATGTTCGACATTGACGCCATAGGGGGAGAGCGTGTTGGCCTTCACATCCTGACGCAGCGTATCTAAGTCCATCATCAGAATGTCGCCATACAGATGGCCGTCCTCTTTATGGTCCGTATGGAACAGGAAGGCCCTTGCCCCAAGATATTCCGTCGTAAAGATCATCTGGTGGAGGTCTGCCGTGGAACAGTAGGCATGTAGGGCATCCGACAGCCACATGTGCCGCCGTCCCATAATGGCAATCGAATCCGGCCCGGTATTCGTAACCAGAGAGCGCATATTAAACTCACTTTCCCGCAGAAAGTCTCCGGCAAAAAGGTGAAGCTCATACGCGAATGTCGTCAAGTCCGTGTCCCGGACTAAATGAATCTGCGGTAGCGGTTCTTCTTTCAATCAAAATTCTCCTTTCCTCCTGAATCTGAAAATTACCGGCTTTCCTTGTCGTGGGAGGGCGCCGGCTGTTTCTTTGCCGGTTCCGTTTTGGCTGCCTGTTCCCGCATAGCCTTCAAAACAGAGGGGCGGCGCTCCGCGGTCTGTTCCAACCGGGCGAGGGTATTCAGGGACCGCTCCGCGCTGCGGCTGATAGAAGCAATAAGGGTACGCTGTACTTTGAAGCCTCCTTTGAAGATAGAGGCAAGTTTCCCGTTTTCTTTTGCTTCTGCCTCTGCGGGTTTTCCTTGAAGGGTTCGGCCCATATTTTTGAGGTGCCGTCCCGCCTCATGGTATTCCGTACTGAAAGCGTCAATCCTGGAAACAGCCCTGTTACAAGCCTGTATGCCTTTTTCTGATGCGTTCTGAACTGCCTCCAACGCTGGCCGGATATGTAAAAACCGCGTGATCCCATTCAGGGCGACAGCGCCGCGTTCCTTAAAATCTTTCAGAATACCTTTACAGCCTTCCACGATCTGTTCTTTCAGCTCTGAAATACGCTGACGCAAAGCATCTACATTTTCCTCTAACTTCTGATAGCTTTGCTGCAATCTGGATTTCAGGGAATGATCCTGTACTTCCTGTATGGATTGGCGCATGGCCTTTAGTTCCTCGGTTGTCTCCAAAAGGCGCTGTTCCATCTCGGTCACATGGCCGATCAGACTGGCAAATTGCTCATATCCAGGCGTGTTGTTGTCCTTCAGGAGAGCAAGCAGTTCCTTGACCTGCTCGTTTTCCGCAATCGGTTGGCTGTCTGTTTCTGCCATTTATCAATCCCTCCCATCTGCCGGAGGCTGCTCGCCGGCAATCTTGCTGACGATCTCCGGGCCGGTCTCAAAAATCTGCATCAGGCGCTTGGCCGTACCGCTGGGCTGAACGGCCCCGCTGGTCCAGAGCCGGACAGTAGAGGGCGTGACATTCATCAAAAGCGCGAACCCCTTTTCGTTCATATCCAGTTTTTTCATCAGTGCCGCTACCATATCGGGACCGTAATCCGGGCAGCGGGCAGCGCCGGCGATCATCTGCAAGGCGGTATTTTCAGTTTTCATCATGGTTAAAATCCTCCTGTTGTTCCTGCCCCTGTTTTAAGCGGGAGCAAAAATGATTTTGTTTCGTTCCATCGTCTGCGCGAAGTCCTGAACGGCATATTTCACACCGTCAATCTCCGCATGGGTCTGATCCAGACAGCGGCAAAAGGAAAAATGGGTATCTCCATTCCCGTAAAGCAGCCTGAGAAAGCCGCCGTCAGGAATGGAAAAGAGCTCGGCCCCCGCGCTGTCTGTAAAGCAAATCTGCCGTTTCTTACTCATATCGTCCAAATCCTCCCGTTAAATTGAAATAGCCGCCTGTTTCTGGCGGCATGGTCGTTGGCGCTCTTTGATCTGCTCCCTGGTATACAGCAGCTTTTCGTTGTAGTCCTTTCCGGTGCGGGGTGGGTTGATCCCAACCCGAATATGCTTGAATCGCTTATCCGCGTGAAGCATGGCTTTGATTCTCCGGGCGTTGACAAGCCCTCCCAGATCATTGTCCATATAGAGCGTGACCCGCTTGATCTCCGGGTGACGTTCCAAAAAAGAGCTAAGGGCCACATGGGAGGTCCCGCCCAAAGACAGACGGTAGCCATCCCATTTCCAACCTTCCAGTTCTTGAAGCGTGGCATGGGATAGCGCGTCAATGGGGGCTTCAAATACGGCGACCTGCCGGCAGCCCGGATTTTTCGGTGGGTAGCAGAAGTTATATTCTTTGTTGCTGCCATAAACATCCTTTTTCAGATTGGCGCTGATTCCGCGCATACAGGCAAACTTTGCTTTCCCCGCGTCATCCTTTCCCACAAACACACAGACCGGTTCATCCTTATAGCGGGCTTCATAGAAAATATCTAACCGGAAGCACCGGCTGATAACCTCGCTGCTGATCCCACGCTGCTGCAAATACGAAACGGCAGAGGTGGCGCACCGCTTGGCCCAGGGAAGATAAAAAGGCTTTTTTCCCGGTTCCTTTTTCGGAAGGCTCGTAGCTGCCGGTTTCCGGTAAGCCGGTTCCCGTTGCATATCCCCGCCAACCAGCCGGTTCACCGCGTCTACCAGACCATACCCCCGGACCTCAATCAGATAATCCAGGGCGTTAATACTCCGCCCCCGGCTGTTCCAGTACCAATATCTCTTTCCAGTCACATAGACCAGGCTGTCATGCTCTTTATGACGATAATTGGGGCCATCCCGTTTGAGCACCCCAGGCTCATAGGATTGCAGATAAGCAAACAGGTCAGCCTCCCTCGCTGCCTGAATCTGATCTTTTGTTACGCCGGGCATAATGCCGGCACGGATTTCTGATTCATCGTGCTTTGCCTCCTTTCCGTTAATTCCATGAAAAAAGCGCCCCCTGGCGCCTAACAGCCGTACAGGTCATGGTTGACCTCCGCACGGTAATAACTATCCATTGTTGCCGGGGCATTATACAGCGCCGCCAGCAGATATGCTTTGATGTTTCCGACCTTTGTAGTGTTCTTGTCGATACAGTCAAAGACATACTCCAAGTGGCCGGAATTGATTTTCAGAAACCGGCTCTTTACAACCTCCCGCGGGAAGTCATCACCGGCAATGCGGATATAGGGACGTTTCGACAAGACCACTTCAAGCATAAGCTCCACAGCTTCGTCCATCCGTTCCGCTCCATACCGCTCCGTCATAATGTCATACTCAACATTTGCTTTAATAATTTCACGGTATGCGTTCACAAGATCAATCCTATCCATCCAATCAGGACGGCTTTCTGTTTCCGGCGCTGCCGGATAGATTGATTGATACGTCCTTGATATATCCGTTTTTGATTTTTTAGTCCTTTGTGGATTAGTATTTAATTGTGCGGGTTTTTCCTGTTCAGGTTCCGCCTGTTCAGGTTTTGCCTGTCTTGGATTTACCTGTCTTGGATTTTCCCGTTTAGGTGAAACCTCTTGTTTTTCAAGGGTTACAGGCTTTTCATGGATCGTATACTCAATATCGCCGAGCTGCCCGTTATCATACCGGAGGCGCTGCCTGGTGAGATACCCATGCCGTTCCAGCTCCTTCAGGGCAGTTGTGATTGAATCCACACCGTCCTTACAGATATGGGCGAGCCCCTTAGTGGTGTAATCCCAATCTTCCGGCAGCGACAGCATGAGGGACAGAAGCCCCTTTGCCTTTAAGGACAGTTCTGCATTGCGCAGATGGTGATTGCTCATAATGGTAAAGTCCTTTGTTTTCTCTACACGGAATACAGCCATTTCACAGCCTCCTTTCTTCGATTATTCCGTTACAAGACGCGATCCCGGCGGTCATAGTAAAGATGGCCGCCTGAGACCTTCGCGTGATTTTTCAATTTCACTTCACCGCGCTCCTGACTGTCTAAGAATTTCCGGTAGGCGGCCTCGGTAAGAAACAGGCGCATCCGGTCTCCCTTATCGCCAACAGGGGAATCATAGGACAGCACATCAAAGACGATCATGTGCTTTACCTCCGGGTCAAAGCGTTCCAGCGCCATAATGTCATGCCCCTTTAATTTCTCGGCGCCGGATAGCTGCCTTGCCTCGGCAATCTTTTCTCCAATGGTCCGGGGCGGATGGGGCAGCCGGTAATTCTTCTGAATATCCCGCACTAAATCCATGCACTCCGCATCCGACAGAACACGCAGCTTTGACATGAGGGTTTGTGCCGCCTCCCTCTGTTCGGAATTATTTGAGTACCGGACAGTCATATAAAGTTCGTTCAGAATCTTTGACTGATAATCGCCCTCCACCTGAAAGAGCAGCTTTTTCTCCATTTCGTTTAGTTCCATGTGAATCTCCTTCCTTCATAAAAATGGGTATAAAAAAGGGGTGCTCACCAATAAAAATGATGAAGCACCCTGTATGGCAATATTTTCTTGTATGAGAGCATACTTCTTGTAACGAGATATGCTATTTTCTTCCAAAAACACTTTAGCGCATATCAAAAACAAAGCACCTAAATTTTCTCCAAATCAGGTCTCCCATCACTCAAAGTATCGCCAATTATTCCGGTACATATTCAACGACACCGGAATCCTATCACTCCTTTCCACATTGGGTTTTAATCTGAAAATTTGGACAAAATCAGCGAAAACCCCAGTGTTTTCAAGGCTTCTAACCTTTTGTCCCTATTATAACTCAATAGTCAATTCTTCTTACAATGCCTGTTGCTTTCATATCCATTCTCCTAATAAATAATGTAATTATTTCTGTAATATTTTGCACATTTTTAAAAAGTATATTCAATTAGTAAAATGGAATTTATTAACAAACAATTTGATTAATTTTGGCGTAACACAAAAAATAGGGCGGCCATTGGGGCGCCCCTTACATTGTCGATATAAACTACAACATTTTATCTTATTCTATATCAATTTTTCTGTTTTTATAATAGTATTCCTTATCTCGGTCGTTTATTTCACGCAAAATGCGGCAAGGATTACCGACTGCAACAACATTTGAAGGTATATCCTTAGTTACAATTGAGCCTGCACCGATAACTGAATTATCACCTATCGATACGCCGGGCAAAATGACCGCTCCTGCGCCTATCCAAACGTTTTTGCCTATATGAACATCAAGATTAAACTGATATGCCTTTTCCCTAAGTGACGGCAAAATCGGATGGCCTGCCGTTGCAATAGTAACATTTGGCCCTATCATAGTGCAATCTCCGATATAAATATGCCCGTCATCAACAGCAGTTAAGTTGAAATTAGCATAAACATTATTGCCCAAATGAAGATGAGCTCCGCCCCAATTTGCATAAAACGGCGGTTGGAGATAGCAATTTTCTCCGCATTCGGCAAGCATAAGACGGAGAAGTTCCTCAATCCTCTTTTCATTGCCCAAGCCGAGCGAGTTATATTCTTTCAAATACTGCGCCTCACCTGTCTGCTCGTTCATTATTTCATCAGCTGTAGGGTCATAAATCAACCCCTGTTCCATTCTTTGCTTTTGAGTCATAACAATCACCAAATATTATAATTTTATATATTTTTACACTTTGTTTAACAGATACAACTGTTTTTACCGGTTCTTATAACTATTGTATTCTTTTTTTATCCAAGCCATTAAAAGATTGACTATTTTTTCCTGCTGCGCTTTTGTAAGCTCTCTTCCCTTTGGTACTTTATACCATTTTTCAAGGCAACCCCTGCAACAGCAGGCGCAAGCGTGCTGGGCAATAAAGACGGGATGATTTTTCATCGGGGTTTGCTTACCGTCGTTTTCAGGATATGCCGGTGCAAGCTTTTTTTCAATAAAATCTTCTGCGTGACGGCGCACGGTATCCATTCCCTTTTCGTCTATATAAGCAATATCCTTTGCTTTTAGATGAAAAGAAGAACGAAATTTGGATTTAGACAATTTTTCAAGTGCATTATCAATACTTTGCATAGTTCACTCCCACCAAAAAAACAGAGGCGACCGTCGGTCGCCTCTGTTTTTTTACATTGTTAATTCAAGTGATTTATCGTCAACTTCTTTAAGAAGCTTGTCAACAAATTCATCAAGTGACATTGCACCCTTATCTCCGCCTGAACGTGTACGAAGCGATACAGTATTATTTTCAATATCCTTATCGCCTGCAAGGAGCATATAAGGCACCTTTTCAAGCTGAGCCTGACGAATCTTGAAGCCGATTTTCTCGCTTCTGTCATCAATTTCACAGCGAATTCCCTTGGCCTCAAGAGCCTTTTTAACATCATAAAGATAATCAAGGTGACGGTCTGCGATAGGAAGAAGCTTAACCTGAACAGGAGCAAGCCAAGTCGGGAATGCACCTGCATACTTTTCAATAAGATATGCAAGAGTACGCTCATAACAACCGATTGATGTTCTGTGGATAATATAAGGATTTTTCTTTGTGCCGTCCTTATCAACATATTCCATACCGAACTTCTCGGCAAGCATCTGGTCAATTTGAATAGTAATAAGAGTATCTTCCTTGCCGTAAACATTTCTGATTTGAATATCAAGCTTAGGACCGTAGAAAGCGGCTTCACCTATACCGACTTTATAATCAATACCAAGGTCATCAAGAATATTTTTCATCTTAGACTGAGCCTCGTCCCACTGCTCCTCAGTGCCGATATACTTTTCACGGTCGTTAGGGTCCCATTTCGAGAAACGGAATGAAGCATCTTCATAAAGACCGAGAGTTTTAAGCATAAACGTTGCAAGTTCAAGGCAACTTCTGAATTCGTCCTCAAGTTGATCAGGAGTACACATTAAATGTCCCTCTGAAATAGTAAACTGACGAACACGGATAAGACCGTGCATTTCACCTGAAGCCTCGTTACGGAAAAGAGTCGAGGTTTCGTCATATCTAAGCGGCAAATCACGATAAGAACGAGCTTTATTAAGATAAGCCTGATATTGGAACGGACAAGTCATAGGGCGAAGAGCAAATACTTCCTTATCCTTTTCCTCGTCGCCTAAAACGAACATACCCTCTTTATAATGGTCCCAGTGACCTGAAATTTTATATAAATCGCTCTTTGCCATAAGAGGAGTTTTTGTAAGTTGCCAGCCACGTCTTGCCTCCTCATCCTCAACAAATCTTTGAAGGATTTGGATAATCTTAGTACCCTTTGGCAAAAGGATAGGCAAGCCCTGACCGATATAATCAACAGTTGTGAAAAGTTCAAGCTCTCTGCCAAGTTTGTTATGGTCACGCTTTTTAGCCTCTTCAAGCATATTAAGATAATCTTCAAGCATCGAAGCCTTAGGAAATGCGATACCGTAAACACGGCAAAGCATCTTATTATCAGCATCGCCTCTCCAATAAGCACCTGTGCAGTTAGTAAGCTTAAATGCCTTAATAACCTTCATTTCCATAAGATGAGGACCTGCGCAAAGCTCCGTAAACTCGCCTTGCTTATAAAAACTGATATGCTCGCCTTTAGCAGCGTGTTCCTTAATAAGTTCAATCTTGTAAGGCTCATTCTTTTCTTCCATAAGTTTAACAGCTTCGTCAGCAGGAAGTTCAAATTTTTCAATAGGATAGTTTTCCTTAATAATAGCCTTCATTTCTTTTTCTATTTTATCAAGGTCATCCTGAGTGAAATGAGTATCTATGTCAAAATCGTAATAAAATCCGTTTTCAATAGAAGGACCGATAGTAAGCTTGGCATTTGGATAAAGCCTTTTAACTGCCTGAGCCATAACGTGAGATGCGGTGTGGTTAAATGCCTTTTTTCCGTCCTCATCATCAAATGTAAGAACTTCAAAAGAGCAGTCGCTGTCAATAACAGTTCTTAAATCCTTAACCTTACCGTCAACAAGAACGCAACAAGCGTTTCTGTAAAGCCCCATTGAAATATCTTTGGTTATTTCAGCAGCTGTAGTAGGTGAATCATATTCCTTAATTGAACCGTCTTTTAATTTAATAATCATTGTTATTCCCTCCATAAATAAAAAAAATCACCCTGAAATTAATCAGGGTGAATTAATAATCCACTGTTCCACCTGAATTGCGCAATAACATTAAAACAAACAAAACTGCGCCGCTCATCTACTCTGTAACGGGAGCGCCCGACCTGTATTAAAGGTACTCAAAGGTGGTAATTCACTTTGCCTTTTGCACACTTCCACCCAACGTGCGCTCTCTGAGAAAAGGTTAAAAGCAAATCGTGTCCTTCTCATCGATTTGACCTCATTTTAACACCAAAAAAAAATATTGTCAACAGATATTTTTACATAATTTCGTTTAAATAAACACTTTTGATGATTTTCATTAATGAATTTGCAAGGCTACATATATTTTTACGCATTTAAAAACACTTGACATATACAAGATATAGGTGCTGTCTCTTATACACATCTGACGCTGCCGACGACTTAATAGGTGTA
>ERZ1694965.436-NODE-436-length-16782-cov-25.923537_pt1 | contig 16782 bp, 18 predicted proteins | sample MGYA00581612_ERZ1694965 | MGnify/ENA primary metagenome ERZ1694965 (study PRJEB42213, sample SAMN07424500) | human gut metagenome | biome: ENVO:00009003; feature: ENVO:2100002; material: ENVO:00002003 | host: Homo sapiens | place: USA | collected 2015 ... | reverse complement strand
GCTAGCGCTGCGCCAGTCGGCGCTATCGCTTTAACGCTTTTTTCGCTTCTCCATTTATAGCCCCTCAGTCGCTACGCGACAGCTCCCCCGAGGGGGAGCGGGCACGCCCGCACACTTTGCGGTTGAGCCGGAAACTTTGTCGCCATGCCAAAGGCTCCCCGGGGGGAGCTGTCGAGCGTAGCGAGACTGAGGGGCTTCAAATCGGCGGAGCCGGAAAAAACTGAAGATTCACGCCGAACAGGCGTGAATCTTCAGTTTTTTCCGGTGTAGCTCACTTCTTTGGGGTTAAAAGGGGCGAGCAGCCCCTTTTTCGTGGCTCCAGCGCGTCGAAATCGCTGGCACTTTTCTGGTTCTCTTTTGGTGTCAAAAGAGAACATCCCCGGCTACCACCTGCTACCCCTGCGGAGGGCATTCCAAATCATCCCACACAGTCAAAAGGCCGCTGCACGGTGAAGTGCAGCGGCCTTTGGTTTTCCACATTTTTACTTGGCGGTGTTGATAAAGCTGCGGTTATCCCACAGGTACTTGATGCCGGAGATGGCGGTCACAGCGGCCACCAGCCAGCACAGGGCGATGGAGACCACCACCACGATGGAAACACTGTCCACCGTACCGCGGTAGCTCAGTGCCGTGCCAAAGAAGTAGAAGATGATGCTCAGCATCTGCAGCACGGTCTTTACCTTGCCCCACATATTGGCGGCGATGACCTTGCCGTCCTTGGCACCGGCGGCCACCATGCGCAGGCCGGACACCGCAAACTCGCGGGCCAGAATGATGCACAGCACCACGGGGCTGCACACGCCGTCCCGCAGCATGTAGATAAAGGCCACGGTGGTCAGCAGCTTGTCGGCCAGCGGGTCGGCAAACTTGCCGAAATCGGTGACCATGTGCCACTTGCGCGCCAGATGGCCGTCCAGATAATCGGTAAAGCTGGCAGCAGCGAACACGATACCGGCCAACAGGTAGAAGTTGGCGTTAAAGTTGCCGTCCACGATGCCGTCCAGACTGGTCAGAGACACAAAGATCATGAACACCGGCACCAGAATGATACGGGTCAGGGTAAGTTTATTGGGCAGATTCATAGGTTTTATCCTCCAATTCGTTATTTTACGACCGTACCATACAGATCGTAAAGGTCGCTGTCCTCTACCAGCACATCATAGAACTGGCCGGGGTACAGCGGTTCCTCGCTGGAAACGCAGACGCAGCCATCCACCTCCGGCGCATCGCCGGTGGTGCGGCAGAGGTACAGACCGTTTTCCTCGTCGATGCCGTCACACAGAACGTGCACGGTCTGGCCCACCTTTTCGGCCTGCTTCTGCGCCATGATGCCGGTCTGGATCTGCATCACCAGCTCGGCGCGCTTGTCCTTGACTTCCTGCTCGATCTGACCGTCCATCTTGGCTGCCACAGTGTTCTCCTCGGCGGAGTAGGCAAAGCAGCCCAGACGGTCGAACTGCACCTCCTTGACGAAGTTGCACAGATCCTCGAACTGCTCCTCGGTCTCGCCGGGGAAGCCCGCGATGAGGGTGGTGCGCAGGGTGATGCCGGGGATCTCGCGGCGCAGCTTGCCGATGACCTCCAGCAGCTCCGCACGGGTGGAGCGGCGGTTCATGTTCTTGAGGATGGTATCGTTGCAGTGCTGGATGGGCAGGTCAAGGTAGGGCACCACCTTCTCGTTGCGCTTCATGGCGGCGATGAATTCATCGGTGATGCGCTCCGGGTAGGCGTACATGATGCGGATCCATTCCAGCCCCGGCACCTTGTTCAGCTTGTCCAGCAGCTCACAGATGCTGCCGGGTTTGCCCCAGTCCTCGCCGTAGGCGGTGGGGTCCTGCGCCACAACAATAAGCTCCTTCACGCCTTCACCGGCCAGCCAGCGGGCTTCGGCAACGCAGTCGGCCATATCGCGGCTGTGCAGCGGGCCGCGGATGCCCGGGATGGCGCAGTAGTGGCAGCGGTTGTTGCAGCCCTCGGCGATCTTTAAGTACGCATAGTGGGCGGGCGTGCCGATGACACGCTTGCCGCCCAGTGGGAAGTCCTTTTTGGCACCGTAGCTTTCCAGATGATCCTCGCCGTGGAACAGCCGCTCCACGATGGTGTCAATGGCCTTGTTGGAGGCGCAGCCTACAACGGCGTCCACCTCCGGGATCTCTTCCTCGATCTGGCTGCGGTAGCGCTCGGCAAGGCAGCCGGTAACGATGACCTTCAGGTTCGGGTTCTGCTGCTTATAAGCGCAGGCTTCCAGAATGTTTTCAATGGCTTCGGTCTTGGCGCTCTCGATAAAGCCGCAGGTGTTCACAAGGATGACATCGGCTTCGGCCAGATCGGCCACAGTCTCGTGCCCGGCAGACAGCAGGATGTGCACCATCACATCCAGATCCACCTGATTCTTCGGGCAGCCAAGGGAAATACACGCAATTTTCATAAGGGATGATACTCTCTTTCTCTTTTGAGGGATGCTTTTAAAATTTTACGGGAGGGTCATTCCCCCTCCTCCACCCTGCGGATGGCTTCTTTGATGACGGGGTAGGCAAAGCCGCGGCGCTGCAGGGCAGCCACCACAAGGTCGCAGCGGCCGATGGCCAGTTTTTTGCGGTAGCGGCTGTCCACCAGCGCGGCGGCGGCTTCCAGCTCCGGGTCATCGCCGCCGTCCTCCGGGGCGTAGACTGCTTCCAGCGCGCCCGCTACCTCGGCGGGGGCAAGCCCCTTCTGGCGCAGGCTCTGGGCGGCGGCGCGGCGGCTTTTGCGGGCAGCCAGCAGGCTGTGTGCCCGTGCTTCGGCGTAGCGAGCATCGTTCACATAGTCCAGCTGCACCATCTCCGCCACAGCGGCAGCAGCGGCCTGCTCGGTATAGCGGCGGCACAGCCGCTCATACAGCATATTGGCAGAGACCTCCTGCCCGGCCAGCGTTTCCAGCGCGCTGGCCCGCGCCTTGGCGGGGTCGGCGCACTTTTCCGCATCCGGGCGGGGTCGGCGGCGGTAGAAGGCCATTTAGTCCTCCACCATGATATCCAGCTCACTCTCGCTGCTGCGGGTGGGAGCCTTGACTACCGGCTCCTTTGCGGCGGCGGGGTCGGCGGGCTTTTCCGCTGCGGCGGCTACGGCGCGGCCTGCCGGGCGGCGGGTGGCGTACAGCTTATCGGCGTTGGCGCGGATCTGCCCCTCGATGTCATTGGCGATCTCTGGGTTATCCTTCAGGAACTGCTTGGCGTTGTCGCGGCCCTGACCCAGACGGATATCGCCGTAGTTGAACCATGCGCCGCTCTTCTGCACGATGCCCAGCTTGACGCCCACATCAATGAGCTCGCTCATTTTGGAGATGCCCTCACCGAACATGATGTCGAACTCGGCTTCACGGAACGGCGGAGCCACCTTGTTCTTGACGATCTTGGCACGGGTGTGGTTGCCGATGAACTGGCCGGAGGAGTCCTTCAGACCCTCCACGCGGCGGATGTCGATACGCACCGAGGCGTAGTACTTCAAAGCGCGGCCGCCGGTGGTCACCTCCGGGTTGCCGTACATGACGCCCACCTTCTCACGCAGCTGGTTGATGAACACGCAGACCGTGTTGGTCTTGCCGATGACGCTGGTCAGCTTGCGCATGGCCTGACTCATCAGACGTGCCTGCAGGCCCACATGGCTGTCGCCCATCTCGCCCTCGATCTCGGCGCGGGGCACCATGGCGGCTACCGAGTCCACTACGATGGCGTCGATGGCACCGGAGCGTACCAGCGCTTCGCAGATCTCCATGGCCTGTTCGCCGGTGTCCGGCTGGCTGACCAGCAGGTTGTTGATATCCACACCCAGCGCCTCGGCATAGGTGGGGTCCAGTGCGTGCTCAACGTCGATAAAGGCCACCTCGCCGCCCTTCTTCTGGGCTTCGGCAAGGATGTGCAGTGCCAGCGTGGTCTTACCGCTGGATTCCGGGCCGTACACCTCGATGATGCGCCCGCGCGGCACACCGCCCACGCCCAGCGCCAGATCCAGCCCCAGACTGCCGGTGGAAATGGCATCCACTTGCATGGAGGCGTTGTCGCCCAGCTTCATGACGGCACCCTTGCCGAACTGCTTTTCGATCTGCGCCAGCGCCGTAGCCAGCGCGTCCTTCTTGGCTTCCGGCTCGGTCTTTTGGGTGGCCGGTGCAACGTTGTTGTTCTGATTTTTTGCCATAGCCTGCTGCTCCTTTTATCCTTTGGGCCCGCAGAGGGCGGGCTGTCCTTCGCTTTCCTTCTTAGTATAACACAAAATCAAAATATTACAACAAGAAGTTGTTTGTTTTTTCCAATTTATTTTGCGCGATGGGCGATCACACAGCGGTCGTTGCCACCAAAGTCCTGTATGCAGCGGATCTCTGCCCAGCCGTTCTCCGCCAGCAGGGCGGTTACAGCTTCCCGCTGCTGCCAGCCGATCTCCAACACCAGCGCCCCGCCGGGGCACAGCGCATTTTGGTAGTGCTGCGCCAGCGCCCGGTAGAACACAAGGCCGTCCTCCCCGGCTTCCAGCGCCATAGCAGGCTCCTGTGCCACCTCGGGTTGCAGCTGCTCCATCTCTGCGGCGGTCAGGTAGGGCGGGTTCGAGACGATGAGTTCCAGCTGTCCCTCCGGCAGGGTTTCCCAGTAGGTGAACAGGTCGCCCTGCACCGGCTGCACCGCGTAGGCAGGCTTTTGGTTTGCCCGCAGTGCGTTCAGCGCCGGGCCCCAGTCCAAGGCCGGGGCATCTGCCTGTTCAAGCGCAGAGGGTTCCAGCACGTTCTCGGTCTGTCTGCCCTGTCCGGTCAGAGCGCAACGGGCGTTCTTTTCCAGATAGACAAAGGCCGCAGGGCTTTTTTCCAGGCAGGTCACCTGCGCGGCGGGGCAGAAACGCTTGACCCCCAACCCCAGACAGCCTGTCCCGGCGCAGAGGTCCAGCACCCGGGGCGATTCGATACCCGCAAGGGTCTCGGCGGCGGCCTGCGCCACCACCTCGGTATCTGCCCGGGGGCAGAGCACCCCGGGGCCTACTGCCAGCTCAAAGTCTAAAAAGCTCCAGCTGCCGCAGAGGTATTGCAGCGGCTCCCGCGCGGCGCGGCGGGTGCAGAGGGCTTCCAGCGCCGCCGCCTGCTCTGCGGTCAGCGGACGGTCGGAAAGCCGCACATCCCGCCCGGTCGCCAGCCGGAACAGCTCCCGCGCGTCAAAATCCGCGTCCGGGCAGCCTGCGGCGGTCAGCCGCTGTTCCACCTCCCGCACCGCTGTGCGGGGGAGCATTGCTTCGTTTACCATTTGCCTTCCTCCGGGTTTTCGGGCAGCACGGGGGTGATGGCGGCAATGGCTACCTCGATCATGCTGTCGTCCGGCTCAAAGACGGTAAGATGCTGCACCCAGATGCCCGGCTGACGGATGATGCGGGTAGCAATGTTATCCGACCGGCCGCACCACTTGAGCAGCTCGTAGCTGATGCCCATGACCAGCGGCAGCAGCAGCAGCTTGCACACCACCCGCAGGCCAATGCTGCCCCACGGCAGCACGCTGTACAAAAACACGCTGACAATGACCACCAGAATGAGGAAGCTGGTGCCGCAGCGGGGATGGAAACGGGTATACTTGCGCACATTCTCCACGGTCAGCGGGTCGCCCGCCTCGTAGCAGGCAATGGTCTTGTGCTCCGCACCGTGGTACTCGAACACGCGATGAATTTCCTTCATTTTAGAGATGCCCACCATATAGGTCAGGAAGATGGCCACCTTCAGCACGGCTTCCAGCACCACCTTGCCCCAGCGCCCCAGCGGCAGCAGACGGTTCACCCCGCCCACAAGGAAGGTGGGCAGCACGGTGAACAGCAAAATCGCCAGCAGACCGCCCAGCACCGCCGCCACAGTCAGCAGCGCGTTCTCGGCTTTTTCTCCCAGATGCTCCCCCACCCATTTTTCAAAGGCGGTCTCTTCCTCGGCGGGGTCGTAGTCGTCCCCCATGCTTACCTGTGCCGAGTACATCATGTAGCGGTAGCCCACGATCATGCTCTCGATCATGGAAATGGCGCCGCGCACCAGCGGGATCTTCGTCCATACCCCGTGGGTAGGGGTGGGGTCGAGTTTGGTCTCAATGGTGCCGTCCGGCTTGCGCACGGCGCAGCACATCTGCTTGGGGCCGCGCATCATGATGCCCTCCATCAGTGCCTGCCCGCCCACGCTGGTCTTAAAGCGTTCCTGTTTAGGTTGATTCATTGGCTTCTCCCGATATCCGTCCCTGCGCTTTGGGCAAAGAGCGGTCTTTTTTGTATTTTATCCGGGTCAAGACCCGGCAAAACTCATTCTAGCACACAAATGTGACAAAATCTGTGTTTATGGTGCACCTCACGCCTTATGGTACAGCGGCAGACCCAAGGTGACCACCGTGCCGCGCCCGAGGGTGCTCTTGATATCCAGCGTGCCGTCCAGCGCGGTCATGATGGAATCCACCAGCGCCAGACCGATGCCGCTGCCGCGCACCGAGTTGCTGCCCTTGTAGAACTTAGTCTTTACGTTTTCCAGATCCTCCGGCGGAATGCCGCGTCCCTGATCGATGATCTCCACAAAGGCTTTGTACTCCCCTGCCCACAGCTTGACCGTAATGCGCCCGCCGGGGGCGGAGTATTTGATGGCGTTGTCCAGAATATTGATGAACACCTGCCGCAGACGGTCCGGGTCGGCGTAGACGGGGATCATCTCCTCCGGCTCGGTGTAGTGGAGCAGCAGCCCCTCCTGCCGGATGCGTGCCTCGCAGAAGAGCACAGCATCGGTCAGCTCTGCCACCAAGTCCAGCGGGCGGCACTCCATGCGGATGCGTCCGTTCTGCAGGCGGCTGAAATCCAGCAGTTCCTCCACCATATTGTTCAGCCGCCCGGTCTCGTTGTTGATGATCTCCAGCCCCTTGCGATAGTTCTCGTCGGTGGGGTCGTCCAAGGTCATCAGGGTCTCCACCCAGCCCCGGATGGAGGTAAGCGGGGTGCGCAGCTCGTGGGACACCGAACTGATGAACTCGTTCTTCATCTTCTCGGTCTCTTCCAGACCCTCAGCCATCTGGTTGATGGTGCCGCGCAGCCGGTCCACCTCGTCGTGGGGGTCGCCGGTCAGGGGCAGACGCACATCCAGTTCGCCCCGGGCGATGCCGGCGGCGGTGCGCTCCACCTGCCCCAGCGGCACCACGATGCCCCGCACAAAGTACAGTCCGGACATGACCGTGAACAGCAGGATCGCCACCGCAAGGAACACACTGACGATGACGGCGTTTTTGACCTGCCGCTCCACCAGCGCCAGACTGGTGACCAGCCGCAGAGCCGCCACGTCCTCGGCGTCGTAGGGCACCAGCGAGCAGGCCGCCATGACCATCTCGCCGGACTGGGTGCGGTACACCGCCACGCCCAGACCGTCCGGCGCACCGAGCGCCTGTTCAAAGTCCCTGCTGCTGACGATGCCCTCCGCGTCCGTACCGCTGGAGGAGGCGATCACGCTGCCGTAGCTGTCCAGCAGCATGAACTCGTATTTATCCTTATCGGCAAACTGTTCCACCATGCGCCGCAGCGCCAGACTGCGGCTGACCGCCGCGCTCTGGGCGGTATCGCCGGTATACATTTTCAGCTGACCGGTCACCGAGGAGAACCGTCGGTACATGATCTGCTGCACACTGCCGTAGTAGCTGCGGGTATAGCTGTACAGAAACATTGCTTCGGCCAGCAGCACTACCAGTACGGTGATGAGCAGATTGCCCCGCAGCCAGCGGCGGGTGATACCGCTTCGCATAACAGTGTCCTCCTTTCGGTGAGTATAGATAATAAAAAATATTTTTTGTGATTCAGGAAAGTCCGTAGGACTTTCCTGAATCACATTTTTATTCTTCCCACCGGTAGCCATAGCCCCACACGGTCATGATGTGGGCGGGGTGGCTGGGCTCGTCCTCCACCTTCATGCGCAGGCGGCGGATGTTCACATCCACGATCTTTACGTCGCCGAAGTAGTTCTCGCCCCAGACGCCTTTCAGGATCTTTTCACGCACCAGCGCGGTGCCCGGGTTGCGGAAAAACAGCTCCATGATCTGGAACTCCACCTGCGTCAGCTCAATGGGCTGGCCGGCTTTCAGCAGCACGCGGCGGTTCTCGTCCAGCACAAAGTCGCCGCTGGTCAAAGTGCCCAGCGGGGTATTCTCCCGGCTGTCCCCTTCCTTGGTGCGGATCACGCGGCGGCACAGCGCTTCCACCCGCGCCAGCAGTTCGCTGACGCTGAAAGGCTTGGTCATGTAATCGTCTGCGCCGATGGACAGCCCGCGGATCTTATCCTGCTCCTGCCCCTTGGCGCTGAGGATGATGATGCCGATCTGCTGGTCGGTGCGGCGGATGGTCTCGCACAGCGAGAATCCGTTCATGCCCGGCAGCATCACGTCCAGAATGGCGGCATCGCAGCCGGGTTTCTGCGCCAGCAGCGGCAGGGCGGCTTCGGCGCTTTCAGCCTCCACCACCTCCATCCCCGCATGGCGCAGGTTCAGGGCGATCATATCGCGGATATTGGTTTCATCTTCTACAACAAGCACTCGTACCATGCAGCATCCTCCATTCCTTAATTCAGCAGATACAACGCCTTGGAAAGGCGATAGTTTGTGTCGGCAAGCAAAACGTCCGGGCCCATTCTGGCCTGCACCTGACGGGACGCTACCACGCCCAGCCGAGTCCAGCCGGTGGAGTTGGCCGAGGTCCTTGCCAATCGTACCGTCAGCACCAGCTCATCCTCGTCTACGGTGCGCAGCTCCACTGCGCCGTCATATTCCTCGCTATCGGTCAGTTTCAGGTTGCCCTCCCACTCGGCGGGCAGCTCGATATAACAGTTGGTTTCCTCGTCCAGCAGGCCAAAGCTTTTTTCCGGGTGGCTGCTGGTGTAGTCCATCCAGACGATAAAATCCATGCGACGGCTCTGACTCAGGTTCAGCAGACCCGCCTCGTCCGGCTGGGTGGGGATCTCCACGATGCCGTCTCCGTCCAAGTCCCGGCTGACCAGCGTGGGCACGTTGCGCAGAGAAGCGTTATACAGCCGCTGGCTGCTGATCCTTGTGGCGGGCACCATTTGCTGGCTGTTCTCATCGTAGCACAGCAGCACCGAGGCCAGATTGTTGCCGGAAATGCCGGTCCAGCCGTCCAGCACCAGATAATGCCGCCCGTCTGCGCCTGCACCCGCCGCCACCGAAGCGCAGCCGGAAAACTTATCTGCGGAAAGGCCGTTGACCGCCACCTGCCGGAAGCTGCCCTCCCGGTCTGCGGTCAGTAGCTCGATCTGCACACTGCCGTCCTCCTGCGTGGACATCAGGATCAGATCCTGACTGCTGCCGCCGGTGATATTTTCCACCAGATACTGCTCGTACTGCTGCTCGAGAATGGTGGACAGAGTGCCGTCCTGATAAGAGTACACCGCCAGATAGTGGTCATTCTGGGCAGCGGTATAGCCCACCACCAGCTGGCAGCTGTCCGTATCCTGCAATTGGGCAAGGCTGACGTTCTCCACCGTTTCGGCAAGGCCCTCCACGCTCTGGCGCACCTGCCAGCTTCCGGTGTCGTCCCGCTGCAAAATGGCTACGCAGACGTTGGCGGTCTGGGCGGTGGTATACAGCACCGCCGCATCCTGCTGACCGTCACCGTCCAAGTCCTGCAGCACAAAGGGGGAAAGCAGCTCGCCCTGAATAGGATATTTCAGCTGGGCACTCTCCCCCAGCCAGTCGTTCAGGGCAGTTTGCAGCGCGCCATAATCGCCGGAAAGCTTCGGGGCACGCAGCAGTTCCTCTACCTGTGCCTTTTCGTTGGCCGGCAGCACGGTCTGGCAGCTGCACAGCACAAAGCACAGCAGCGTGCACAGCACCAGCCGCAGCCTGCGGATTCTGTTCATACCGGTCAACCTCCTTCCGGGCATAAAATGCTATTTTCAGTATACCACACTTTGCTGACACAAAAAAGGGGGTGGGACATATCCGGCAAGCTTGCGCGTGGGACGATTTTGAATGCGCGCCGCGACTGAGGGGGTAACCCCCTATAACAAAAAAGAAACCACTGCACAAAAGCTGTGCAATGGTTTCTCTTGTTACTGTATCAAACAGTCAGAGCAGGATCAGACGAGCTCCAGAACTGCCATCTCAGCTGCGTCGCCGCGGCGAGCGCCGATCTTGATGATGCGGGTGTAGCCGCCGTTGCGGTCAGCGTACTTGGGGCTGATCTCGTCAAACAGCTTCTTTGCAACATCTTCCTTGGTGATGTAGGCGTAGACCTGACGCTTGGTGTGCAGGTCGCTGGCCTTGCCAAGGCTGATCATCTTCTCGGCCATGGAACGAACGTCCTTAGCGCGAGTGACAGTGGTCTCAATCTTGCCATTCTCTAACAGGTAGGTAACCATAGCGCGCATCATAGCGTTGCGGCTGTCGCTGGTTCTACCGAGCTTTCTGGTACCGGGCATCCCGTTTCACTCCTTAAATTATTTTAGTTATTCGTCATCCGTGTTCAGCTTGAAGCCAAGGGAGTCCAGCTTAGCCATGACTTCCTCCAGACTCTTGCGACCGAGGTTACGGACCTTCATCATCTCGTCCTCGCTCTTGCTGACCAGATCTTCCACCGTGTTGATCCCTGCGCGCTTCAGGCAGTTGAAGGAACGCACGCTCAGATCCAGCTCTTCGATGGTCATCTCCAGAGCCTTCTCCTTGTCGTCGTTGGTCTTTTCTACCATGATCTCAGCGCCGGCGGCCTCGTCCGACAGGTTGACGAACAGGTTCAGGTGCTCGGTCAGCACACGGGCAGCCAGAGAAACGGCTTCCTGTGCGTTGATCGTGCCATCGGTCCAAACCTCGATGGTCAGCTTGTCGTAATCAATGGCCTGTCCAACACGGGTGCTCTCGACGTTATAATTCACCTTGAGCACAGGGGTGTAAATGCTGTCAACGGGAAGGGTGTTGATATCGTTCTTCTCGATGATAGCCTGTTTGTTGCGCTCTGCGGGCACATAGCCGCGACCCTTGTCGAAAGTCAGCTCCATAACGAGCTTGGCACCCTCGCCCAGAGTTGCAATGTGCCACTCAGGGTTCAGAATTTCGATGTCGTCGCCCTGCTTGATGTTGTCAGCAGTGACCTCACAGGGGCCGACTGCCTCAACACGCACTGTCTTCGGACCATCGGTGTACAGCTTTGCAGCAATACCCTTCAGGTTCAGGACAATTTCGGTAACGTCTTCCTTGACGCCCTCAATGGTGGAGAACTCGTGGACCACACCGTCAATCTTGACGCTGGTCACGGCGACACCGGGCAGAGAGGAAAGAAGCACACGACGCAGGCTATTGCCCAGTGTGATGCCAAAGCCACGCTCCAGAGGTTCTGCCACGAATTTGCCGTAGCGGCCGTCCGGGGACAGGCTTGCCGTTTCGATCTTGGGACGTTCAATCTCCATCATATCTATGCCCTCCTTGTCAAACCGGTGTTTCCACCGGCCCATTATTGAATTCTTTCAAAAAAGAATGCGAAAGCGTACCATCCAAAAGGAAGGCACTGCCTTCTTAATGGATTACTTGGAGTACAGCTCGACGATGAGGTGCTCTGCGACTTCGTAGTCGATATCGCTGCGCTCGGGCAGCTTAGCGACAACGCCCTTCAGAGAACCGGTCTCGCGGTTCAGCCATGCGGGCAGAGCCACGACGGGAGCCTCGGCACCGGTCAGCTTTGCAAACTTTGCAGAGCTGCGGCTGGACTCGCGCACTTCGATCACATCGCCGGCCTTCACCTGGTAAGAGGGGATGTTGACCTTCTTGCCGTTGACGGTGAAGTGAGCGTGAGACACCAGCTGACGAGCATCGCGGCGGGTCTGAGCAAAGCCCAGACGGAACACGACGTTGTCCAGACGGCACTCCATGATCTGGAGCAGGTTCTCACCGGTCTTGCCGGGGCGAGCCTCAGCCCGCAGGTAAGCATTGTGGAACTGCTTCTCCAGAACGCCGTAGATAAACTTGACCTTCTGCTTCTCCTTCAGCTGAGATGCGTACTCAGACTGCTTCTTGCGGACGTTGCCGTTGGAGTTGCGGGTAGTATTCTTCTTTGCATAGCCCATGACCGCAGGAGAAATGCCCAGGGCCTTGCAACGCTTTGCGATAGGCTGCGTATTCTTTGCCATAATTCAATTTCCTCCTTCGATCAGACACGACGGCGCTTCGGGGGACGGCAGCCGTTGTGGGGGATGGGAGTCACGTCCTTGATCAGGGTGACTTCCAGACCGGTAGCCTGCAGCGCACGGATAGCGGACTCGCGGCCAGCGCCGGGGCCCTTGACGTAAACTTCAACAGTCTTCATGCCGTGCTCGATCGCAGTCTTAGCTGCGGTCTCGGCAGCGGACTGAGCTGCGAACGGGGTGCTCTTGCGGCTGCCACGGAAGTTCAGGGAGCCAGAGGAGCACCAAGACACTGCATTACCCTGCAGGTCGGTGATGGTAACGACAGTATTGTTGAAGGTAGACTGGATGTGAGCCTGACCAGCAGCAATGTTCTTGCGCTCTTTCCGCTTCATGCGGACATTTGCGCCCTTCTTGGCGTTATTTGCACTTGCCATTTCTCAAATCCTCCTTACTTCTTCTTGTTTGCGACAGTGCGCTTGGGACCCTTGCAGGTACGAGCATTGGTCTTGGTGCGCTGGCCGCGGCAGGGCAGATTCTTGCGATGGCGGGTGCCACGGAAGGACTGGATCTCAACCAGGCGCTTGATGTCCAGAGCAACGTTGCGGCGCAGGTCGCCCTCAACGATGATGTTAGCCTGATCGATGTAGTCACGGATCTTAGCCTCTTCTTCCAGAGTCAGGTCCTTGACGCGGGTATCGGGGTTGATGCCAGTTGCTTCCAGGATCTTGTTAGCAGTGGTCTGACCGATACCGTAAACGTAGGTGAGACCCACCTGAACGCGCTTCTCGCGGGGCAGGTCAACGCCGGCAATACGTGCCATAGTAGTTTCCTCCAAAAATCATCCCATGTCAGTGTCGGGGTCTGCGCCGGGACTCTACGCACTTGACCCCCAGGCGCCCGAATTAGCCCTGGCGCTGCTTGTGCTTGGGGTTCTGGCAGATGACCATCACGCGGCCTTTGCGGCGGATGACCTTGCACTTTTCGCAGATGGGTTTCACGGAAGGCTTGACCTTCATGATGTTGAACCTCCTTTTGGTTGATGCCCTGGTGCTTATTTGGAGCGCCAGGTGATGCGGCCCTTAGAAAGATCATAGGGCGACATTTCCACGGTTACCTTGTCCCCGGGCAGGATACGGATGAAATTGGTCCGCAGCTTGCCGGAGATGTGCGCTAAGAGGATGTGACCGCTGGGAGTGAGCTTCCCGGTGTTCTTATCCTCGCTCAACATTTCCACCTTAAAGATGGCGTTGGGCATGGCTTCACGCACAATGCCTTCGATCTCGATGACGTCTTCTTTAGACAAGCTATTTGCCTCCTCATTGGATCTGCTCAGTTTGTCATAATTGAGCATCGGTGCTCCCGCTCCAAAAAACAGAAAGCACTGCATCCTTCCGTGCCTGCGCCCGTTTTTGTGCAGTTTGCCGCTTCTCTTTTCAAGAGCTTTCACGCCGATTCCCAGACGGACAGGTGGCGATGAGCGCCACATACTTCATCTCCTGCGGCACAAAATCCGCAAAACGGGCAGACTGAGCCTGTCCGTCGAGGAAGTATCTGGCTTCCACAGCCATTTATAGATTATACACCTTTTGTTGTCAATTTGCAAGAGGTTTTTTCCGTATTTCCGATAAAAAATTATTCTGTATAAAAGCTCTTTTCCGTCCCGTCCTCCTTTCGCGTTTCTCCACCGTGAAGGTGAAACTTTTTCACGAAAACTTGTCACAATTGCACAAATTGCAGGAGTGAAAAGAGAAAGAAGCCGCCGCACATCATCCGTGCAGCGGCTCCTTTGTAAAGGTTGCTTACTTCAGGCTGAAGGTGGCCGGATCAAAATCCGGGTCATCCCAGCTGCGGGTCATGATCTCGGTGTGGTCCTTCAGGATGGCGATGGAGTGCTCAAAGTGAGCAGCCAGCCCGCCGTCCTTGGTCTTGACAGTCCAGCCGTCGCTGAGCTGCTTGATCTTGTAGTCTCCCTGACAGATCATCGGTTCAATGGCGATGGTCATGCCGGGCACCAGACGGGGCCCGCGGCCTTGATGGCCGTAGTTGGGCACCTCGGGGTCCTCGTGCAGCTCCTTGCCGGTGCCGTGACCCACAAAGTCACGCACCACAGAGAAGCCCGCGTCCTCGCAGTAGCTCTGCACGGCGTAGCCGATATCACCGATGCGGTTGCCCGCCACGGCCTGCCCGATGCCCTTGTACAGAGAAGCCTTGGTCACCTCCAGCAGGCGCTGGGCTTCCAAGTCCACCTTACCCACCGCGTAGGTGCAGGCATTGTCGCCGTTGAAGCCGTCCACCTTGGCACCGGTATCGATGCTCACGATGTCACCCGGGCGGATGACGATATCATGAGAGGGGATGCCGTGGATGACGGTATCGTTCAGGCTGATGCAGGCTGTGCCGGGAAAACCGTACAGACCCTTGAAGTTGGGGATGCCGCCGTGCTTCACGATGAAGTCGTAGATCAGCTTGTCCAGTTCCCAAGTGGTCATGCCTGCTTCGATGTGCTCTCCGCCGTACTTCAGGGCAGCTGCGCTCAGGGCGTTTGCCCGGCGCATACCGTCCAGCTCTTTTGCATTTTTGATCTGAATCACGCTTATGCCTCCAAAGCCTTCATGACTTCAGCCGTAGTCTCCTCGATGGAGGGGCAGAACTTGATCTCTGCCAGCTTGCCGCGGGTGCGGTAGAACTCCACCAGCGGCTCGGTCTGCTCATGGTAGGCTTTCAGACGATCCAGCACGGTTGCGGGCTGGTCGTCCTTGCGGATGACGGTCTTGCCGCCGCACAGGTCGCAGACGCCCTCCACCTTGCTCTTCTTGTTCAGGATGTGGTAGCTTGCGCCGCACTTCTCGCAGACGCGGCGGCCGCTCATGCGCTCCACGATCACGCTGTCCTCAACCTGCAGTTCCAGCACCTTGTCGATGCGGATGCCCATGGTCTCGATGGCCTCTGCCTGCGCAATGGTGCGGGGCACGCCGTCCAGAATGAAGCCGTTGGCGCAGTCAGCCTGTGCCAGACGCTCCTTCAGGATGCCGATGATGACTTCATCGGGCACCAGTGCACCGGCGTCCATAAAGCTCTTGGCCTTCAGACCCATCTCGGTGCCCTCCTTGACAGCAGCACGCAGGATGTTGCCGGTGCTGATGGAAGGGATGTTCAGCTTTGCGCAGATGATCTCGGCCTGCGTGCCTTTGCCTGCGCCGGGTGCGCCCAACAGGATCAGATTCATAGGATCGCTTCCTTTCTTATATGTCACATGATAGAAACATGCCGTACAAAAAGCAAAAAAGCACTGAAAAGTATGAGCGTACTCTCCTTTCCAGTGCTTTCTTACATCTTTATTGCTTCAGATCAGCCAAGGAAACCCTTGTGGTTGCGCATGGTCATAAAGCTATCGAGGCTGCGGGTGGTATCCAGTGCCACACCAACCACGATCAGCAGGCTGGTACCGCCCAGCTGAATGCTCATACCGGTCAGGTTGCCCAGAATGATCGGCAGTACAGCCACCGCAGCCAGGAAGATGGCACCGATGAGGGTGATCTTGTTCAGGGTGCGGGTGATGAAATCGCTGGTCGGCTTGCCGGGACGGAAGCCGGGGATCGAGCCGTTGTTGCGGCGCAGATTGTTGGCGATCTCAACGGGGTTGTACTGGATGGCCACATAGAAGTAGTTGAATGCCAAAATCAGCAGCAGGTAGATCACAACGTACAGCCAAGAGGTGTAGTTGAAGGTATGGAAGAACGCATACCAGACCGGGTGAGCGGTCTGATCGATCTGCAAAAAGCTGCCGATGGTGCCCGGGATGGACACCAGTGCCGAAGCGAAGATGATGGGCATGACGCCGCTCATGTTCAGCTTCAGGGGCAGGTAGCTGTTCTGGCCGCCCATCTGCTTCCGGCCCACCACACGCTTGGCGTACTGGATGGTGATGCGGCGCTCTGCGTTGGTCATGACCACCACAAAGACCACAGCGACCAGTGCCAGGATCACCAGAACGGGCAGCAGGATATAGAACTGAGGCTCGCCGGCCGCTGCGCGGGTCAGCAGACCCGTCACAGAGGTGTACAGCGAGGACCAGTTGGAAACGATGGAGGCAAAGATCAGAAGGGAGATACCGTTGCCGATACCCTTGTCATCGATCTGCTCGCCCGCCCAGGTGATCAGCTGAGCACCTGCAACGAAGGTGGCGATGATGACCACAGCGGCGAACACGCCGACTGCGCCGGAAACATACTTCAGTGCGCCCATATTGCGGATCACGAAGTAGTAGCCAATGCTCATGATCAGTGCGACCACGGCACCGGCGTACCGGTTGATCTGCTGCAGCTTCTGCTGGCCGTCCGCTTCCTTTGCCAGATTTTCCAGCGCAGGAATGGCCACAGTCAGCAGCTGCACAATAATAGAGGCGTTGATATAGGGTGTCACACCTAACGCGAAGAGCGTGCATCTTGCCAGTGCGCCGCCGCTCATCATATTGAGGTACGAGAGCATATCGCCGTTTGCAAACATCTGCGTCAGTGCAGAGCCGGAAACGAACGGCACGGGGATGGCACAGCCAAGACGGTAAACCACGAGGATCGCCAGCGTGAACAGAAGACGATTTTTAAGCTCGGGGATCTTCCATGCGTTACGGAATGTCTGGAACACCT
>ERZ1694965.430-NODE-430-length-16906-cov-18.053943_pt1 | contig 16906 bp, 14 predicted proteins | sample MGYA00581612_ERZ1694965 | MGnify/ENA primary metagenome ERZ1694965 (study PRJEB42213, sample SAMN07424500) | human gut metagenome | biome: ENVO:00009003; feature: ENVO:2100002; material: ENVO:00002003 | host: Homo sapiens | place: USA | collected 2015 ... | reverse complement strand
TCTTGCCGTTGATGACATCGCGGCTGGTCAGGGTGTGATCCAGCTCCATCTCACCAATGATGTTGCGCAGGGTGGTGGCGGAAAGGCTCTCGATGGCGGCAATGGGCTGGTTGACGCCGTAGGTGTACAGCTTTGCGTCCATGACCTGAAAGAACACCACCGTGTCGATCTGCATGGTCACGTTATCGCGGGTGATCACAGGCTGAGGGGGAAAGTCTGCAACCTGCTCCTTCAGGCTTACCTTTTTGGCAATGCGCTCAATAAAGGGGATCTTGACGTGCAGGCCGGCAGTCCATGTATCGGAGTAGCTGCCCAGCCGCTCAATGACATATACCTTGGACTGCGGCACAATGACGATGTTGGAAACAATGACCAGCACCAGAACAAAAACAAGCGCAAGGATGACAAAAAACAGAACCATAATACATCTCCTTTGTCAGGTTGTTGTGTGGGGGTTACGGCTTTCGGTCAGAACAGGCTCTACGATGAGCAGGGTGCTGTGGATCTCGGTAACGCGGCAAAGCGCACCGGGTGTGAGGGTGTCGCCGGGGGTGGCGCAGCGGGCGTTCCAGTCCACGCCGTCCAGCCGCACCCGGCCGGGGACCTCGGCAGTGACAGGGGAAAGCACGATGGCCTCCCGTCCCAGATTGCGGTCGCCGTTGGTGGCGGTATGCTTGAGCCGCAGCTTTGCCGCCAGCGGGCGGAAGGCTGCCAGACACAGGATGCTTACCACCAGAAAGACCACCGCCTGCACCCGGAACGACCCGGTGAACACGCAGCACAGCAATGCGGCGGCAGAGCCGATGGCAAACCAGATGGAGGTCATATTAAAGGTACTGGCCTCCAGTGCCAGAAAGCCCACGGCTGCAGCCAGCCAGAGAATGGGGGAGATCTGCATGGTATGTTACCTCCTTATGCTGCTATTATACGGCATCCCCTTGGGGGAAGGTCAAGGGCTTTTTACTGGAACGTTGCACAGAAAACAAAATATAGACAAAAATGGGAAAAAAGCCCGTAAATCACTGCGTCCCACCTTGTGAAAAAAGTAAGTCGGGAGGCTCCGCAGAGCCTTCCGACTTACCAATAAAGAATAGAATCCCGCCATGGATGCTCAGAGCGCAAGCGGAGAGCATTTTAAATGGTTACAGCCTCGCAGGCATCACTGGATATCGTAGTAGCTGTGGTTGGGGTTATGGCCGTTTTCCTCCACCACGATGGTGAAGCCCATGGGGTTTACCTCGGTGTGCTTGCCGGAAGCCAGCGGCTCCACGATGATGTGCTCAGAACGGTTCACAATGATCTCCGCAGTCTCGGTCTTACCGATGCGCTGGTAGTGCAGAATGCCGTCCTCAGCCCGCAGCACCCGCAGCTCGCCGGTGCGGAAGGCCTCGCAGCTGTGGCGCAGCTGTGCCAGCTGTGCCAGCACCGGGCGCAGACGCTCCTCGTGGCTGTCCCAGCAGAAGAAGGCACGGTTGAAGGGGTCGCGGTAGCCCTGCATCCCGATCTCGTCGCCGTAGTACAGGCAGGGCACGCCGGGCAGAGTGTAGATGATGGCATAGGCCATGCGCAGGCGCAGCATCCCTTCCTCGTAGGCTTCGCCGGTCACGCTGCGGCCGCTCTGCCACTCCCGGCCGCGTCCGTTGGCGGGCTCGTCCGCAATCACGGTCAAAGCGCGCTCGGTGTCGTGAGTGGACAAAAAGTTCAGTGCCGTGTTGATGGCAGGGGCAGGGTAGTGCTCGCAGATGGAAAGGATCTCGTTGGCGGCCTGCTGGGCGGGCTTGCCTTTTACAAAATCCAGCACGGAGTTCTTGAAGGGGTAGTTCATCACGCTGTCCAGCCCCTTGCCCAACAGGTAGGTGCGGCGGTGGTCAAAGCCGAACTTGGTTGTGGCGTCCTCCCACACCTCGCCCAGCAAAAACTTCTCCGGGCTTACCCGCTTGACGGCAGTGCGGATCTTCTCGATGAACGCGTCCGGCAGCTCGTCGGCCACATCCAGCCGGAAACCGGCAGCACCCCGGCGCAGCCATGTGTCGATCACGCCGCCCTCGCCGGTGATGAACTCCACAAAGGAGGGGGTCTCCTCGTTGACCTCCGGCAGGGTCTCAAAGCCCCACCAGCTGCGGTAGCCGCCCTTGTACTTGGGGTCAAAATCATACCAGCTGCGGTAAGGGGAGTTGGGGTCGCGGTAAGCGCCGCCCTCGCCGTAGCGTCCCTCGCGGTTGAAGTACCGGCTGTCGGAGCCGGTGTGGCTGAACACACCGTCCAGCACGATGCCGATGCCGTACTTGGCGGCCTCGCGGCAGAGTACCTCAAACTCCTCGTTGGTGCCCAGCAGCGGGTCCACGTTCAGGTAGTCGGCGGTGTTGTAGCGGTGGTTGGAATGCGCCTCAAAGATGGGGTTCAGGTACAAATAATCCACGCCCATTTCCCGCAGGTAGGGGAGCTTGATGCGGATGCCCTCCAGATCACCGCCGAAGTAGTCCTCGTTCAGGTGGCCGCCGGTCTCGTTGGGCTGCCAGAAGGGTTCGGCGTGCTTATCGGCCTGATACAGCCGGTCCGGGAAGGGCATGGGCTTGTTCTCAATGCCTTCACAGAACCGGTCCGGGAAGATCTGGTAGAACACCTTGCCCTTGATGCACTCCGGCGTCTGGAAATCCGGCTCGTAGACCGTGATCTGCCAGCTTTCGCCCTCCTGCCAGCTGACCACGCCGCAGTTGTCGGCCCCGCGCACGATGCGGCGGAAGTCAGTATACAGGTCAAAGTAATAGAAGTATAAGCCCGGGTCGCCCAGCACAACATCCACCGAAAAGTGGTTCTGGTGAGGCGTCTGGCCGTCAAATTTCATGCGGTAGTGCACGGGCACATCGTATTTGCCCTCCTTTTGCAGTACAAGGTGCGGGTCCACATAGCCCAGCTCCTCGGGGATGCACAGGGACAGGTGCACAGTCTGCCCGGCGCGCACGGCACCAAAGGGCTGTTTAAAGTAGGGGTCGTAGCTGTTGAACAGACAAGACAAAAAAGATCGTCCTTTCTCAAAAAAGCCCCGGCGGGCGAAATGCCACCGGGGCTTTGCGGTTTTACAGGGGAAAATTACTTGCCCATGGGCACGGGGGAAGCGTACCAGATATCGCGGGCGTAGTCCAGCACGGCGCGGTCTGCGCTGAAGATGCCGCTGTTGGCAATGTTCTTCAGGCTCATGCGGGCCCAGGTCTCGCGGTCAGCATACAGCTTCTGCAGGTCGGCCTGTGCACGGCGGTAGTCCTTGAAGTCGGCCATGACCATGTACGGGTCGCTGCTGCGCAGGTTCTCGGTGACCTCGTGGAAGTTCTCGCCGTTCCAGCCGCGCTCCAGGAAGTTCAGGGCGCTGTTGGCAACGTCGTCGCCCATGATAAAGGCGTTGGGGTGGTAGCCCACCCGCTTCAGGTTGTTCACCTCAGGGGTCAGCATACCGAAGATCAGCTCGTTCTCCTTGCCGGCAGCATCGGCGATCTCCACGTTTGCACCGTCCAGAGTGCCCAGCGTGATGGCGCCGTTCAGCATGAACTTCATGTTGCCGGTACCGGAAGCCTCGGTGCCTGCCAGAGAGATCTGCTCAGAGACCTCGGCAGCGGGCATCAGGTGCTCGCTCAGGGAGACACAATACTCCTCCAGATACACCACGCGCAGCTTCTCACGCACGGCGGGGTCGTTGTTGATCAGGTCGCCCAGCTTGCAGATCATGCGGATCATCTGCTTTGCCATGTAGTAGCCGGGAGCAGCCTTTGCGCCGAAGATGTAGGTCTTGGGGATGAAGTCGGCGTTGGGGTTCTCCTTCAAGTACAGGTACTGTGCAGCGATGTTCAGCGCATTCAGGTGCTGACGCTTGTACTCGTGCATACGCTTGACCTGGCAGTCAAAGATGGAATTGGGGTCGATGACCTGACCGGTGCTCTTTGCCAGATAGCTTGCAAAATCCTTCTTGTTGGCCAGCTTGATCTCGTTCAGCTTCTTCAGCACGGTCTTGTCGTCGGCGTACTTGTTCAGCTTGGTCAGATCGGAAGCATCGTGCTTGTAGCCGTCGCCGATGGTCTCGTCCAGCAGCTTGCACAGACCGGGGTTAGAAGCCAGCAGCCAGCGGCGGTATGCGATGCCGTTGGTCACGTTCTTGAAGGCGTTGGGTTTGAACAGATAGTAATCGTGGAAAACGCTTTCCTTGATGATCTCGCTGTGCAGCTTGGAAACGCCGTTGATGCTGTTGGCGGTGTAGGCACAGATGTTGGCCATGCGCACCTGATTGTCGCCGATCAGCGCCATGTAGTCGATCTTGCCCTGATCGCCGGGGAAGGCCTTTGCCAGCTCCTCGCGGGCGCGGCGGTCCATCTCCACCACGATCTGGTAGATGCGGGGCAGGGTCATCTTGAAGATGTCCACGTTCCACTTCTCCAGAGCTTCGGCCATAACGGTGTGGTTGGTGTAGGAGAACACCTTCTGGCAGATGCTGAAGGCCTTGTCCCAGTCAAAGCCGCACTCATCCAGCAGGATGCGCATCATCTCGGGGATGGCCAGAGTGGGGTGGGTGTCGTTCAGCTGGATGGCGACCTTGTCGGGCAGGTTCTCCAGCGTAGCGTAGCTGGACAGGTGGTTCTGCACGATATCGCCGATAGAAGCAGCGGACAGGAAGTACTGCTGACGCAGGCGCAGAATCTTGCCCTCAACGTGGTTGTCGTTGGGGTACAGCACCTTGGAGATGAGCTCGGCGTTGGCGTTCTTGCTCATAGCGGTGTTGTAGTTGCCCAGAGAGAAGCTGGACATATCAAAGTCCGGGGCCTTTGCCTGCCACAGACGCAGCTTTGCAACGCCCTTTCCGTCGTAGCCCTGCACATACATATCGGAGGGGATAGCCATGACGCTGTTGTAGTTGGTGTGCTGGATGTAGTGGAAGCCGTTGTCCCAGTTCTCGTGGATCTCGCCGTCAAAGCGGATCTCCACAGCCTGATCCGGGTGGCTCTTCAGCCACACCTGACCGCCGGGCAGCCAGTTGTCGGCGCGCTCCTGCTGCCAGCCGTCCACGATCTTCTGCTTGAAGATGCCGTACTCGTACAGGATGGAGTAGCCGGTGCCGCAGATATCGGTGGTGGCCATGCCGTCCAGATAGCAGGCAGCCAAGCGGCCCAGACCGCCGTTGCCCAGGCCTGCATCGGGCTCTTCCTCAAAAATGCTGTCCAGATTGATGTCGGCGTCGGCCAGTGCCTTCTTGGCAACCTCGTCCAGACCCAGATTGAACAGGCTCATCTTCAGGCTGCGGCCCATCAAAAACTCCATGCAGAGGTAGTAGACCTGCTTGGTGCCGGTGCCGATAGCCTTGGACTGGAACTTTTTGTGGTTCTCGCTCATCATCTGACGGCAGATCAGAGCCAGAGAACGGTAGATCTGCTGGTTGGAGGCAACATTCAGCTCCACACCGTACTCACTGGTGAGCTTGTCCTGAAGAATTTTGCCAAATTCTTTTGATGTCATAGTGTGCTCCTATCCGCATAAGCGTTTGCTTTGCTAAAATAATTGAGTAGATAATAGCAGCAGAAACGTTCCCTCTTTCGCCCGGCTGCCAACATAACAAAGTTATTATAATATGAACGATTTATAAATGCAAGGAAACAGGCGCTTTTTTTCCGTAACTGCTATTTTTTCAGGCCACTTTCTGACAAATATGCCGAAATTTCAAAAATTCCACTTTTTCTTGCGGCGTATTTATATTATAATAGAAGGTAGAACTGAACCGCGAAACGTTTTTCGAGGAGTAATTCCGGCAGTAATGGGGCGGGAAACTCCATCGAAACGTTTTCAAACACCAAAACGTTACCGGGAACGGTACCAAATCCCGGTAAGATGCAGAACAAACGGCCTTGCGCCGTACAGATACAGGAAAAAAGGGGAAAACACCATGGTAAACAAGGTAAGGGTCAACATCGCGGGCACACCGTATGCCATCGCCACCACAGATTCGGAAAAGTACATCCTGGGTCTTGCCAAAAAGCTGGACGAGGACATCACAAAGCTGCTGGACACCAACGATAACCTCTCGGTGACCAAGGCGGCGGTGTTCTGCGCGATGGATTATCTGGACGAATACCGCAAGAGCACCGGCAGCGCCGAGAATATGCGCAGCCAGATTCAGGACTACATTGCAGATGCAGCCCGGGCAAAGCTGGCTGAGGACAAGGCACTGGCGGAAAACGCCGTGCTGCGCCGGGAAGCTGCCGCCCTGCGGGAGCAGCTGGCCAAGGAGCGCCAGCGCGAGACCCGCCGGGAGGAGCGCGCCGCCCGCGCTGCGGCAGAGACTGCACAGGAGCAGCCCGCCCCGGAAGCCCCGGCGGCAGACAGTGCGCAGACAGACGAGACCAAATGAACGTACCTTATATAAATAGAAGTCAGAAGGAGAACTATGGCAAGGATCGAGATCTTAGCCCCGGTGGGCAGTGAAGAAATGCTCCGCGCTGCGGTGTTCAGCGGCGCAGACGCAGTATATCTGGGCTTTTCGGGCTTCAACGCCCGCACGGGTGCCGGCAACTTTGACGCAGACAGTCTGCAGGAAGCCGTGCGCTTCTGCCACGCCCGGGGCGTGGCGGTGCACGTTGCGCTGAATACGACCGTGTATGGCACCGAGCTGCCTGCGCTGGAGCAGGCTATCCGCGCAGTAGCAGCCAGCGGCGCGGATGCAGTCATCTGTCAGGATCTGGCAGTGGCTACTTTAATTGGTAAAATCGCCCCGCAGCTGCCCCGGCACGGCTCCACCCAGATGAGCGTCCACACCCTGCAGGGTGCACTGGAACTGAAGGAGCTGGGCTTTACCCGGGTGGTGCTGGCGCGTGAGCTGAGCCTGCCCGAGGTGGAGCACATCACAAAGCACTGCGGCATCGAGACCGAGTGTTTCATCCACGGTGCGCTGTGCATGAGCGTGAGCGGCCAGTGCTATATGTCCGCCTTTCTGGGCGGGCGCAGCGGCAACCGGGGCTCCTGTGCGGGCCCCTGCCGTCTGCCCTTTGAGGCCAACGCCCTGCCGGAGGGCAAGCCCGGGCGGCTGCATCACCTCTCCCTTAAGGACAACTCCGCCATCGATAAGCTGGACAAGCTGCAGGCGATTGGCGTAGCATCGGCAAAAATCGAGGGTCGTCTCCGCACGCCGGAGTATGTGGCAGCGGCGGTCAGTGCCTGTCTGGCAGGCCGCGAGGGCCGCGCCTACGACCGCGACCTGCTGAAGAACGCCTTCAGCCGTTCCGGCTTCACCTCCGGCTATCTGGACGGAAAAATCGACGGCACCATGTTCGGTGTGCGCAGCGAAGCTGACGCCGAGCTGACCAAAAAGACCCTGCCCATGCTGCGTGAGCTTTACCGCCGCGAGCGCTCCCGTGTGCCGGTGCAGATGAAACTGGAGATCGAAGAGGGCGGCGAGAAGCTGACCGTTACCGATGCCGACGGCAACAAGGCCTTTGCCTATGGGGATGCCGAGCCGCAGCCTGCCCGCACCGACCCCACCGAGAGCCTGAACCGCAGCCTGACAAAGACTGGCGGCACCCCCTTTACGGCGGAGAAGATCACTGTGGAAATGGACGGCGGGCCGTGGTTCATCCCCGGCAGTGCCGTGAACGAGCTGCGCCGGGAGGCACTGGATGCCCTGCTCAAAAAGCGGGAGGCGCTGCGTCCTTGGCCCACCACCGAGGAGCACGTCGCCGCCCTGCCGCAGCGCACTCTGCCGCCCCGCCGCACCCTGCGTGCCCGGTTCGAGCGCTGGGAACAGGTGCCGGAGCGGGCACTTGACGGGGTGGAATATCTCATTCTGCCCATTGCGCAGGCCGACCGTGTGCCCCGGGAATGGCGGGCAAAGACCCTTCTGGAGCTGCCACGGGTCATGTTTGGTGCGCTGGAACAGGACACTGCCCGCCGCATTGCTGCCACGCAGGATGCGGGCTTTGCCGGGTACGAGGTCAGCAACATCGCCCATCTGCGGCTGTGCCGCGGCCTGCCCATGACCGGCGGCTTTGGACTGAACATCACCAACAATGTGGCGGCACAGTTCTATGCAGAGCAGGGACTTTCCAGCCTGCTCATCCTGCCGGAGGTAAAAGACAGCGATATTGCGACCATTGCGCCCACCCGGAACGGTAAACCGGTGCCCACTGGCGTGATGATCTACGGTCATATGCCGCTGATGCTCACCCGCGCCTGCCCGCTGCAAAATATCCATGACTGTGCCCACTGCGACAAGACCGGCGTGCTGACCGACCGCAAGGCCAAAAAGTTCCCGGTGCGGTGCGGCCTTGGAGTGCGCACCATCTATAACCCGGTGCCCATCTACATGGGTGATAAGCCCGGCGCACTGGCGGTGGACTATGGCGTGGCCTACTTTACGCTGGAATCCCGCGAGGAAGCGGCGCAGATCTTGGACAGCATCCGCACCCACGCCCCCTTTGAGGGCGATTTTACCCGCGGTCTGTATTTTAAGGGTACAAACTGACAAAACACCGGAAGTGCCCCAAGCTTTGCCTGTGAAAAAAGAAAAACGAAACGAGGTTATACGATGGAACCCATCACTGTAAAATATAAGGTACTGGATGCCCGGGCAAAAGTGCCCGCCTATGCCACCCCCGGCGCAGCTGCCGCTGACCTGTGCGCTGTGCTGGACGCACCACTGACCGTTGCCCCCATGCAGCGGGTGCTGGTGCCCACCGGCCTTGCCATCGAGCTGCCCGGCGCCCATAGTGTGGCGCTGGTGTATGCCCGCAGCGGCTTGTCCATCAAGCACGGCCTGTGCATGGCCAACGGCGTGGGTGTGGTGGACAGCGACTACCGCGGCGAGCTGAAGGTGCCCATGGTCAATCTGGGTGCCGAGGCTTATACCATTCAGCCCGGCGAGCGGGTAGCGCAGCTGTGCATCGCCCCGGTGTACACCGCCGCCTTTGTGCCCGCCGAGGAGCTGGGCGACACCCAGCGCGGTGTGGGCGGCTTTGGCTCTACCGGAAAATAACCCTCTTCGTCAATGCTTCGCATTGACACCCGAGAGGGGAGAATTTAAAAGAGTAAACCGATTGATGAAAAAAGCTCTCCCCTTCGGGAGAGCGGTCACCGCAGGTGACTGAGAGGGTTTTATGAATCATTTGATCTTAGCCTCTGGCAGCCCCCGCAGACGGGAGCTGCTTTCCCTGTACACCACCGATTTCACGGTCTGTGTCAGCGATTTTGATGAGAGCGCCGTCACTGCCCCCACTCCGGCGCAGCTGGTGGAGCAACTGGCCATCGGCAAGTGCCTTGCAGTGGCAAAACAGCACCCGGATGCCGTGGTCATCGGCTGCGACACCGTGGTGGACGTGGACGGCGCTGTGTTCGGCAAGCCCCATGACGCAGAGGATGCCAAGCGGATGCTGCGCGCGCTCTCCGGCAAGACCCATCAGGTGCACACCGGCGTGTGCATTGCAAAAGGGGACAGGGCAGAGCATTTTGTGGACAGCTGCAAGGTGACCTTTTTCCCGCTGGGGGAGGAAGAAATCGCGTTCTACGCTGCTACCCCGGAGCCCTACGATAAGGCCGGTGCCTATGCCATTCAAGGGCGCGCGGCCCTGTGGCTGGACCGCATCGAGGGCGACTATTACACCATTATGGGGCTGCCGGTCAGCCGCACCGTACAGACGCTGGTGCATTTTTTGTGAGAAAAATGGAAAAATGATAGAAAACTTGCCGAAACGCTTGAGAAATGGAGCACTTGCGGCTATAATAGAACCGTGTTATTCTGCGCAGGAGGGACTGTTTGCAGCAGGCCGTCCGGCATTCTGGGATAGATTTAAGGAACGATCGTAAGGAGATTTGGAACAATGAGTTTTCTGTCAAAGGACGTTGGCATTGATTTGGGTACTGCCAATACTCTGGTCTACATGAAGGGCAAGGGCATCATCATGCGCGAGCCCTCGGTCGTGGCGGTGGACACCAAGACCGACGAGGTGCGCTGCGTGGGCGGCGAGGCAAAGGCTGTCATCGGCCGTACCCCCGGCAGCATCGTGGCGGTGCGTCCCCTGAAGGACGGCGTTATCGCCGATTTCGACATCACGGCCAATATGCTGGAGAACTTCCTCAAAAAGGCCTGCGGCAACAGCATGTTCTCCCGTCCCCGGGTGGTCATCTGCATTCCCTCCGGCGTTACCGAGGTGGAGCGCCGCGCTGTGCGCGAGGCTACCCTGAAGGCCGGCGCCCGTCAGGTGTCTGTCATTGAGGAGCCCATGGCAGCTGCCATCGGTGCAGGCCTGCCCATCAGCGAGCCCACCGGCAGCATGATCGTGGATATCGGCGGCGGCACGGCGGAGATCGCCGTCATCTCTCTGGGCGGCATCGTGGCTTCCCGCAGCGTGCGCATGGCCGGCGATATGTTCGATCAGGCCATCATTGCCTTCATCAAGCGCAAGTACAACCTGCTCATCGGTGAGCGGACTGCCGAGCAGATCAAGATCGAGATCGGCTCTGCCTATGCACTGGACCCGGAGCTGACCATGGAGATCAAGGGCCGCAACCTTGTAGACGGTCTGCCCAAGAACATCGTGGTGCACTCTGAGGATGTGCGCGGCGCGCTGCTGGAGTGTCTGGTCAAGATCACCACCGCCATCAAGGAGACGCTGGAGCGCACCCCGCCGGAACTGAGCGCAGATATCATCGACCGCGGCATCACCCTGACCGGCGGCGGCGCTTTGCTGCGCGGCTTGGATCAGCTGATCCAGAGCGAGACCGGCATTGATGTGCATATTGCGGAGGACCCGCTGGACTGCGTGGCCAAGGGTGCCGGTGCAGTGCTGGATCATGTGGATGTGCTGCATGACGTGCTGGACACCGATGGAGGACATATGTAAGAGCGGCTCTCTGCGGAGAGTGCTGCTCAGAATGCGGAAAAGTTTCAGACACAGCAGCTGTGCGTTTTTCCGTTGCAAACACTGCATCTTGCGCGGATGGCACGGCTGTCCGCGCTTTTTTCATGCAAAGGCCTGCGGTAGGGCGCGGGCATCCCGACAGGAGGGAAGCACCCTTTGAAAGATTTTTTTGATACTTGGAAATTCAAGATTCTCGTGGCCGTGGCGGTGTTTCTGGTGGGCATCATGGCCTATGCCGGTGCCAACGGACGCCTGACCGCTGCCCCGCAGGAACTGCTGGGCGTGATCCTGACCCCCTTCCAGAAGGCGGGGGCTGTGGTCAGCGGCGGTGTGGGCGCGATGTGGGAAAAATATGCCAGCATCGACAAGGTCATGGAACAGAACGAGCAGCTGACGGCGGAAAACGCCGAGCTGCGTCAGCAGATGGTGGATTATGACCGCATCAAGGCTGAAAACGAGGCCTACAAGGCACTGGCCAACATTCAGGAAAAGAACAGCAATGCCACCTATGTGTCCGGCTTTGTCATTGGCCGCGACCCGCTGGACGAGTTCGGCGGCTTCACGCTGGACAAGGGCACCGCAGACGGCGTAGCGGTGAACGATGCGGTCATCAGTGACCGGGGCTATCTGCTGGGCATGGTGGTAGAGGCTGATCCGACCAGCTGCAAGGTGATGACCATTCTGCACCCCAGCTTCAACGCGGCGGGCGTGGTATCCCGCACCCGGGAAAACGGCATTCTGAACGGCAATACCACCTATGCAGCGGACGGCCTGTGCACCCTGACCAATCTGGAGCGCAGCACCGAGACCCATGCGGGGGATCAGGTCATCACAACCGGTCTGGGCGGGGTGTTCCCGCCGGATCTTCTGGTGGGCACGGTGCAGGATGTGGTGCCGGAAGCCAGCGGCAAATCCTCCATTGCGGTGGTGCGCCCCGGTGCCGACCCCCGCACCGCCAAGCACGTTTTTATCATTACTGCGTACTAAGGAGGGCACACTGCTATGGAATCTCGCCGCAAGCGCAGCCGCAGCCAGCTGCTGAAGTGGGGCTGCTATGTGCTGGCGCTGTTTGTGTGCGCCGCGTTGCAGACCACGCCAGGGCTTTTTCAGCTGGGGCAGGCAAAGCCGCTGCTGGTGCTGCCGCTGTGTCTGGCGGTGGCAGTCTTTGAAGGGGAGTTTGCCGGGGCGCTGCTGGGCACGGTGGGCGGCCTTTTGTGGGACTACGCCGCCGGGCGCACGGTGGGTATGCTGGCGCTGGAACTGCTGCTGCTCTGCTTTGGGGTATCGGTGCTGGTGCAGCTGTATCTGCAGGTGAACCCCGGCAACTTTGCCGCCGTAAATACTATGACGGCGCTGCTGGTGCTCTCGCTGGACTGGCTGTTTTTCTATTATATGCCGGGCTATGCCGGCGCTGCGCTGCGGTACATTGCCTTTGTACTGCCCAGTGCGGTGCTGACCCTCCCGGCGGCGCTGCTGGCCTTCTGGCTGGTGCAGCGCATCCATGACGGGTTCAGGATCGACAACGGTGTGGTCTAACCCGTAAAAGGAGAACCAGATGAACGAAAATGAACGCAAGGTCGTGGTGCGGCGGATGCTGCTGCTCATCGCAGTGGCCTGCATCATCATGGGGCTGTACACCTTCCGGCTGATCTTTCTGCAGCTGGTCAACGGGGATAGCTTCAAGGCAAAAGCCACCAACACCACGGATTATAAGTTTACGGTCACCGCCGCGCGCGGCAATATCGTGGACAGCACCGGCAAGCGCATCGCCACCACCAGCACCGGCTATAATGTGGTGCTGAACAAGCTGCAGATGGGGGATCAGGATCTGGACACCATGCTGCAGCAGATCGTGGAACTTTTGCGCAAGAACGATGAAAAATGGCTGGACACCCTGCTCATCAGCGAGCCGGATGCCGCCGGGAACTATACCTTTACGGACAGCGCCGACAGCACCAGCGACCAGAAAACGCTGGCTGACATGAAGGAGACGCTGGGCTTGCAGCAGTACGCCACCGCCAACGATGTGATGGAGATGCTGATGGAGAAAAACCATCTGGAAAGCTTCTCCCTGCCGTGGCAGCGGGTGCTGGCGGGCATCCATTACGAGATGGACCGGCAGGCCTTTTCCAACGTGAACAACTTTGTCATGGCGGAAAACGTCAGTCAGGTGACGGTGGCTACCATCAAGGAGCACTCTCTCACGCTGCCGGGCGTGGAGATCGTGGAGACCAGCACCCGCAGCTATGAGCAGGGAGATATCCTCCCCGCCGTGCTGGGGCGTGTGGGCAAGATCACCGCCGAAAAGTGGAAGGTGACCGACGAAAACGGTCAGGTGACCTATCCGCTCAAGGAAAAAGGCTATAACATGAACGATGTGATCGGCATCTCCGGCCTTGAATCCGTGTACGAGGACGAGCTGCGCGGCAAGGACGGCGTGGAAACCATCACCCGCAATTCGGACGGCGTGATCGTGGACACCAAGATCACCACCGTGCCGGAGCCGGGGCATACCGTGCAGCTGACCATCAACAGCGACTTTCAGCGGGCGGTGGACAAGGCCCTTGCCAACAATATCGACATGATCAACCGGGTGTACAACACCGGCGATATGAAAGCTGCCGCCGGCGCTGCGGTGGTGCTGGACGTAAAGGACGGCAGCGTGCTGGCGGCTGCAAACTACCCCAGCTTTGACCAGAATCTGTACGCCACCAACTATTCCGAGTACAGCGCCGACCCCAGCCTGCCCCTGTTCAACCGGGCGCTGCAGGGCCTGTACACCCCCGGCTCCACCTTTAAGCCTGCGGTGGCGGTGGCAGCGCTGGACAGCGGCCTGATCAACCAGTACTCCACCGTCAACTGCACCGGCGTGTACACCTATTATAAGGACTACCACCCCCGCTGCACCCGCCACGGCCACAGCGGCAACATTGACGTGGTCACTGCCATCAAGTGGAGCTGCAACATCTTCTTCTACGATGTGGGACGCCGCCTGACCAGTGACGTCTACGATGCCTACGCCTACAAGCTGGGTCTTGGCCAGCGCACCGGCGTGGAGGTGAACGAGGCTGTAGGCCGCCTGACCAAAAAGACGGATAAAAACTACACCTCCTCGCTGGATATTCAGGCCGCTATCGGGCAGGGCAACACGGTGGTAAGCCCCATCCAGCTGGCCACCTACGCCGCTACGCTGGCCAACAACGGCGTGCGCTATCGCACCCACTTTGTCAAGGCCATTCTGGATACCAACACCGGCGAGGTGCTCAGCGAGACCCAGCCGGAGGTGATGGATATCATCGAGGGCAACGGCAACACCTTTGATCTTGTGCGGCAGGGCATGACACTGGTGCCCAGCACCATCAGCGGCAAGATCTCCAGCTACCCCATTGCCATCGCCTGCAAGACCGGCACCCCCCAGCGCAGCGAGACCTACGCTTCGGGCAAGCACTACCTGAACGCCATAATGATCGCCTATCTCCCGGCGGACGACCCGGAGATCGCCATCGGCATCACGGTGGAGTACGGCGGCTCCGGCGCCCGCACCGGCGATCTGGTGGTGGATATCGCCAACGCCTACTTTGCCATGAAGGACGGCACGCTGGAGGTTGACCCCTATGTGGACCCGCGCACCGTGGCGCAGGAGGATGCCGCAGCATCGGATACCGCTGCCCAGACCGCCCCGGATGCTGCGAATGATGCACAGACCGCTGCCGCCGCCGCAGAACCGCAGCAGACGACCGTGCCCGTAGGGGTGACAGAGGAAGAAAACAACGATGCAATGCTTGCGCAGTAAAGCGCAGCTGCGTGCAAAGAGCTGAACTTGAACGAAAATTTGAATATTGTGTCCAAAAACCTGTTGTAAATGAGTTGCGTTTGTGATATCATGTATAACAAAGGAAATTTATCAAGCTTTTTATATACAAATGTTTCAATAGAGGAGAGATCTACAGATGACGATTGCCCTGATCGCGCATGACTCCAAAAAGGAGCTGATGGTTCAGTTCTGCACGGCGTATTGCCGTATTCTGAGCCAGCATAAATTGGTGGCGACCGGCACGACCGGCAAAATGATTTCCGAGGCCACCGGCCTGCAGGTACAGCGCTTTTTGGCCGGGGTGCAGGGCGGCGACCAGCAGATCGCGTCCCGCATTGCCTGCAACGAGATCGACCTGCTGCTGTTCTTCCGCGACCCCATCAATGCAAAGCCCAGCGAGCCGAATGAGATGACCTTGCTGCGCCTGTGCGATGTGCACAACATCCCCATGGCCACCAACATTGCCACCGCCGAGGTGCTGATCCATGGCCTTGAGCGCGGAGATCTGGACTGGCGCGATATCGTGCACCCGCAGAACTAAAATATGCAAAAAAGAAGCGCTGCATCGTACAGATGTGGCGCTTCTTTTGCTTCTCAGGTGAAATGCAATGCGGATTTTCCGCTGGGTCAGACCGTGCCGTTTACCTTAAAATCCTGTGCCATCTCCTGCACATCGGCGGCGGTAAACTCGCCCAAGGGCAGCAGCAGTCGGGCAAGGGTGTTCTGCGGCAGCGCCGCCAGTGCGGCGCTCTCGTCCAGTGCGGCGTCCACAGCGGGGCAGACTGCGTGCACGCCGTCGCTGCCCAGCTCCACCCGGGCGTGGTGCCCGGTGGCAATGTACTGGATGCCCAGCTTGTCGGCAGCGGTCAGCAGGGCGGCAAAACGTGCATCGTTGCCGCTGCCCAGCACCTCGGCGGGCTGGTCTGCCAGTGCTTCTGCCTTCAGTACGATGCACTCGATGCCAAGAGCCTCAGCAGCCTGCCGTGCGGCTGCGGCCCACGCGCTCTGGTCAGCGGCCAGCTGCACCACAGCTCCGGCCACGCCGAAGCCCTGCTGCTGCAAAATGCGCACCACAACGCCGCAATCTACGGTGCCGTCCATGCTGACAAGCACTTTGTCCTGTGTTTCGTAGGTGTCGAACCCGTTGCCGGGCAAAAATGCGTCGCTCATGTTCCTTGCCTCCCGCCATGTGCTTTGCTTTGTGCTACGGCCAGCTGGTCGCAGCGTTCGTTTTCAGGGTGGCCTGCGTGGCCCTTTACCCAGACGTAGGTGATCTTGTGCCGTGCCTCCTGCTCCAGCGCCTGTGCCCACAGATCCGGGTTCAGGGCAGGGGAGCCGTCGGCTTTTTTCCAGCCCCGGCGCTTCCAGCCCTTGGCCCAGCCCTTTTCCAGCCCGTTGATCACATACTGGCTGTCAGAGCACAGCCGCACCTCGCAGGGCTCCTTGAGCTGGCGCAGCGCCTCGATAAAGGCCGTCAGCTCCATGCGGTTGTTGGTGGTGCTGGCGTCGCCGCCGCTCAGTTCCTTTTCGTACACCTTGCCGTCAAAGCGGTAGCGCAGCACCGCACCCCAGCCGCCCGGGCCGGGATTGCCGCTGCAAGCGCCGTCTGTGTACACCTCTACCTGTTTCATGGGGTTCTCCTTATAGAATAGAATACCTTTATTTAGCGCTATTTTGCCCGGGATGTCAAGAGCCAATGTATACGCCGGCCCAGTTTTGCCAAACCTTGGAATTGACAAAACCGGTGCGAGATACTATACTTAGCGTAACAAAATGCGTATAGGGGTGCACCAAAGGTGTGCGCCCGGCTGTTCCGGCAGAAACGCCACGGTCGCATCGAACAGATGGACTTACCTGGCCAAGAACCTCTTGCGGAACCAACAGCGCTGCTGCAAAAAGCACGCTGAACGATAAATTCTATACGATGCATCAACCGGAAGCCGATGCAGTTTCAGGTGCTTCCCCTGTGCAAGGTGCGGCTGCTCTCCCCGGTGGGGGCGCGGCCTGACCTGCAATTGAATCTGGAGGTAAAGAATGGCTCAAACAAAAGAAAATAACCCCGCACCCCGTGCAAAAGCCCCGGCAGCGCCCAAGGCGGCTGCCGCAAACGGCACTGCTCCCGCAGGGGAAAAGCACACCCGTCCCACCACCCGCCGCCCCTACTATAACCGCTGTCTCTTATACACATCTCCGAGCCCACGAGACGGAG
>ERZ1694965.384-NODE-384-length-18986-cov-8.201891_pt1 | contig 18986 bp, 24 predicted proteins | sample MGYA00581612_ERZ1694965 | MGnify/ENA primary metagenome ERZ1694965 (study PRJEB42213, sample SAMN07424500) | human gut metagenome | biome: ENVO:00009003; feature: ENVO:2100002; material: ENVO:00002003 | host: Homo sapiens | place: USA | collected 2015 ... | reverse complement strand
GTAACAGCAAAATCATAAACGTAGGAGGTAACTGGCATGGCTTACGCAGATTATAAATTCTATACAGAATCATTCGGCAATGTCGTGCCAGAAGCCGACTTTCCACGGCTGGCAGAAAGAGCCAGTGATTTTGTGGACACAATGACGTTTGACAGACTGGTGGACGGACTGCCGGAAAATGAACGCTCACAGAAGCGCATCAAAAAGGCGGTCTGTTCGTTGACTGAATTAATGTATCAGATTGAGCTTGCTGAAAAGAATGCTACCAATGCCGCTGTGAGTGGTGCGTCAACCGCAATCGGGTCCGGTGGTAGCACGACAGGCATTGTAACCTCTGTATCTTCTGGCAGTGAATCTATTTCTTATGCGACACCTCAGCAGATTGGGGCAAGCGCAAAAGAGTGGAGTGCGGTATATTCCACCGCCGGAGATGTGCAGAAAACAAACGACTTACTCTTAAAGACAGCTTTACCGCTTCTAATGGGAGTAAGAACGGATGATGGAATGCCGATATTATATGCGGGGGTGTGAGTATGAAAGGATTTTTAAGAAAAATACTTTGCAAACATAAGAACAGCGAAGTGATCTGCTGGCACTGGACGCACGGACCAAATGGCAATGATATAAGATTTTTAGAAATCCAAAGAAAATGTACGGAATGTGGGAAATATTTCTTTACGCATATAAAAGGTCAGGATGAGTGTAACAGATTTGTTAGCCATTACCCAGAAAAAGAATGGTCTGACAAATGCAAACCCGTTTTATAAAGGAGTGTGATCATATGGACATTTCAACACTTGGCTCATGTATTGCAATCGTTATGATTTGCTATATCGCAGGAATGGGCTGCAAAGCATCAAAAAGAATCTCTGATGAATGGATTCCAGTAATCATGGCGGTTATTGGTGGCATTCTCGGAGCGGTCGGAATGGGAGTTATCCCGGATTTCCCGGCAACGGACTATATAACAGCAGTTGCGGTCGGTATGTTTAACGGATTGTCGGCAACCGGAGTGAATCAGGTTATTAAGCAGGCAGTGCAGAAAGAATAATTAAGGAGAGGGTATCATGTATTCATCTAAAATTACACTTTTCAACTATTACGAAAGTGCCACGACAGGAGATGCGTACTGGTATCCTCATGTTTTATCCGGTGTTGACCTCATTACCGACAAAGGAGCAATCCTCAAAAAGTACGGACCAGACGCAACTGACAACGCACAGTTACACGTTCGGCACACTGTCCAGAACGGCGATATAACCATTACTGATAAAGACGGCAAGATTCTTCCGTGGGTGCCGCCTAAAGAGTGGAAAAGGCAGATTAACAACGCTCTGGAAGATACCATCACATTCTCAGACGAATCATTCTTCTGGGAGGGCGAGTGGACTGGTGGAACGGTAACTGACAGTGATTATCGGAACGGATTCTACCAGTACATGAACGAGAGCAAGGATAATGTGTTTAAGATTACCAGCGTGGGCGGTCCGTATACACTGATTCCACATTTTGAGATTTTGGGTAAGTGATATGAGTAAAATTCATCATTTCAAAGGATTCTCCATAGTTGATGGAGATATGAAAATCAAGCTGAATATGGATAGATTCTCCAGACAGTATCAAGAAGCTCAGTATCTTCTTGATGGGATGGTTATGGACAGTATGGTGCCGTTTATGCCGATGATTACAGGGGACTTCATTAACCGAACAAGAGTTGAGAGTATATCCTTACAAGGAACTGGGAAAGTATGCGCAGCGGCGGCTCCTTATGGGCGTTTCCTGTACGAAGGAAAAGGAATGGTTGACGAAACAACTGGAAGTCCCTGCGCAAGACGTGGATCAAAGAAAGTCCTTGTCAGTCAGTTTTCTGGTCAGACGGCCGCAAAAGAAAACCTTGAATACACTAAACAGGCACACCCACGCGCACAGGCTAAGTGGTTTGATGCCGCTAAACGTCAATACGGCAGTACATGGCTTCGCAAAGTAAAAGCACAGGCAGGAGGTGGCAGACATGGCGGATAAGCCTATCGGAAAAGATGCAACCGGATACGAGATTCTGACAGATGCCATGAAAGCACTTCTGAATCAGTATCCGGGACTATACGAAAATGAAACAATCAAATTTGAGGAACTCGGCAAAGAATCTGGAATTGCGTTCTCAGCAGATAACGGGGCCTTGATTTATTCGGAAAAAGAAGATGTTTGTGGCGTGATGCACCAAGTATGCCAGTACCCATTTTACGTGGTATACCGAACAGCATCCGACAAGGAGAGACAGAAGCTATCTGTTCAGAAATTTTTGGATAATCTCGGTAAATGGATATGTCGGGAACCAGTTATTATAAACGGCTCTGAGACGCGCTTAAATGCTTTTCCAGAGCTTTCACAGGGGCGAGTGATAAAACGTATCACCCGTGATAACTCCTATGGTTTAGAACCGCAGGAGAGTGGCGTACAGGACTGGTTATTGCCATTATCGGTACGCTACGAAAACACTTATGAAGCAATATAGCGAGTAACAACCGGCTATCAGTTGGAGATAGTCGCTAACCTACACAGCCTTTTAAAAGTTATAGGCAGAAAGGACATTTCTATGGCAGTTACAGGCAAGATTGACCGTAAATATATGGCTCATTACATTGACGCAGGTTCCCTCTGCGGAGGGCTGACGCCGAAATATGAGCGTCTTGGAAAGGATCTGGAAGAGTACAACATCGAACTCAATCCAGATACTGAAACATCTAAAAACATTCTTGGAGAATCCACATTTAAGCATAATGGCTATGAGGCATCTTCTGATGCTGATCCGTTCTATGCGGATACCAAATCTGATTTGTTCGGAGCATTACAGAAGATTGTAGATGGACGTCTCAAAGACGATAACCTCAAAACAAAAGCAGTTGAGGTTCATCTCTGGACAGAAGCCACAGCAGGCAAGTATGAAGCATATCAGCAGGACTGCTACGTTGTGCCGACATCCTACGGTGGAGACACATCTGGCTATCAGATTCCATTTACTGTCAACTATGTTGGCGAACGTGTAAAAGGAAAATTTGATATCAGTTCCGGTACATTCACAGCTGACAGTAAATAAGCACATACACAAGGAGGATATGCTAAATGGCAAAAGTAATTAATACCAAAATTGATGATGGAATTTTTACATTCACGTTTACCAACAACGAAGACGAAGTTTTTTCTTCTTTCAAGCTTAACCCGACTGATATCAATGTAGCAGCACGTGCGGAGGAACTGGGAGAGTACTTTGACCAGCTTAAAAACTCTATTCAAAAAGTCACATCTGGTAAGGAAGTGGCAGAACTGAACAAACAGATCGAAGACAAAATCAACTATCTGCTCGGATATGAAGCATCAAAAGACCTGTTCAAGGAGCCGATCACAGCGACTACTGTATTCGGCAATGGTCAGGTATTCGCCTACATCGTACTTGACAAGATCGCAGAAGCAATCGCACCGGAAATCGAAAAGAGAAAAAAGAAAATGCAGACGGCAGTCAATAAGTACGTGGAGAAATATACAAAATGACCGCCTATGAGCTACCCACCTCACTGAACATAAGTGGGGTGGATTTTTTTATCAGAACGGATTTTCGAAAAATAATAGGCATATTAATCGCTCTTGGAAATCCGGATTTTAGCAATGAAGCGAAAGCAATAATTGCTGTTCAGATAATGTACGAAAAATGGTGGGAGATACCAGAAGAAAATTTAAGCGAAGCTCTTCAAAAAGCTTATGAGTTCATCGACTGCGGGCAGTTTGACGATAATCCAAACCGCCCAAAGCCCCGTTTGATGGATTGGGAACAGGATGGAGACATGATTGTTCCGGCGGTAAACAAGGTTGCCGGTAAAGAAATCAGAGCAGTGCCTTATATGCACTGGTGGACGTTTTTTGGATACTTTATGGAATCTGGCGAATGTCTTTTTAATACCGTAGTTGGAATTCGTTCAAAAAAGGCAAATGGCGAAAAGCTCGATAAATGGGAAAAGAAATTCTATCAGGAAAATAAGAACATTATTGATATAAAAACACGTCTCAGCGAAGAAGAGCAAGCTTATAAAGATAAGCTGAATGAGATGTTGAACCTCAAATAGTTAGGAGGTGGACACATGGCTGCTGATGGCTCAATTATCATTGATACCAGAATAGATACTGACGGAATATCGTCTGGTGTCAAAGAAGTACAAGCGGCATTTAAAGATTTAGCAAACTCGGTCAAGGAAATAAATGCAAATATTAATAGCATATTTCACGATGGATTTGAAAAACTCGAAGATTCGTTTCAATCTTTACAGCAAAAATCAGAAAAAGTCGAAAACTCTATGGACAAAATGGGGAATTCGGCAAAAAAAACAGGCACCACGGTTTCTAACTCATTTAATAAAATGGACATTTCCGGTGCAAGTAGAAAAGTAAATCTTTTAGGCCGTCAGTTTGAAGGATTGGGAACGATAGTAAAGCGAATTGGTTTTTTGGTTGGTTCTGCATTTGCTGTTGGCAAGCTAATTCAGTTTGGCAAAGAGTCTATAGAACTTGGTTCCGACCTCGCAGAAGTTCAGAACGTGGTTGATGTTACATTTACAACCATGTCTGACAAGGTAAACGAATTTGCAAAGAATGCTATGACCAGTGCCGGACTATCGGAGACTATGGCAAAGCGGTATGTTGGTACATTCGGAGCAATGTCAAAGTCGTTCGGATTCTCAGAAGCACAGGCTTATGACATGTCAACGGCTCTGACACAGCTAACCGGTGATGTGGCATCGTTTTATAACATAAGTCAGGATCTGGCGTATATCAAACTGAAATCAGTGTTTACGGGTGAAACGGAAACGCTCAAAGATCTCGGCGTGGTAATGACCCAGTCGGCACTAGATCAGTACGCACTGGCAAACGGTTATGGTAAAACAACGTCTGCCATGACCGAGCAGGAGAAAGTAGCTCTCCGTCTGGCTTTTGTGCAGAAACAGTTATCGGCTGCATCTGGTGATTTCATTCGAACATCTGACTCATGGGCGAATCAGGTGCGAGTGATGCAACTGCAGTTGCAGTCATTAAAAGCAACAGTCGGCCAGGGATTGATTAATATTTTCACGCCTGTTCTGAAAGTAATCAATATTCTGCTCGGTAAACTGGCAACTCTGGCAAATGCCTTCAAGTCATTTACGGAGCTTATTACTGGCAAGAAATCATCAGGTCAGACAGGTGGAAGCGGCGCAGGGCTTGCCGGAGCGGATGCAATTGCAGATACGGCAGATCAGTATGGACAGGCAGCCGATAATGCAGAGAAACTGGCAGATGCCACGAACGACAATGCGAAAGCTACAAAAAAAGCGAATAAGGAAACAAAAAACTATCTTTCATCGCTTGATGAAGTGCACAAGGTTAGTTCTACAGGGAGTACATCTTCAACGCCATCCGGTTCTGGAACCGGCGGAACTGGTTCTGGGGGCGGCGGATTGCCGGGTTCGGTTGACAGTGTAAATTATGGCAAACTCGCAGAGGGAGAAAATGCGCTGGACAAAATCAGTGATTCTGCCAAGAAACTAGCCGACCTTCTTAAAAAACTCTGGAAGCCATTCCAGGACGCATGGAAAAAAGAGGGCAAGAATACTATTAATGCGGCAAAAACCGCACTTGATGGACTCAAAAAGCTCGTTGTAAGTGTAGGTAAAAGCCTTGTAGAGGTCTGGACAAATGGCACAGGCACAACGATGTTAGAAACCATGCTGAGGATTGCTCAGAATGTGCTTAAAACTATCGGTAATATTGCATCTGGTTTCGCAGATGCATGGAACAAAAACAGTGTTGGAACGCAGATCATCCAGAACATTGCAGATGCCCTTGTGGTAGTTATGCAGTTTGTTGAAAAAATCGCAGAGGATACAGCAACATGGGCGGCGAACCTTAATTTCTATCCTCTACTGGAATCTATCAGTAATCTAACAAGTACGTTTGCGCCAATTCTGGAATCTATCGGAAATGTTCTTGAATGGATTTATAACAATATTGTTCTTCCAATGCTGAAATGGCTGATTGAAACGGGAATTCCAATAGTGATCAACCTAGTGTCTGATTTGGCAAGATTTTTCGCAGACCATCAGTCAATTATTGAGGCATTCGGCGCAGCTCTGATCGGAGCATTTGCGGCAGCGAAGATTGCAGGCTTAGCTTCGAGAATCGCAGGAAGTATAACGACAGTAGCAAGTTTCATTAAGGGTCTTATTGCACTCATGACCGGCTCTGGCGGCATTATTGGTGGAATCAAAGCCATTGCGACAGCTGTCGGACCGGGCGGAATTTTTATAGCAGCAGTAACAGCTTGCATTGCGATTGGTGTATTGCTGTACAAAAACTGGGACAAAATAAAAGAAGTTGCAGGTGCGGTATGGAGTTGGATTAAAGACAAAACCATAGCTTTCGTCGATGGAATAAAATCCAAACTTAGTGATTTGGCAGAAAAGATTGTTTCTATTTGGAATGGTATCAAATCAAGTGCAAAAGAAAAGTGGAGCGCTATATGGTCCACTATAAAAGAAATTGTAAAGAGGATAGTTGATGGAATCGTTGATAAATTCAAAAGTGCAAGAGACAAGGTTATTGATACGTTCGAGGGTATTAAAAACAAAGTTAAAGAGATATTCAATAAAGTTATCGGTATCGTAAATGGCGCAATCGGTACGGTGAACGGCGCGATCAGTGGAATTGAATCTGCAATGTCATTTGGTCCGTGGGAAGTGCCTACACCATTCGGCTCTAAGACGATCGGATTTAGCGCAAGCTTTCCAAGAGTACCGACTATTCCATATCTGGCAAAAGGTGCAGTTATTCCACCAAGAAGCGAATTTCTGGCTGTCCTGGGCGACCAGAAACAGGGCAATAACATTGAAGCACCAGAAGCGCTGATCAGAAAGATTGTTCGCGAAGAATCCGGAAGCAATTCCGGTGGAGATTATCATTTTACTGCTCAGATTAACCGAAGAACAGTATTTGATGAAATTATCGAAGAAGCAAAGTTAAGACGTGATACAAGCGGCAGAAACCCGTTTGAACTGGCATAGGAGGTGGAAGCGTGGCAACTATTCCAAAAAACATAACGGAACGATACAAAATGAATGGGGCTTCCATCTATCAGCCGGACAAAGATATGGGTTACAACCTTGAAACAACTTATTCAGAAGGTAGTAACCGTACGCAGTTTGGAAAAGCATTACTGACTCCACTATTTACAGTTGAACAATATAGCTATGAAGCATCAAACGTTCCAGTTGTAGAAGCAAACAAAATTCTCAAAATTATCGCAAAAGGAAAAACTTTCAATTTGTACCATTGGTCGCTTTACCACATGACATGGAGAACTGACCCGTTTTATGTCGGAAAAGCAAGCCTAACTATTGGAGAAATTTCGCAAGACTTAAAATTTGTATCAAAAATATCTTTTAACATGCAGGGGGTGAATCCACTTGATTAATGTATCTGATACATTTAAGCAAAAACTACAGGACGGAGAAAGAGTCTGGCAGGAAGTGGAAATCACCTTTCCTGACGGAACTGTAAAAACCGTAAAAGATGAAATCATGGGCGAAAATTGTACTTTTTCTGATTGTGCAGAAAGTAGCAGCTTTCCGATTGGCTGCGTTGTTTGTAAATCCATGACATTGGAGTTGGACAACACTTCTGATCAGTGGAAAAACTATAATTTCTACATGGCAAAAGTTCATGCGTATCTTAAAATGCAGACCTCCGTAGCAAGTCCGGCTATAGTAGAAGAACTGTTGGATGAGAATTACGATCCTGTTCTTGACCATAACAATGACGCTATTATCGTGACTAAAGGCGCAACCGCCGATGTAATTGAAACCATTGATAAAGGTACTTATACAGTCACAACGCCAGAACAGTATGGAGAAATTATTAAACTTACTGCTCTGGACGACATGTATAAATCTAATACGGCATATAACACGAAGTTAAAACTTCCACAGACCTTGAGCATTTTAGTTAGGGATGCTTGCGACACTCTTGATATTCCGATGGGATTCACGGTAATGTCTCATGGAGCGATGCCAATCAGTGAAATTCCAGAGAATATGACATTTCGTCAGTTTTTTGGTTATGTTGCGATGATTGAATGTGCAAATGCAAGGCTTAATCAAAAAGGGCAGCTCGAATTTGTGAAATGGAGCTTGGATAAAGAACCAACCATCGAACTTTTTGATTACATCAGCGCTCCGACGATATCAAGTGACGATATCGTGATAACTGGAATCGAAGTGGTTAAAGGTGATAAATCGGAGTTGTATGGAAAAACAGGCTATGTTCTTAAAATGGAGAATGATCTTGTTAGTGATGAAGATCTGGCAACAGTCGCAGCACAGATAGGCGATAGTATTATCGGCACAAGATTCCGCAATCTACAAGGTGAATCAGCATTTAATCCTCTGTTGGAATTTGGAGATGTGGTGTACAGCCACGATAGGAAAAGAAATAAATATATCACTCCATTAACAGACGTATCGTACACGATCAATGGAAAAACATCCGTGAAAACACAGGCCGAAGACCCAATTAGAGGAATGAGTCAGTTTGTATCTGAAGGAACAAAAGCAATTGCGGCAGCGCGCCGACTTGTCCAGCAAGAAAAAACCGCCCGTGAAAAAGCCCTTGAGGTTCTTGGCGAACAGCTCAAGGATGCGACCGGTGTATATACCACCGAAGAAATACAGGAAGATGGAAGCCGGATTTTTTATTTGCATGACAAGCCTACACTTGCAGAGTCCAAAGCAATTTGGAAAATGACTTCTGAGGCATGGGGAGTTTCTACAGATGGTGGTCAAACGTGGAATGGCGGCATGACAGTTGATGGTGATACTATCGTGAGAATTCTGACTGCTGTCGGACTGAATGCTGATTGGATTAATACTGGCGCAATCACTGTTAAGGATGCTGATAAGAATATCATCTTCCAAGTCGATATGGACACTAAAACGGTTGTTATCGACCCAGATGTTTTGATTATCGGAAATATGACATTGTCCGAGAAATTGGAAAACATGGATGAGAATATTGCATCTGCCAAGAATATGACATTCCAGCTGTCGAACGATATGCAGACGATCACATCTGACGCAGACGGAAACATTCCGGTATTTCCAACAGTGACAACTACAGCGAAAGTTATGTATGGCTCAAATGATATCACCAATGACTGTAGCTATACCGTGACGAAATCAGACAGTGTAACCGGCTCTTGGGATGTAGATACGCATACTTACACTGTCACAGGCTTGAGTGCAGACAATGGATGGGTGGATATTAAGGCAACGTACCTGATTAATCTTTCTATAACGAAGAGATTTACGATTTCCAAGCAGAAATCAGGGAAAAACGGAAAACAGCTTTATACATGGAGAAAATACGCATCCATGCCGGATGGCTCTGATATGAGTGATAGCCCAGATTATGTAAAACTTCTGGACAGCGCCGAAAGTCCCATACTGGACAGTACTGGGGATGAAATCTATACAGTCACAGAAGCAATCTTCGTTGGAATTGCTGACAATAAAACTACAGAAACACCGTCTGATAATCCGAAAGATTACATTTGGAGCCGTTTTCGCGGCGAAGACGGAGCGGATGGAATTGGCATTCCGGGAGAGAACGGAGAAACTTCTTACATCCATACCGCTTATGCAAATAGTATTGACGGAACTGTGGATTTTTCCACAACGGATACAGATAGAATTTACATTGGTCATTATTCCGATTTCGAAAAGACGGACAGTGCAGACCCAGCGAAATATACATGGGCGAGAATGCGTGGAGAAGACGGGCCTCCAGGAAGAACGTATTACCTTAGAGCAAACACGGAAATATTGTTGATGGGGCAAGATAAAAAAGTCAGTCCAGAAAAGCTTACCGTTAACGTATATTATCGTGATGGTCAAGGAGAAGAGACAGCCTATGCAGGATGGTGGAAAGCAGAAAGAAGTTCTGATTCTGGAAAAACTTGGACGACTATAACACTTAACCAAACAGAAGCTACAGGCGCTTGCACAATAACTTATTCACTTCAAATTATTGGTTCACGCGGAATGATTAGAGTGACTTGCTATCTTGATCAAGCTAAAACGAGCATTGCGGATATGCAGACGTATTCGGTTGCTCTTGATGTTGCATCACTTACACAGACTGAGATAGTAGAGATTCTTTCGGATAATGGAAAGTGGAAAGGATTGTACTACAAGAATGGTCAACTGTATATCAGTTTCAGTGCAGCGCTTGGCGGTGAATTGACATTGGGCGGTGTAAATAATGGCAATGGAAAATTATCTATTCGAGATGAAACTGGAAGTGAAATCGGTTATATTGACCACACGGGAGTTAATTTTAAAAAAGGCACTTTTTCCGGTAGCTTGAAATCTGCTGATGGAACGTTTACAGGAACGTTATCGGCTAATGATGGGAATATTGGTGGATGGACTATAAATAAAGAACAAGGCACTATATGCTCAAAAGATAATACCATTGTTCTGAATGCAATAGAAAACAAGATATCAGTAAATGGGGTTGATTTGTATGCTTATGGAAATGGTCTTGTTGCCGATGGGGGCTTTAACATAATTTGCGGAACAGAACTTTTTTCCGATGGAACGGATAAATTTCAGATTTTCAATTTAGACACACTTTCATCTGGAAATTATTTAAGGATTCATGACAATCTAGTATACATGAGTTCATCTTCTTCCAAACGCTACAAAATCCTCGGAGCTTCCTTGCCAGAAGAATTTATTGAGAATCTGTACAACATCGAACCAATAATGGCACGGTATAAAGAAGGCTACCTCGCAAAAGGAGATGAACGCGTAGGCGTAGAATTCCCAATGTTCATAGCAGAAGATGTGGACAAGTATTTTCCTTTGGCAGTTGACCATAACACAGACGGACTTCCCGAGAACTGGAACGAACGTATCATGATACCCGCAATGTTCGCGATGATAAAAAGCCAGAAAGAACAGCTTGAACGACAGAAAGAATTAATTAATCAGCTTTACGAAAAGCTCAATATAGAAAAGGAGAATTAATATGGCAAAATTTAATGAATACACAGTAAAAGCAACCCCAGAAGATGCAGATACCTTGATGCTCTATGATGCAACATCGAAATCAAACAAACTTTCACCATTCAGCGGAATCTGGAACTGGATTGTTGGAAAACTGACCAATGCGGTCATCAGTAACTTGCAGACGAACAACAAGACGGTACTGGGGGCGATTAATGAATTAAATAGTAACCCAAAGGCTCAGTTTGGCACGACAGCGGACATCGAAATAGCAACCCACAGTATCCAAACAATAGATGTTACATTTGAAAAAGCTTTCAAATCTGTACCTACAGTCTTATGTTCTGTACGAAGTGGAACAACTAATTCGGAATACGGAAGTTTAAATGCATTTGTAGATTATTCATCTGTCACTAAGACTGGATTTACCGTAAAAATTGCAAACAATGCTACATCTGGTACAGTTTTAAGACCAGCTGTTTCATGGATTGCAATAGCGTAGATTTTTGCAACTCCTGTTTAGTTAACTAAGAACTTTGAAAATTTCATAAATATGTTTCATGATTTCATGAAAGGAGCTGATAAATATGGAAATTAAAGGAATTGACGTGTCATCGTGGCAAGGGAAACCGGATTGGGCAAAAGTATCGAATTCTGGAACTAAGTTTGCAATATTAAGAATCCATCAGAAATCTGGAATTGACGAATCATTCGAACACAACTACAAGGGCTGTAAATCCAATGGAATTCTTATTGGTGGATATAAGTACAGCTATGCTTTAACATCGGCACAAGCTATCGAGGAAGCTGAGAGCGTAATTTCTGTTCTTGGTGGACGTGGACTTGACTTTCCAGTATTCTACGATCTGGAATGGGCACAGCAAAGAAGTCTCGGAAAACAGGCTATCGAGAATATTGCAGTAGCGTTTCTGACCAGAATCAAGAAAGCTGGTTATAAGGCCGGTATCTACTGTAATCTGGACTGGTATAATAACGTTCTGTCAGATGCTTTGAAGCAGTATGATTGTTGGATTGCTCGTTATCCAGCGGATGATAACGGCACTGTCCAAACACGACTGAAGCCATCGGTCGGTGTAGGCTGGCAGTATTCCAGCAAAGGAAAAGTTCCAGGAATCAGCGGAAATGTTGATATGGATGTGTTCTACAAGGACTACAGAGATTCTAACCAGAAAGGAGAAACTAAAATGGTAAAAATCAGTAACTGCGGACATGATGAAAGAGGAAGATATGCAGGTGGGAAAGCAGGAGATCAGACTGGTACAGAATATCAGATCATGAAATGGTACAGTAGACCGTGGCTCTGTGTCCTAAGATTCAATGACGCCAAAATCGCAACCATGATTGCAGACATGGCGACAAAAGCGGCACAGAACAATCTTATTGGGTACGATCAGGGTACTTCCGGAAACAGCAATGACCGGTATTCATTCTGGCAGCACTTAAAGGCAAGTAACTACGATCCAGCACAGATCACGGTAGCTTGCGAATCTGATTGCAGCGCAAGTACAGCAGCTATTGTCAAAGGGGCTGGGTATCGCTTAAATAATGCAAGGCTCAAATCGGTCAGCATCTATCTGACGACACGGAACATGAGAGCTGCAATGAAGATTGCCGGTGCGAAAGTACTGACGGATAGAAAGTATCTGACATCCGGCGACTATCTAAAGGCAGGAGATATCCTCCTGAATGATAATCACCACGTGGCTATCGCTGTTACCACTGGCGCAAAAGCAAGTACGCTTTCAACGCCAACTATTCTGTCTAAAACTCCGAAGTGGGTGGGAAAGGTGACTGCAAATACACTTAATGTCCGCACATGGGCAGGAACAGAGTATGCACAGCTTAAAAGCTATCCTACACTTGCAAAAGGCAATTTAGTTGATGTATGCGATACCATTAAAGCCAAAGATGGAGCATCTTGGTACTATATCCGCATTGCCGGAAAATATTTTGGATTTGTTTCTGCAAAATACATCAAAAAGGTATAAAACTTAAGCCCCTTGGAGGTTACTCCTTGGGGCTGTTTTTTACATATTGTATCAAATTCGTGTTGCATTTCGTGTTGCATAGTTCTTCTTTTTTATGCCCAAAATGGCAAAATAACATATTTTATGAGCTAATTTGAAATTGCCGAAACCATTGAAAACACTACGTTCTTTGCGAGAACCAGTGAATACAAGATTTTCATAAAAATGCGGATGACAGGACTTGAACCTGCAAGAAAAATCCTAATATACGCTATTTTTCAGCACTTTCTTTTTTTGTGTTGCATTTCGTGTTGCATAGCTTTGAAAAATAATCATTCCCAATTTCATTCATCTCTTTTTCTCGATCAACCAGAACGTGCCGATATACATTTTTTAATGTGGTATCATCCTCCCAACCGCCACGCTGCATAATATATACATCTGGAATTCCAAGAGTATGCAATTCAGATGCGCAATAATGACGCAAATCATGGAATCGAAAATGATGAATCTGATTATCCTCTAAAACATCAGCGAATCTATTAGATATTTGTGCCGGATTTAAATTTGTTATTTTTCCATGTATACCTTTAAGTTTTTCTGCAACGAAATCCGGAAATGGAATAAAACGATCGCCAGCAAAAGATTTTGGTCTTTTGATAACCCAACCATGAGAATCGTTCATAACCATTGCATATTCGACATGTACCACATTTTGGCTGATATGATCAGAATTAAGCGCGCAGATTTCTGACCGCCTCATCGGACCGAACGCTGCCAAAAGAACAGGTATCTCTAATTCACTACCTACAGTACATTCAATTACCTTTTTGACTTCGGCAGATGTAGGTACATAGATTTTCGGTCTTACCTTTTTAGGTAAGGAAGTTCTTAAGATGAAATCCGAACGATAAGTCTTCAAGACAGTAGAAAGAAAGCCATGCATATTGTACACAGTTTTTGGCGAATGAGTAAGTGCTTCACGATTCATTTCAGCTTGAACATCCTCTTGAGTGATTTCCATTATATTTAATGACATAAGTTTAGCCATGTCTCTTTTGACAGATCGCTTATATTCTCTAATAGTTCCAGGGGATAAAACACCTGTTCTGCTTTCTATGTATTTATTACATGCCTCTTTTAATGTCATATCTTCTGGTGGAGCATATCGCGCAGTCAATACTTCACTTTCTTTTTTTGCTGCCCATTCGGCAGCCATTTGCTCACAGATTCGCTTCCCTTTTTTGCTAGGATCTGAGCATGTAAAAGATTTATAAACCCTTTTCTTTTTGATAGTCCCGTCTGATAACGGGATTTCTTCGATGTGGCTGAATACCTGACATCTCCATGAGCCAGATGGCAGTTTTTTTGCAGTTGCCATTTCTTTTCCTCCTTATTAACCGAACAAACTTTCTGACTTGTCCGAACACACCGAAGATGATACAATATGACTTGTCAGGCGATACGTTTCACTTCGTTATGCTTTGCGGAACGTAAAAATATTTTTCTTTTTTTTAAAAACCGGTCCTCGTTGGTAGCGAGAGCCGGTCTTTTTTAGCATTTATTCTATTTCATCAATATCAAGAGAATATCCAAGCACTTCTCCGACATCCGTACATTTTCCTTTCAATGTAACAGTGTCACCTTTTGACATAGATGCTATTTTAGCTTTCTGGTCGTCGTTTTTGATGTAACACTGAACTCCAATAATCTCAAAATCTCCATCAGCCATGAGATCAATATATTTTCCGGCTGCATCAATGTTTGTGAGCTTTCCGGTAATCTCAAGGTATTTACCTTTATATTTGTCAGACGTTCCCATAGCGTTATTATTAAGGGCATCCATCATGTCATTTACAGATACAGATGTATATTCGATTGACTCAGATTCCTGTTTCTGACTGTCTGAAGCAGTTGCTTCTGTTTGTTTTGTCGTACTATCAGCGGATTTATCTTCGCCTGTGACAGCACCGATAACCACTCCTATGATAAGTATTAATACAACCCATTTTAATATTCCGCTTTTTTGTTTCTTTCTACAATGTGGACATATTTTTGCATCTTTTGGAATGTCCATCTTGCAATGTTTGCACTTCTTGGTTTTTTCTTCGCTCATGCTTTATCTCCCTCCAATGACGTAGTTTTCATATTTTTCTCTTATTTTTGCAAATTCTCTTTGCCTGATCGGGACGATCGCGCCAGATACCATCGTAAAAAAATGGCTTACTTCGCTTACCTCGTCCATATTAACTATATAGCTCTGGTGGCAGCGCAAAAATCTTCCGTCAAGACTCTTTTCGATATCATTGAGCTTTCCTCGTTCCTTGTGCGATATTCCGCACGTGCAATGGATCATTATGTATTTGTTCTGGCTTTCGATGTATTCAATACGCCGGAATTCAGCTCTGTGAAAGTAATCCTTGTTCTTGATGGTAAGCGTTTTTTCACGGATATTTTCAAGAGTCTGCTCAACAACTGAATACATTCTTCCATGCTCAGATCCTTTAATGATATAATGAACCGGTAGCACATCAAGTGCATCAAATACATATTCTTTGTGTTTTGTCCAAAAAGTGATATTTCCATAGTATCCGATTTTTCTTAATCTTTTGGCAATCTCTATGCCATTTTCTCCGTTAATGGAGACATCAAGAATTATAATGTCATACCATTCACCATCTGAAACATCGTCGATCAAAGGCTTTCCGCTGGTGTAGGTGGTTAATGTATATCCACCATCACCATGCTCTTTTAGATATCGGTCAATGCTATTTTTGAAAATCTCAATTCGTAAATTATCATCGTCACAAATCGCAATTTTCATTCAAATCATTCCCTTATGGGCGTTGTTTTCGCCATTTGCAAAAAAAAGTGTTTAAATATGCTATTTTTATTATAGCATCGTTAAATTTGGTTGTAAATAGAAGTTTTTAGGTGATTTGTGAAATGAAAATAATCAAAAATATACTAATTATAATAGGAGCTGTGCTTTTGCTTAATTACATTGTTTATTTACCAATGTGCGTAGACGATTATATCCGCGAAGAGTCAGAAGTGTATTCTGTCCAAAATGCGTACAGATCTTCTACCCTACATAAGAATAGCGCCCATGAAATAAAGCAGAGCATGCCGCCGTTTTTATTCGCCCTGCCACTAAACAGAAAAGACTATATCTTTGATGTTACGAATAATTTCTATGCAATCATAAACATATCGGTGTATATCTGGCAGTTTCCAAGGGCAAACATTAATGATATAATAGCAAAAAAAGCGAACGAATGTTCGATTATTCCCACAAACCGGACATATACTGTAATGTAAGTGGTAGTTGTGACAGGGAGGGTTATTTATGGATTATAAGAAAGAGATTATTGAGATGATAGAAAAAGCAGACCATGACCAATTATATACAATATTTAGATTTATAATATCATTTCTAGGACTGAAATAAAGAAAAGGGGCAGGAGTTACATCCTGTCCCTATCTTTTTACTCCTCTTTCTTGTCCGCTAAAGCGTTCGCAAGTTTCTGAAGTGTTTCCCATTCTGATTCATTTAGATTAGCAAGTATTTCTACTAATCGTATCTTGAAGCTATCTGCTTCTCCATTCAGAACCGAACCAACGAAATCCGCAATCTCGGATTTTCTCTTATTCTGGATGAACATATCACCTGTTCCCTTAGTCAGCCATTCGTAGTTGACTTTGAATTCCCTACATATATCCTTGACAGTTCGATCTGATGGAACTCTTTCTCCTTTTTCTATCATCCAAACAAAATTCTTAGATACCCCGATTTTCTCGGCGAACTCATCCTGAGTCATCTTCGCAGTCTTTCTTATTTGTTGAATCCTGGTATTCACTCTTTTCGCCTCCTATTCTTAACTGCAAGTATATAGTAGCATAAAAATCTAACTCTGTCAAATTTTTTGTGAGATTTACGCTTGACAAATCTATCTGAGTGAGATATTATAATAACACAAGGTAACACAAAGCCTTGAGCGTTTACCACAATCCGATAGAAACAAGGCGTCTATTAAATAAAAAGAAACTGCTAGGGGTCTCGTCCCTAACAGCTCTTTACCAAATTTGTTTACCCTATGTACTTTGCAGGCTGACGCCACATCTGACGAGACCAAATGCTTCTTGAAGCACCTTGTCACTTTCGCAGTCTTGGTTCTGCAACATGCCTAATCGCTGACAAAACAATCAGAGCCGTCTTTGACCTGTTTTGACTGTCGAGGTATCAGTATGGACGGATTAAAAGCAAAGGGAACAGGCAAATTCAAAAGTTGGGTCATGATAACCACTCCTTTCCTTTGCCAATAGGCATTAACTAGGATAACACAAATAAGTGGTAAACGCAACTAAAAATAAGTAGGGGGTGATTTTTTTGGAACGTCTTTACACTTGTGAAGAAATCGCTCAGAGATATAGCGTGAAAGTTCCTACCGTGTGGAGATGGATACGGAATAAACAGCTTCCGGCAATCAATCTGAACGGCTCTGGTTACAGAGTATCAGAAAGCGACTTAGTTGCTTTTGAAGAATCAAAACGCGTAAGAAAGGAGTGAATACATTGTCTGAGAAAGAAAAGAAGATTCTCGAATCAATAACCAAGGCAGTTCCCAATATGTCAGAGTTTGACAAGGGATATTTCCTCGGTGTTGGCGAGACAATTGCCAAGTATAAGAATGCTGATAAGACAGATGATTCTGGCAAGACACAGAAAGAAAGTTCGTAACATGGAGGTGAAAAGCTATAAAGAAAATAAAGAAGTTTCTTCACTGGTATTTCTGCGAACCAAGAAAGACATTGCTTGAATGGTTTATGAAAAAATACCCAAACTTCCCAATACATATTTCAATAGCATCTTTACTGCTAATAATGCTTCGCCCAGAAGTGGAATCCTGTATACATCATATCCGGCAAATAGTGCAACGATTGATATTACTGTTGGAATAATGAATCGGAGCCGTTCTTTTCACTTAATGCGAAAATACATTTTCCCAGCTCTGTTTACAGTATAAATTCCATTTGGCCTGTCAAGAAGTCCAAGCCGATGAAGATAGTCAAGTGTTTGGCAATTGAATAACCTATTGAATTTAAAAATTGGGAGCAGACGAAGAACTATCTTTTCTCTTAAAGAAAGTTCAATGTTAGAAAAATCAATATTATTCACGATACGTTCCTTTCTTAATTTCTAGCATGCTGGTTCTGGTATTTACAGAATAAGAGCGTATAGGTGAAATGTCAACACAATGTAATTAAAAGCAACACAGGAGGTAAAGAAAAATGTTAGACTGCACCGTCAGTAAAAAATATTCTCGGTCAAGTTTCAGTTCAACTCGAAATGACGAGCCACGACTGGTCGAAATTAGAAACGTCCGGTGTGTGGAGTCAGATGGAACAGATTCTAATGGAATCTGAAACACAAAATAACTGCTGTTCCCGCCATAACTATGCTGAAGAGATTCCAAGCGAGCAGACAGATAACGAATACCTGAAAGAGCAGTTCGGAATATATTCGCGTTATGTGAAATCATTATCCACTTGCACACACGTTTTAACAGTTATTTCAATAATTGCTCTAACAATTTCAATAGTGGCTCTGATTGTATAGAAATTGAGAAAAGACCGGTAATCAGTGCAATGATGGACAGAACAGTTGTTATCCAAAATCTGGATATATCTTGAAAATATGCTTTCATGGCAACTTCTCCTGCTTGCGTGATTTCATATTCGTACTCTCGCAATCTTGAGCGCATAAAGCATTTTTTTGTTGAAAAGGTATTTGCAGGCATCTACTTCACGCTGATTGATAGGAGTAAATCCACAATTTCTTAAAGCTTTTTTCAATATTTTATATTGATATCTTGTTACCAAATGAGCACCTCCTTTACAGGAGAGTATATCAC
>ERZ1694965.303-NODE-303-length-22757-cov-11.965422_pt1 | contig 22757 bp, 20 predicted proteins | sample MGYA00581612_ERZ1694965 | MGnify/ENA primary metagenome ERZ1694965 (study PRJEB42213, sample SAMN07424500) | human gut metagenome | biome: ENVO:00009003; feature: ENVO:2100002; material: ENVO:00002003 | host: Homo sapiens | place: USA | collected 2015 ... | reverse complement strand
GTCTCGTGGGCTCGGAGATGTGTATAAGAGACAGCATAAATTCAGTAAAATTCAAAATTCATCAAACGAACCAAACTGCACGACTTTGACAATTTATAAGCAAAAGAAAAAAGCACTCCATAGCGGAGTGCCTTTCTCTTTTTAAGGGGTAAAATTTATGTGAAAACGTAATTGGTATATATAAAAAGGTTGAGAAAAATTAATTCCTACAACCTTGTTGACTCGGATAACACTTCAGCAGTAGTTGAATCGTTGTTAAACCTTGTCCTTTTAGTATGATTCGGAACTGAATTTTTAACCATTGCACCTTTAAGCATAAAGAATGCAACGTCCTTGCTGATTTTTTCATAATCAACATTAAAGATTTTAGCCGATACATACTTGTTGAAGAAATTGATGAGCGGTCCCATACAAAAGGCTGTTATTATCGTGCCTATTCCGATATTTTTAATCTTCGAAATATCGCCTGAAAGAAGCGCCTTAGCGCCGCCGCTTACTATCAAGCCGATAAGCACAACAGTCACATCGGTTGCAACTCTCATCCATTTATATTCAAACTTCGTCGACCTTGCAAGCATAAAGCTTAATGCATCATAAGGACCGACTCCGACATTTGCCGTGAAGAATAATGAACAAGCAAAGCAAAGAGTAATTATACCTACAATGAGAAGGGGTACTCTTAAAGCGTAAGTGTAATGCACATTTACAGCCGGAGCAAACAGACTTTGGAAAAACTCACACGTATAACCGCAGCCTACCATATTAAACACCGTTCCGACACCAACCAATCCCCGATGTGCCACAATAATGACAAACGTCAAAATCGCAAGATTGATTATCAATTGATATGTTCCGAAGCCCATACCGATTGTGCTCGCTATATTCATATTCATAGACGTGAAAGGGTCAACACCGAAACCCGATAGGGAGAACATTGAAATTCCGAAGCCCATAACAATGATACTGATAAGGGAGAGAACCACTCGCTTGACCATATGGTGCTGAGCGAACATATCTTTTATGTATCCGTATGCTTCGTCTTGAAATTTCTTCATCTGCCTATCTGCACCTCGTGCGTTCCTTTGTTTTCCTCTCATTGCCTACATTATAGCCCGATAAAATCAAAAATCAAGACCTTTTTTATACTTTCTACCTATGTAACACATTGTACAAAAGCGAGCATTGTTTTTTGTACAATATGCACAAATGATTATTCCATCTGTTTGCCCAAAAAAGCTGCCGCCACCTGAACAAGTTTTATGTCTGATTCGCTTGGAAGCGTGTGGTTTTCGTCCTCCATCATACAAACAGCACCCGAAACATCTCCGCCGTAAATAATAGGATAAACAATATTTGCTTTTCTGTCATATCCCTCTATCGCATTTACAGACGGAATTTTATCATTAGTAATATGAATTGCTCTGTTTTCCATAAGTTCCTCAAGATTTTTAGTCACCCTGCGTTCAAGGATTTCTCTTTTGCTGATACCCGAAGCGGCAACAACGTGGTCATTATCCATAATAGCAATAGGAAGTCCTCCGCTTTTGTGAAGTACCTCGGCATATTGACTTGCAAAATTAGATAATTCCCCTATCGGCGAATATTTTTTAAAAATAACCTCACCCTCCGCATCGGTGAAAATTTCTAACGGGTCACCTTCTTTAATTCTGAATGAACGGCGGATTTCCTTTGGGATGACAATTCTGCCCAAATCGTCTTATTGTGTCAACCAGGTTCCAAAAAAATTTACAATCGCGCCAAAAAGCGCGCAATATCAATATGTTCCGGCTTTTTGGAATATACGCCACTCTAAATTATCTTGCTGACCCATTGTGTCATTTTAAGACCAAAATCGACATCATATTATAGAAGAAAAGCCAGTCGGCAGACTGGCTCTTTATTCTGCTGCAAAGAGGTCATCAAATTTCCAGATAATCTCAATGTTCTCTCTATCAACTACATTCACACGCTCAACGGCATCATACATAATTTCTTTCAGAGCTTCATCATCCAAAGCGCCTGCCTGTTCTGCAATGGCTATTGTCTTATCCGTCTGATTTTCGGAGCTTACCAAAAGTTCATATTCTGATTCCGTTTGCTGAATCTGTTCTTTCAGTTCCGCATGACGTTTTTCTCGTTCTGATCGAAGAACAATAAATTCCTCTTTTGTTATACGGCCCTCCCGATAATCTATATAGCTCTGTACCTTCTGCGCATCGCCAGCCGCCAGTTCCGCAGACAAGACTTTCAATTTTTGCATAAGCTGTGCTCCCTTTGGAGCAGTCTCTTGCTGCTTAGCCTTTGTTTCAATTTCCATAATGGAAATTTGTGCCTTCAATGCTTCAAAGATAACATCCTCTATGTCCTTTCTATCCCACCGTACCTGTTGACAGGCCGTTTCATTTTCCGACCAGTAAGAGGTTACACAGTAGAAATGGAAATCCAAACCATTTGTCTTTCCTAATTTATGTCCGCAATGCGCACAGTAAAACGGAAAACTTTCTGCTTTGCTCTTTTTTCTCTTAAAAGCAGGATTACGTCGGAGAGCTGCCTGTGCCGCATCAAATTCCTCCTGGGTAACGATAGGCTCATGGGTATTTTCATTGATGATCCATTCTTCGCGTGGTGTTCTGCGCTGAACCTTATCCCTGATAAAACGACTTTCACGAGTATGGTTTACCATGCAGCCAGTATATTTCATATTACCGATCATTTCAAGGATTCTTTGATGTGTCCACCGGGGTTTTCGTGGTTGGTTTGTATCTTGGCTCTTGCGAGTGATATTTTTATATTCCAACGGTGTAGGAACACCTTCGGCATTAAGCTCTCTGGCAATCTGACTCGTTGCTTTCCCGGCAATTATATCCAGAAACACTCTCCGAACAATCGGTGCCGTTTCAGGATCAATTACCATTTTATGTTTTTGAGTTGGCAATACTTTATAGCCATACAAGCAGCATGAAACATAGCCCCCGTTTTTCTGCTTTACCCTCATTCCAGACTTAACCTTTTTGGACAGGTCTTTACTGTAATAATCGTAAATCAAATTACGAAAAGCCACATCTATACCAGCAGTATTCCCTAAGTAGTTGTCGCTGTCATAGTGATCGTTTACCGATACCATTCTAATACCAAGAAATGGAAAGATGTGTTCCAGATAATCGCCAACTTCCAAATAATCACGACCAAAACGTGAAAGGTCCTTCACAATAACGCATCCAATTTTTCCCTCACGAATCAGCGCAATCATTCTCTGGAAATCCGGTCTTTCAAAATTAGTTCCTGAAAATCCGTCGTCGCAAAATTCCATCTGTTCAAAGTTAGAAAGGGAAGGTGTGGAAGCTATATGACGCTGAATGATCTGACGTTGTGCAACAATGCTGTTGCTTTGGTCTTTTGCCATGTTGGTTTTTTTATCCACATCTTCCTGAGACAAACGAAGATAAATACCGATACATTTTTTCATGTCATGCAACCTCCTTCCTTAGTGTTTCTACTTTATCCATGATTGCCTTGAATTCATCCATATAATTAAACTTGATGTCCAGGGAATTATCCTCATTCATTTTCATGGAAAGAATCATTGCATCAACCATCTCTGCGGTAATTTCTTTGGCATCATAATACTTTTTGGCAAGCGCTGCCCATTTCTTTTCTCCCTTTAGCTGTTCTTCATTCTGATTCAGTGTTTCCTCCAACTCACCCAACTGTTTTTCTAATTGCGTAATTTCTTTCAGAAGTACCTCACGGGTCTGCGCATAATCTTCCTGAGACAAAAGCCCTTCTCTTAAATCGCGATACATCCCACTGAAAAGAGCTTTTTTGTGTTCTATCTTCGCCCTTAAAGCCTTACTTTCATCTATTTGACCGGATTGGCGATTCATGGTCTTTCTGATTGCAAGAAGCTGATGAAGCACTTCCTGCATATCCAAAAAGACTTCAAACTGCTTTTTGATTGCCGTCAGAACCGCTTCGTCCAAATCTGCCTTACGCATTTTTTTCGCATTACACGCTCTGGTTCCATGTTCGATATATGTCGGACACTTAAAAGTAAAATATACCTTATCCTTTTTGGTGCTGAATGACCGAACCAGTTTCATCACCGCGCCGCAATCTGCACAGGTAAACTTCTTTCCATAAATATTTACAGCTTTAGGTAAATGGTCGTATTTCCCACTATTAGCCTTTGCTTTTGCAGAAGCAGCAGAATTGATCTGCTGTACCTTATCAAACAATTCCTGTTCAATGATTGGTTCATGGGTGTTTTCAACAATAATCCAATCCGCTTCATCGGTACGTGTAAAAGGAACACCCGCATACAGGCATTGCGTTCCTTTTCGTTGAGCTAAGTGTCCCAAATAGACCATATCATTTAGAATCTCTGTAACCATGTGCTTATTCCAGAGAATGGTTCGTGATTTCTGGTTATTATTTGTAACAATTCCACGATTCGCCTTATACTGGCTCGGCGATGGAACCCCCATATCGTTCAGCTTTTTATTGATTCCCATATAACTCATACCTTCGCTACGCCATTGAAAAATCAATTTAACGATAGGGGCCGTTTCAGGATTGACAATCAGTTGATTTTTATTGTTTGGAGATTTCAGATAACCATATTTTTCCCATTTTCCAATATAATCTCCATTTTCCATCTTGCTTTTCAGAGCAGAAGTCACCTTTCGGGAAATATCTTTCGCATAGTAATCATTGATAATATTGGAAAGCGAGACGGACAGTTCCCCATTAGATTCAACCGTTTCTGTGTCGAAGTTGTCATTTACCGCAATAAAGCGAATCCCCAAAAAAGGGCAAATCTTTTCAAGAAATTCTCCAGTCTCGATATAGTTTCGTCCAAGTCTTGAAAGGTCCCTTACAACAATACAGTTAATTATACCTGCCTTGACATCTTCCATAAGTCGCTGCCATTCCGGGCGGTCAAAATTCGTTCCAGTAAAACCGTTATCAATATAAATGCCCGCTTTATGCAAATACGGATGACTGGCAATATAATCCTCCAATAAGGCCAACTGGTTCTCAATGGAATCGGACTGATTCAAATTATCTTCACGGGAAAGTCGGGTATATATCGCTGTCTTATAAACTTCTGCTGAACTCTCATGCTGAACAGCTTTTACCTCGGCCTGCTGACGCCGTTTTGCCGGTCTTGCCATTTAACCCACCTCCCCTACCAACGAAACAACCTTCTTAGCTTGTTCCTTTTCCTGATATTCGTTAAGAAAGTCTATAATCGCTTGGAATTGGTCGGCGTTATTTAGAGTAACGCTAATTTCTTTATTAAGAGAAATTTCAATGCGTTCCACAAAACTGACGACAACCCTTCGGTTTAACTCCTGAATATTTTCATATTGCCGAAACTGAGCTAACCAGCTCTGTTGCTCTGTAAGGCCAGCATTGACTTTATTTCGGCTACTCTGCAAACGGGAAATTGCTTCTTTGGCCTCCACGATTTTTTTATCAAATTCAGCCTTAAAAATCTGATATTCGTCTAAGGTAATGAATCCACTTTTGAAATCATCATACACGGAGGCTTTCATCTTCATGTTATATTCAATAATTTCTTCCTGCCGGCTGATTCTGCTTTGAATCCGCTCCAGTTCTCGCCGTTCCCATGAAATACCATTCAATTCTTTTAAGGCCAGTTCCAAGTCCAGAGCAAGAGCTACCTGAGACTGGATCAAGGCCAGTACAACATCATATATGGCCTGCTCTGTAATACGATGAGGATTGCAGACATTTTTATCCTGCTTATTTGCTGTACAGAGAAAATACACATATTCTTTGCCATTTGACTTCGTTTTTTTACGTGTCATAGAACTTTTGCAATCCTGGCAGAAAACCTTTCCTGAGAACAAATGCACAGCATCCTCACCAGAAGGACTTCTGCTGTCCTCAAGCATCAGTTTTTGAACCAGGTCAAAAGTAGCAGCCGAAATAATTGCCTCGTGTGCATTTTCTGTCCGGCTCCATTCGGATTCGTCTTTCTTTGTCCGACTTTTAATTTTATAATTAGGGGTAGCTGATTTGCCTTGTACCAACGTACCCATATACATTTCATTTTTAAGAATACGATAGATCGCTACCGCACTCCATTTCGTCTGTACCTGACGCCTAAATCCAGTCTTATATTTAGAGCCGGAAAGACGTTTATATTCAAACGGAGAAGGCACCCCGTTTTGATTCAATCTATCCGCAATTTGTTCCGGGCTGAATCCATCCAATTTCATCCGAAAGATATTCTGAATAATTGGGGCAACCGTCCGGTCAATTACAAGTTGGTTTTTATTTTCTTCTGAACGCTGATAACCATAGACCACATGCGTGCCTACAAATTCGCCGTTCCTTCTTTTAATATCCAGATTAGAACGGACCTTAATGGATATATCTCTGCTGTAAGAATCATTGATTAGGTTTTTGAAGGGAAGAATGATTTCATTCCCCGCTTCATGTGCCATAGCAGAATCATAATTGTCATTGATAGCGATAAATCGGATATTCAGAGCAGGAAAAATCTTCTCAACATATCTGCCCATCTCAATGTACTCACGCCCAAAACGGCTGAGGTCCTTAACTACAATACAGTTGATCTTGTTTTCTTTAACCTGATCCATCATTTTCTTAAATTCAGGACGGTCAAAATTTGTGCCGGTATATCCATCGTCACAAAATTCTTGTACTAAAACTATTTCAGGGTGTTTCTTCAAATATTCCTCAATCAACTTACGCTGATTCGCAATACTATTACTTTCTTTCTTCTCGCCTGAAACAGAAAAGTCGCCATCTTCCTTTGATAACCTTAGGTAGATGGCGGCATAATACTTCTTATCTAATATTTTTTGCATAATTCGCCACTCCCGTTGTTTTCATAAATAAAAGCAACCGGAGCTTCGCTGATTTTGTCCACACTCATTATAACATGCACAACAGCGAAAGTCCACGTTGTTATTAAGAAAAAAAGCGCCAATTTATTCCAAGACTTGTCTCACATGGAGGCAATCATATTAAGGAAATTGTCGGTTATCGTGTTTTGTGTGTTGGCAAAGGCCACCCGTACAACAGTGTTTCCCACCTTGAACTGATAGGGATTTTTAATCTGTTCAACAAAAGATTTAATTCTTTCTTCCGTTGGAAGTGAACGATCAATTTTTACATCCCGAATATCCACAAGCTGTTCGGGGGAAATAGGTTTTTTCATTTCGCTACTTGTCACTTTCAATCACCACCTTCACCTTCAATTCTTGCCAATAATTACCTCGTTTATTCTGAAAAATATAAACCGGACCTGTCCCACAAATAGAAACAGGTCCGGCCCATTGTATCTGATTTCGATTTTACCTGCCGTATTTGCCACGCCCCCCGGCAGCTCTGTCTACACAAAGCGGGGTTGCCATAGGCTGCGGCCAGCTTTACCGCATCATAGCCCCACAGATGCCGCCGCTTTGCCAGAGCAAGCGAACACCGCAGGGACTTCCCTTCAAGTCCGTGAGGGATTGTGAAAAAGTACCATTATGATCTGCGCCGTCATCGCGCCCAGCCTGCCACAGCCAGGTCAATGGATTGCGTGGATCGCTCGGACAGCCGGATTCATCACCTCCTTGGCTGCCTGTCTTTGCGCCGCTCCATTTGCCGCTCGGAACACAGAATGACGTACCCATAGCAACGTATATTCGGTTGTCAAAGTACAACGAGGGTACGGCCATTATGACATTTTATAATTGGGGTGGACCGGAGCATGTGCTGCATGGCCGCACCCATCGGACTTGTCTGCCGAATATGTCCCTCTATTATTCATTTCATTTTTGGGGCAAAAAGGGGTGGGGGTTAAAGCAGATTTTTTTCAAAATATTTCTCAAGTTGCCGTAAGCCGCGCTTAATGCTGTCCCGCACAGAAGTAATCTCGCAGCCTTCGGCTCTCGCAATCGCAGCATTGCTCATACCTAAAAAATAGTGCGCATAAATTCGCTGTCTCTGCTTTCCTGACAAAGTAGCCAACCCTTTGTAAAGGGTTTCTGTCATCCGGCGCTGTTCCAGAATTTCAAAAGGTGAGGGCTGTACAATGAGTACGTCCCTCTCGACATTGGCATCATAGTCCAGCGAAAAATATGCTTTGTGCCGATATGTACGCAAAATATAAGCCGCCTCGTTCAGCTTATATTCATGGAGCAAATCAGCCACTTCGTCCGGTACTTCCACAAGGGTATCAGTTGTATAAAACGGGTAATAATCCCGTAGATTGATCTCTTTCATTAGATTATCCTCCAATTTCGATTTTTTGAGTTAATAGGCAAAATCGGAATCAGAGGGTGGGGACCTGCATCCAGGACTACTTTCTGCAACAGCAGAATTAGTTAGGCTTGTCCTATCCGCAGATAAGAAAAAAGCGCGTACCTGTTTTGTTTCAGGTGCGCGCTCAAAGGAGCATTTTGCAGATTGTAAGGAGAAAAGATAAAAATATGTCGATACAAAAAGCGCCGCAGCGTTTTGAGCTGCGGCACTAAAAGATATTCGTCTATATCGTTGTCGTTTTTTGTAGAAATATTGGACTTTCCAAATGTGCATGTCTGCCCCCATATCCGGGGGAGCACAAACAGATTAGAATGGTATGCTTTTATACTTCCCCCAATCTGTTACTTTGGGGACATTATACAGGGGTATGTTCTTCTTTTATCAGCATCCTTTCCCGAAAAAGCCCTAAAAATGACTTAAATTTGTCTTTCATAATCCGGCATCAAATTTATATCCGACACCCCGGACGCTGACAATATAGCCAGGACTATCTGATGCAATTTGAAGTTTCTGGCGAAGGCGACTCAATAGATTATGTATGGTTTTGCTCGTAACGTCAACGTATTCTTCGCCCCACACATGGTAGGCTATAGTCTCAAAAGTCAATACTCGTTTTCGGTTAATGATTAGCAGGTGAAGGGCGTCAAATTCTTTTGCCGTCAGTTCTATCTTCTGATCGCCAATACATACTTTTCTTTCCTCCAAACAAAAATACAGATCACCCTCCTGAATTTCTGTCAATGGCAATTTCACATCTGTCTGTAGTGTAGAAGCATGAGAAATAGCATATAAATTTCCGGCAGAAGCACAATCCTGTTCATTCCTGGTAAGAACATAATGAGTTAATTCCCTTTGTTGCTCTGCATCAAGCAAAACAAATAATTTTTCCCCAATCTGTTCGCCGGGTTCTGATAAATCAAGTACCGCTAATTTCCCATATCATCACCTCCATTAGTAGCCCAATACATTTATTTAGAACACTTATTCCATAATTTTTCTGCTGTTCCAGCCCAATTAGCCGCATAAGGCGTACACTTATCGCATAGATGATCTACCGTTTCTGGTGACTGCAAATCTGTTGACTTTGCGCCTGTGCGCTTTACCATTGCCCGCAGACATTCCGGGTTTTCCAGCATCGGACAGGGCCGGAGCATATTCTTGTTGAACGGCTGGCCGTCATGGTACGCCATGAAAATTGGGCTTTTCAGTGCATCCAGCAGACTGCAATCGTGAATGTTCACGTTGGAATAATGGATGAATACACAAGGCTCCACATCCCCGGCAGCGTTGATATGCAGGTAATTCCGGCCTCCTGCTATACAGCCGCCTACATATTCCGCATCGTTCTGGAAGTCCATACTGAAAATCGGTTTTGTGTTCCGAAATGCCCGGATGCGCTCATAAACCGCCTTTCTCTGTTCCGGTTTGGGTAAAAGCTCCGGCACCGCATCATTTCCAACGGGCATATAATGAAAGAACCAGACAAACATAGCACCCATGTCGATCATCATATCGAAAAACTGTTCACTGCTGATGTCCGAATAGTTGGCACTGGTATAGCAGGTGGAAATACCAAAGGGCAGCTTATGCTCCCGCAGCAAATCCATTGCCTTCATTACCTTTTCAAAAACCCCCTTACCGCGCCGCCCATCGTTGGCCTGTTCAAATCCCTCCAAGCTGATCGCCGGAACAAAATTTTTGACTCGAAGCATTTCCTGACAAAATGCTTCATCAATCAATGTCCCATTGGTAAAGGAAAGAAATTCGCAGTCCGGGTGACGCTCACACAGGGTAATCAAGTCCTTTTTCCGAACCATCGGTTCGCCGCCAGTGTAGATATACATATAGATACCCAGCTCTTTTCCCTGGCATACGATATTGTCAATGGTTTCCAGACTAAGGTTCAGCTTGTGGCCGTATTCTGCCGCCCAGCAGCCAGTACAATGAAGGTTACAGGCTGATGTAGGGTCTAACAGGATAGCCCAGGGAACATTGCAATTTTCCCGCTCCCGGATTTCATTTTGAATAGCCGTTCCTTTCAAGGCCGAATTGATAATGAAGTTCTGGAAGAAGGCTTTTCGTACTCCTTCATCCAACTGATAGGCATTCAGGATCAGTTGATACCAGTTGCCTTTGTCCTCAATAGCCTGCCGGAAAGCAGCTCTCTGGCCCTCATACCATCCATCCGGCAATACCTTGTCCATCAGGCTCATGGCTTTGGGAATGTTGGTTTCAGGGTCTTTCTCCAAATAGTTTAATGTCGTTGTGACAGCAGTGCTGAAAGCAGCAGTTTTTATCGTACCTAAGATACTCATTTCATGTACCTCCCGCGATACAAAAGGTTTTTTCTGTATCGCTCTCTGATTGGTTTCGTTGTGCTAATTTTCTTCTGCAAAGAAGATTTTCCATACCCACCAGATGCCTGCACAGAAAGCTGTGAGCAAGGCCAGTGAGCCTAAAATAGATTTCTTTTTCATTTGGTTCTCCTTATCTAAAATGGGGCAGGAGCGGCAACGGCTCCCGCCCCGGTTTCAAATTACTTTCCTTGTGCTGCCTGCTTTGTCAAATCCCGAAATACGGATGCAACCATGAAAATCGCCATAATAACGACTACCAGATCAGTCAAAGCGGGAGCCATAAACACGCCAGTAACGCCCAATCCGCCAATCATAGGGATAATGATTGCCAAAGGAATGAAAAGGACAATCTGGCGCAGCATAACCAGCACGCTTGCCTTAGACGCCTTACCCAAGGACTGCATCAGCGTGATCGCCATAATCAGGAAGCCCAGCAAAATGTAGGTGCTGAACAGAATCCGGAAAGGAGCCACGCCCTGGCTTACGAGATTTGCGTCCTTGATAAACCAGGAAAGCAGTGTTGCCGGCGCAAGCTGAATTGGAATGTAAAAGATCAGGGTCAGGACTGTCGCTCCAATAATAAAGCCTTTTGTGACCTGCTTTACCCGGTCATATTGTTTTGCCCCGTAATTTGTACCAACTGCGGGCTGGAAGCCCTGGCTCATACCCCAAAGAGGGATGAATGCGAAGGACTGTGTGCTTAAAGCTGCCCCCAAAATAATCTGCCAGGATTCGCCGCCATGTACGGACGCCACTTTATAAAGAACCGTCTGCTGTACCAAAGTCATCACCTGCATCAACATAGCAGAAAAGCCTACGCCGAAAATTTCAGAAGCAAGACTTTTTTCAATGCGGATTGCATGAATACGGACGTTTTTACTCTTAGCTTTGAAATGCCACAACATGGCCGCCGCATAGACAAACTGTGAAAAGATCGTTGCATAGGCAGCGCCGTCAATGCCCATCCCATGAGGTTTGAGAACCGAAATAAGGATCGGATCAAGAATAATGTTCAGAATAGCGGAGCCAGCACTGAACAACATGGCCTGCTTCAAACGGCCCTCTCCACGCATAATCATGTTTGAGGATTGAGCGAAGTTGACAAACAGGGAACCGGCAAAGATAATCCGCAGATAACGCTCTGCATTGTTCAAAATCTCACCTTCGGCTCCACTCAATGCCAAAAGCTGGCGGGTAAAAATCATTCCGACCGCGATGATAATAATGCCAAAGAGCAGGTTTAAGGCGACCAGATTTCCCATGATCTTGTCAATGGTATCCTGATCCTTTTTGCCGACTGCGCGGGACAGTACCGATGCGGAGCCAACACCGATCAGCGTGGAAACGCCGGTGTTAATCAATGTAAAGGGATAGGATACCGACACAGCTCCCATTGCCACCTCGTCGATCAGTTGTCCGACGAAAATCCTATCCATCAGATTGTAAAGTCCAACAACCACCATGCCGATGATTGCAGGGATACTCAACGAAATAATGAGCTGGAGCGGCGTGGCCGTCAGCAGTTGAGTACGGGTATCTTGTTTTTGTGCCATAATGATTTCCTCCTTTTCATGGCAAGTGAATTTATTTATCAGCTACCGGCAATAAATATCCGAAGCCCTATGCCGATCAGCACAATGCCGCCAAAGATTGCGGCCTGTTTTTCAAACCTGTTGCCGAAAATGTTTCCAACATGGACACCGACACAGGAAATGAGAAACGTCGTGCAGCCGATCAGCAAAACAGCCGGGACAATATGTACCTGCAAAGCTGCCAGAGTAATCCCTACCGCAAAAGCGTCAATGCTTGTGGCAACAGCGGCAGGAAGCATGATTTTGGGGCTTAAAGAAGCATCTGCACATTCTTCCTGCTCCTTTACGGCCTCCCGGATCATGTTTATCCCAATCAGGGACAATAAAACCAACGCCACATATTTTGAAACAGCAGTTATATAGCGGCTGATTCCCTCCCCACACAGGTATCCTAAAAAGGGCATCAGCGCCTGAAAACCTCCGAACCATAGGCCCGTCACAACACTGGCCTTTCTGCAATTTCCCTGTGTAGACAGGCCCTTGCAGACAGAAACAGCAAACGCATCCATAGACAGTCCTATGGCAATAAAGAACAACTCAATTCCCATCCGGTTTGAACACACCTCCCATTTAGCGGTTTACTATCTCCCACATCGTCAAACGGGGATTCACCTGATCGCAGCCATGACATCCGATACAATGGTGGTTACAATTTCCGGTCAGTGAAACCTTTTTGATATACCCCTGCTGTTCCAGATATTCCAATTTTCTCAGAATACCCTCCGTATCCTCATGGAGAAGGTCAGCAAGTTCCTGAACATTATGGGAATTTCCGTCCTGTAACAGATGAAGCAGTTCCCCTAACATGGCATCCCTCCTTAGAAAATCAGAAGCCCTATATGATAAACAATCGTAGACATAAGAAGCGCCATCACAATGTAATATGCTGCGATTTTCAATGTCCATTTCATAGAGTGGCTTTCCTGTGCGGTAGCTGCCAGTGTACTCAAACACGGCATATTGAAGAAGAAAGCAAAGAGGAACGCCAGGGCCTCCGGTTTCGATATGGTAGCAATCATGCTGGAACCTAAAGTCGCAGTATTTACGGCGCTGCTGCCATCAATCGCGCCCCAAATACCAGCAGTATTGAACAGAGCAGCCATAACACCCAGGGAAGATTCTTTACCCATAGCAGAAGCAACAAAAGCCATAAACATCTGCCAGCGCAAGCCGAACCACATTGTTACCGGCTCAATAAACGTACCGATACGGAAGATAATGCTGTTTTCCACATTTCCATCCGGCGTATAGGACAAGGCCCAGAAAACAATCGAAATTGCAATAATGATGGTCAATGCGCGTTTCAGAACGCTCCCCATCTTTCCGAACACTGTTGCAAACAGGTTTTTCCAATGGGGCTTATGATAAGGCGGCAGCTCCATAATCAGGCCGGTACGTCCGCTTTCATTGTTCAAAGAACGGCCAAATACTTTGTAGGTGATGAAAATATGCAGGAATACCGCTGCAAACAAAGCGATAATAACGAAAATTGCACCATTTCCGAAAAAGGTTCCGCTTACCAGACCAATCACGCCCCAGGTCGAAGCACAGGGAACGACCCAAGCCAGTGCCATCGTCATTACACGCTGCCCCCAGGAATCAATGACTCTGGTTCCAGTCATACCGCCGATATTACAGCCAAAACTCACAATAAACGGCATAATGGCCTTTCCCTGCAAGCCAAGTTTTGACATGGTATTATCGAACACATAGGAAATGCGGGCCATATAGCCGACATCCTCCATAAGCCCAAATACAAGACTGATACCAAAAACATAGCTGGCCATCTGCAACGCTACCGTGACACCATTTAAGATTGCTCCACACAGCAGCGATACCAGGAACGGGGCTGTTCCAATTTCCAACAGCCAACTGCTAAGAGGGGCAGAAATTCCTTTGATTACAACATCAAAGAGCGTCATCAGAGGGGCGCCGATCAGGAGCGATAATATCAAACCGACAAAGATGGCAACGACGGCGATAGGCTTACCCCATTTTTTACTGGTTGCTGCCTGATCGAATCGGCTTCTTGTGCGGCCTGTCTTTTTTGAGGTCACATTTCCTTTCAATATCCGGTCAATCCACTGGAATTTGCAATCGCCGGTCAAAAGGTTTCCATCTTTCACACTGCCGAGATATGCTTTTAATTGCTGAAAATCAGACTGTGAAAGATTTTTCTGGACAACGGACAGCGCCAGCGGGTCACTCTCCAAGAGTTTTGCAGACAGCCATCCAGCAGAATAAATCTCGATCCCATCCTTTGGAAGCAAGTTCAGCACCGTGGTATAGGGAACATTGATCTTTTCCCGATAAAGCGAGTGAAGGGCCTTTTCCTGCAATATGGCTTCTCCCATATCTGCGGATTCCAGCACTTTGTAAAACTCGCCATATTTCTTTTTGTCGGCAGCCACCATAGGGATCACCGGGATTCCCAAAGTTTTGCCAATCCCCGCGGCGTCAATGGTCTTTCCCTGGGAAGCTGCCACATCCATCATGTTCAGCAACAACACAACGGGAACCCTGATACCTGCATAATCGGCCAGCATGAACAGGCTTCTCTCCAACTGTGAAGAATCGGCCAGGATGCAGACCAGATCCGCCTCCCCTGAAGCAATATAATTCCGGGTAACGATTTCTTCCTCCGAGTTCGCCGATAGGCTATATGTACCTGGAAGGTCAACAATCCGGTAGGAAGTTCCATTGTGAGTGAAATATCCCTCTTTGCGCTCTACCGTCTTACCGGGCCAGTTTCCAACGTGCTGTTTGGAACCGGTCAGAACGTTGAACAAAGTGGATTTACCCGCATTAGGCTGCCCCAATAATGCTATGGTTTTCTCCTTCATTTTTCCATCACCTCCACCATAATCTTGTCAGATTCCATCTTATTGATGGCAAGCATTGTGTCCCGTCCATAAATCAAGATGGGCTGCTTTTTGGGATTCTGGATCACTTCAATCTGACTGCCCACAGTCAGGCCAATGGAAGTAATACGGCTCTGAAAGTGTGCATTTCCCTGAATTGCTGTGATTTTCCCTTTTGCCCCTTCGGGCAATTCACTCAATTTCTGCATGAATATCCTCCTTCCAACTGTTTATAACAAAACGCTTTGCCAGCCAGCACTAAAGTAATGGCACAGCCGCGAAATGTATTCTCTGGCATCTTCCTTTTGAAAGCGGTGCAAAATAATTTCAAAAATGCCGGTAAATAAAGAAACATAGATAGCAACCACAAAATCCGGTGCGATTCCTTTCTGTTCCAGCTTTTGAGCATAACAGCTATATGTAGGCTGCGCTGCTAAAACGGCCAGTGCATCCTTATATCCGCCATACTTTGTATGGCAGGAACCAGTAAGCAGCAGGAAAAATTCATCTATATGTCCATATAAGAAATCTATTTGTTCCATCCAGAAATCGCGTTGGAACGATTCTGTCCAAATTTCTGTTCCCTCCGGCGTGTCAAATCCTTGTTTGATGCGCTCTATAAACTCGGATGCAGTAGGCTCCACAACAGCAGAAAACAACCCTTGTTTATTGGGATGACGAGCGTAAATAGAGGCTGTACTAACTCCCGCTCCCTGTGCAATCTGCCGTAAGGATGCCCCAAGATAGCCCTCCCGGAGAAATTCTGCTTTTGCACTTGCTATAATTTTTTCATCCAAACCATCAATCCGTTTTCCCATGCTTACCTCCAGGAAGGGCTGTGTTTATAATTTCCAGCTAAGTGTTTGTTTTCTCGCTCCAATAAAGTCAGCATAAAGCCCCTTTTGCTGCATCAATTCATCGTGAGTACCATGCTGGACAATATGCCCCTGATCCAGAACAAGAATCTGATCCGCATTACGGACTGTTTTCAGGCGGTGGGCAATCATAATGATGGTCTTGTCGCGTGTCAAGGATTCTATTGCCGCCTGCAAACGATCTTCATTTTCTGGATCAATACTTGCCGTTGCTTCATCGAAAATAACGATAGGAGCGTCCTTCAGCATTGCTCTGGCAATAGAAAGGCGCTGCTTTTCACCGCCAGACAGGGAGCTGCCGCCTTCTCCAATCATGGTGTTATACCCATCCGGCAACGCCTGGATAAAATCATCACAGCAGGCCCGTTTTGCTGCTTCAACAACTTCCTCGTGGGTCGCATCCGGCTTACCGAATTTGATGTTATTCTCGATAGTATCTTCAAAAAGATAGACATTCTGGAATACCATACTGATGTTTGCCAGAAGGTTATCCAGTGTATAGTCCCGCACATCCCGGCCGCCAATGCTGATCTGTCCGCCTTGTATATCCCAAAACCGCGCAATCAAACTGCACATGGTCGTTTTGCCAGAACCAGAAGGGCCAACAATGGCGGTCATTTTCTTTTCTGGAATTGTTACGGACACTGATTCCAGAACAGGGCGCTCCCCATAGGAAAAATCAACCTGATTAAAACGGATTTCATGGGAGGCCGGAGCAATAGCCTGTGTTCCCTCATTCATAACTGGTACATCATCCAGGTCATTTGCTCTGTCAATGGCGCTCTCTGTTAAGCGCAGGGTGGCCATGCCGCTGCCAGCCGCCTTTAGCTGATCGAAGATCATAAAAGAGGCAATCACCATTAACAGGCAATAAACTAAGGTCATGGCTCCAGATAGGTAGAAATAAATTGATACAAACACAATCAGGACGCTGCAAAGGTAAAGAACGATCTGCTGTGCCGCTACAAAAGGATTCATTGTCTTTTCCAATGCGTCATTCTGGATGCAGCTCTGCTCAATCGCATGATCTACCTTTTTCCCTTTATCAAGGTCAAGGTTAAAAGCCTTAACAACGCTCATTCCCTGTACAGTTTCAAGGACAGCATCAATCAAAGTTTCCTGCGCCGCCTGCCGTTTAGGAACATTATTTTTTGACTTTTTCGCCATTGCCGACACAATGACGAGGAATAACAGCATCCCCGCAATATCAATCAGACCGAGCCGCCAGTCAAATAAAAGAACCATCAGTGCAAATACAATCGCATTGATAAAACCGCCGAGGGTCGTTACCAGGACAACCGGAGCCATACTCTCCACTTCACTCAAGGTAGTAGTTGCGATTGCGGTAATATCGCCCAGGCTGTTTTGATTGAAGTATCCCATCGGAACAGTTTTTAATCTGTCACCAAGCCGGATGCGCTTATTTGCCACCATAAAATAACCGGCATGAGTTCTCTGCAAATCAGACATGTACAAGGTAACAATCTGTCCAATGATACTTAGTGCCATCACCCCTAATGCAGTTAAAGCCGTACCGGAATTACGATTGTTTGAAACTAAAGACTCTAACACTACAAATACACCACCGAGCTGCATTGCGTAGAAGATTGCGTTAATAAATCCCCATACAATGGAACTTCGGATTTTTTTCTTTTCAGAACCGGAGAAATTCCATATTTTTTTGAAAACTTGAATCATTCTTATTCACCATCCTTTGCGCCAATATGGGCCTGCCACATCTCACGATAAAGAGGGGAAGCGGCAAGTAATTCATCCTGTTTACCAACAGCCTGGATATGGCCGTCCTTCACAACCACGATCTGGTCGGCGTCAACAACAGTGGACAGCCGGTGTGCAATCACGATTAAGGTCTTTCCTGCAACCAGCTTTCCGATTGCCTGCTGAATCTGCGCTTCACTCTCTGGATCGAGGTATGCAGTAGCTTCGTCGAGGATAACGATAGGGGCATCTTTCAGCATAGCCCGCGCGATAGCGATTCTCTGACGTTCACCGCCGGACAGATGGCCGCCTGCACCGCCAACATTGGTATCATAACCATGTTCCAATCCACGGATAAACACATCACAGCCAGCCGCTTTTGCTGCCTGCTCCACTTCAGCGTCCGTTGCACCCTTACGGCCCATGCGGATATTTTCGCGTATCGTATCATTGAACAGGTAATTATCCTGGGATACATAGGCAATCTGATCTGCCAGTTGGTTTTGAGGAATTTGCTTGATGCTGAATTTCCCAAATGTAATATCTCCGCCAACTACATCCCAATAGCCGGCAATCAGTTTTGCAATGGTACTCTTGCCGCTGCCGGATGGCCCCACCAGGGCGGTCATAGTTCCCGGCTTAATTGTAAGATTTACCCCATGCAGTACATCCTTATCTTTGTAATGATAGGAGAAGGAAACATTCTTTAAGCGGATTGTCAGATCGTCCAGTTTTACCGGATCGGTGGGGCGCACCAGCTCCGGTGTTTCCAAAATTTCGCATACCTGGTCAACTACCGTCCCAAGAACGGCCATATTATCTACAAAGCTGCTGACCGCAAGGAGAGGGCCAACAATGCCCAGGGCAAGAATGATGATGGTGACAAAATCCGTAGCTGCAAGACTTCCATTCGCAAAGAACAGAAAGCCCAAAGGCAGAACAGTAATCATCGTTGCAGGGCAGATCGCAGTGTAAGCAGCGGTAGGCCACTCACAGCTCTTTCGCCAGTTATAGTAATAGGAGGCGTCATAATTGACGGCATCCGAGTATTTCTGATACGAAGTCGCTTTCTGATTAAAAGCCTTAATCACTTCAATACCATTTACATACTCCACGACAGCATTGTTCATATTACGGCTTGCCACAACAGAACCTTCATACTGCTTTGGGTAATTCTTTGTCATTCCCATTGCAAACACCATGCCGACAGGAATGGTAATCAGCGAGATCAACGCCATACGCCAGTCAATCACAAACAGATAGATAATCAAAAGGATCGGGGCCAACAGGTTTGCGGTAATCTCTGGAACCATGTGCGCCAGCGTTGTTTCCAGACTGTCCACACGGTCAACAATGGTATCTTTCAATTCACCGGACGGCTTATCTAAGATGACTCCCATCGGCAGACGAGACAATTTTGAAATCATCATTTTTCGGATGTCGCGCAATACCTGGAAAGTAGCAGTGTGAGATACCGAGGTTGACCATGTAGCGAATAAGACCTTCAGTACATAACCAGCGGCAGCTATCAGACACCACATTCCATAAAAGGACAGATCAGATTCCCCACCAATCAAAGCGACCAGCATCTTGGCAACTGCAATATAGGGAACAAATCCCGACACGACACCTATGACCGCCAGCACGATTGCTTGATAATATTTCGATTTGTTTTTGCCCGCCAGCCCCATCAATCGGGACACAGGGCTTTCGGCTTTTTCCTTTGCCATAATAAGACCTCCTGGGTTAGATTTTGCTAACTATCCATCAAAAAAAATAGCTGCTTATATGTCTTTGATAACAAAGTGTGCTAACAGAAAATGCAAACTAAGTTATCAACAACTCAAAAAATATGCTGCCTTAACTGGCAGTGTGCAATTCGATAGATAACAAAGTATGCTAACAAGAATTGCAAACTTTGTTATCATATCTTGAAAAAAATATGGCCTTTGGTATTCAAAGGCCATGCGCCTTACGCCAGCCCGCAGTAAAAAATTCTGCCAGGGTATGCGTACATTGCAGAGCTTCGTCTTTCTGGTAATCGTGAAGCACAGTTTCAAAAATACAGGAATAATACGAATGGTTCAGCATGTGTAATTCCTTTTCCGTAAGGCGTTTGAAAGGAATCCCCTTTGCCTCCATCGTTTCATACATTTTGAAAGTATCCGCCACTTCACGCTCTACCATCCAGTCCGTAAAGTCAACGTATTTCGTTCCGTCAGCACAATGCAGCAAAAGTTTGAAAGCGTCAAAATGCTCAAAGATGTAATCAATGAACTGCGCCATCGTTTCCGTTGAAATACTCCACAGATCATCCATGTTATCTGAAACAATATAATTTGTGGATTTGCTTTCCGCAGCATCATATTTTTCACGCAGTCCGGCAACGGCTGGTTCTACCAATGCAGAGAACAATGCTGCCTTATCTTCAAAGTGACGGTAAAATGCTCCTGTGGTAATGCCTGCGCCTTTGCACAGATCCCGAAGGTTCGTGCGTTCATAACCATTTTCCAGAAACAGCTTCTTGCCACTCTCCAGAATATTCTTATGGGTTATCTCATAAGTCCCTACTGCCATACCTTTCACCTCCTTGATACGCCCGTGTGCTAACTTAGTTATCATTATAGCACTGATTTCCCTTTTGTCAAGACCTGCAAAATGTATTTTTAGCATATAGCATTTTGAGCAACATACGCTTTATAGTGGTTCACTGAGTCCAGAAAAATAACAAGAGCAACCACCAAAAGAAATGTAGCTGCTCCTGTTACATTATTCTGCATCAAATTTATACCCGACACCCCGGACGCTTTTGACGTATTCAGGTCCAGAAGGATCAACCTGCAATTTCTGCCGCAGACGGCTCATAAGATTATGGATTGTCTTAGGTGTGACGTCGATATATTCCTCTCCCCACACCTGATATGCTATGGTCTCAAAAGTCATTACCCGTTTCTGATTGGTAATGAGAAAATGGAGAGCATCAAATTCTTTCGCCGTCAGCTCAACGTTCTGGCCTTGTATACATACCCGCCGTTCTTCCGGGCAGAAATATAGATCGCCTATCTGTATTTCAGTCAGAGGTTCTTCATTGTCCTGTTCCACTTGCAGAGGCAATGAAACGCATGGAATATCCGCAGTATGGCCGATCAGCTTTTCTATATCCATTATGAAGCCTATCAGATCATGTTGCTGCTCGGTACTAAGTAAATTGAATACTGTTTCACCAATCTGCCGGCCAGATACGCCTAAATCCAATACAGCTAATTTCCCATGTCATCACCTCCTCAAAAAGACCAGCGGATAAACAAATATTACCCACTGGTCCTGATAGTTCACAATCACCCTAATTTGACGGTATCGTTTTTGACAATATAACTATTCGCCAATATTCTGCTTTCGGTATTCAGCCGGTGAGATCATCATAATATCCCGAAACGCAGTCGCAAATTTGCTCTGGTTTTCATACCCGACCTGATTGGCAATTTCCGCTATTGTCGCCTGCGTCTGGCGAAGCAGCACAGCGGCCTGTCTGATACGATACTCTTTCATATAGGTCCCAATGGGCTGCCCATAAATGCCCTTAAATGTATTTTTCAATGTTGCAGTATTGATAAGAAATTCCTTTGAAAGCTGCTCAATCGTGGGCCGCTCCTGCAAATTGGAAACCAACTTCTGATGAATCTCTTTTACAATCTCAACCTGCGGCGCGGTATATTGCTCTCTCTGTTTTTCCTTTGAAACATCTATCACGCTAAGAAACAAAAGCAATTCCTGAACTTTGAGCTTAAAATAAGACTTCTGCAAAAAATCCGGCACAGAATATAATTCAGAGAAAATATGCTCAATTTCATTTTTCGCACGCATGATAAAACAGTTTCCATCAGCGCAAAATTTTTCCTTAAAGCTCAAAATATCAATGCCGCTCTCAAAGAGAATTTCAGGTGGATTTTCAGCCACCGTGTTAAGGTTAATTACTACGGAAATTCCACGATAATGTTTTAGTGGGAAAGTCATTTCCGGTGAGCAGTTATCCATTGCATGAATAGACATATCACCTTCACCAAGATACAGGCACGAACCGCTCAACAATCGGCATCCTTCCCGACCTTCCCGGCAATGATTGATTTCCAGTATGTTTTTATCAAGGTTTCCATCCCATTCACAACTTGCAGTTTCAAAATCGTTGTAAATAACCTGGACACCAGGATAGACCTGATAGACCGTCATTAAGCCAAGACCATCCGCACAGTCCATCTTATAGACGGTACAATAGCCATCATTATCTTTTGGAATGACCGCGGACAATCCCTTTGAATTCGTAATCGGGTCTGTACTCATAGCAGTCCTTTCTATCATTCCTGTGTTATTGATCTGTTCCGCCAGTCGTTTACTGGCATCTTTTATTATAAAGGTTTTCTTCATTTTGCACCGCTCCAATCAGTAGGATTATCGCTCCAATCAGAAATTATAGCGCAAAAGCGCCCGCAGTGCAAATAAGGAGGCCAGCACTTTCAAAAAAGCACTGGCCTCAATCATTTATTTATTGCAGTATTCTTTTCCTACACAGCCGGAACAACTGCCTCCGCAACAGGACCCATTCTTATGATTCTTTCGTATCTTCTGAATAGCCCATATCGCATAGATAAGAACCCCAACAATGATTACTCCTGTAGCAACCATGCTATACTCCTTTCTGACTGCCAGCCCACAATTCATCCGCGGTAGGTTTCCAATGCTCTGCGTATAATTCGCACTTGTCGCATAAATGATCCACGGATTCCGGGGATTGCAAGTCGGTAGATTTTGCCCCTGTACGCTTTACCATTTCTCTCAAAAGCTGTGGATTTTCCAACATCGGGCAAGGACGGAGCATGTTTTTATTAAACGGCTGACCGTCATGGTATGCCATAAAGATTGGGCTTTTCAGTGCATCCAGCAGGCTACAATCGTGAATGTTCACGTTGGAATAATGGATAAACACACAAGGCTCTACATCCCCGGCAGCGTTGATATGCAGGTAATTCCGGCCTCCTGCTATACAGCCGC
>ERZ1694965.295-NODE-295-length-23293-cov-17.025863_pt1 | contig 23293 bp, 30 predicted proteins | sample MGYA00581612_ERZ1694965 | MGnify/ENA primary metagenome ERZ1694965 (study PRJEB42213, sample SAMN07424500) | human gut metagenome | biome: ENVO:00009003; feature: ENVO:2100002; material: ENVO:00002003 | host: Homo sapiens | place: USA | collected 2015 ... | reverse complement strand
TTCGTCTGCGAGAAGGGCAAGCCGCCCATGCGCGAAGTCAGGTATTACTGCAGGCACTGCGACTCGACTGTCATATTCCTAAAGAAATGCGAACCGAAAGAAGTTGATCATGGCTGAGTATGAGCCCGCGGGCGGTTACAACCTGCCGCCTGGGTGTTTCGATAAAGACATCGACCGCGAGTTCGGCGGTGATCGCCGTTACTGCGGTGAGTGCAGGCATTGCATCGTATCCGATGAACTCGACTGCTGCATCTGCGCACCCACGCTGGCCGATGCGATGGCGCAGCTCAAGGGCACGCAGAGGTGGTTGCCGAAATACATCCTCGCGGCGGTCGAGGACGCGGTTGTAGATGAAAGCGATTGCTGCGCCGAGTTTGAGGAGTGATAGTAATGTAAAAACATATGTAGAAATGATTCTAGCATATGTAGAAGGCGCAGTTTTACATTAGTGCGTATGCTTGCAGGGCCCCGAGGCAGATATTCGCCTCGGGGCGTTTTTTTGCATTTCCGGGCCAAAATTGGCACTTTTCGATTTATCCGCATGGTTGACAGGTAGTAGATGTCAAAATACGACGTAGGTGGACGTGCTGCAGTGTTTTGCGCAAGTTCCTGTCAAACATGCTGTCACACTGCTTTCGGGCCAGTGTGACAGGTAGTAGGCGTCAAAACGCGACGTAGGTAAATCGTTGGGTACCCAAGTGTCACACTGGCAAACAGCAGGCCGCCCCTATATTAGATATTTTCTATAGGTATATTCAATTGGTATGTGTATATATATTTCAAAATATAGGGGTATAGGGGAGCATGACAGTGTGACAGTGTGACAGGTAGTTGCAAACACATGCGTCTACATCGCGTTTTGTCAGGACTACCTGTCACACGGTGCAGATAAATCGAAAAAAGCAGTGTGACACCAGTGTGACACGTGTGTGACAGGTAGTCGAGGGCGTGTGTGTCTACCTCGGTGAACATGCGGAGGCGTTTCGATTTACGATAGGGTTGCTGTGTAACTACCCGAAAGTCACTCAAACAGCAGGGGCGAACTTTGCGTTGTAGAATATAGCCGAATGGGACAGGAGGGAAGTTTTGCCTTATATCAAATTCAACAACGCGGTACAACGCAAGCGCTATTGGCTCGGCGAAGACGGCATCGAGCTGATCAACGACTGGAGGCGCCGAGGGCTCTCGGTGCAGGCGATCGCCGAGGGCAAGATCGGCATCACGACCGGCACGCTCACGAAATGGCGCCAGCAGTCGGCTGAGCTGGACAAGGCGCTCACGATCACGGAGGACCTCGTAGACGGCCAGGTAGAAGGCGCATTGCTCAGGCGTGCGCTGGGGTACGACTATTTCGAGGAGACGTGGGCGCTCGATCGGGACACGGGCCGGGAAGTGTTGACCAAGAAGGTCAAGAAGCACGTGCCGGCAGACGTGAAGGCCATCGCGATGTGGCTGTTCAACCGACGCGGTGACGCCTGGAGGTCGATGCAGCCGCAGTTGCCTGCCGACGACGGCGACATCATCGACGTGAAGAACGTGCTCGTGCAGATCGAGGAGGCGGCTGATGGAGATAAGGCTGACGCGTAAGCAGGCCGAATACGTTCGCGAGGCGCACCACCGCTGGAACCTCGCAACAGGCGCCGTGCGCTCCGGCAAGAGCCACCTGGCAGTGCAGTACACGATCCCTGATCGATTGATCGAGCTGCGCGGCAAGAAGGGCCTGGCGTTGATCCTCGGCGCCACGAAGGAGAACATCGAGCGCAACGTCTTGACGCCGATGCGCGATATGTGGGGCGACAAGTTCGTCGGGGACATCAATGCCCGCAACTGGTGCGAGGTCTTCGGCGAGCGAGTGTACTGCATCGGTGCGGAGAACGCGGGCCAGGTGTCGAAGCTGCGTGGCTCGGAGGTCAAGTTCGCATATTGCGACGAGATCTGCGACATCCACCCGGACGTGTTCGAGATGCTCAAGAGCCGCCTCTCCCTGCCGTATAGCGAATGCCACGGCGCGTGCAACCCCGCAGGCCCCACGCATTGGCTCAAGCAGTTCATCGACAAGGGCGAGGCCGACCCCGGCATCGACATGTTCGTGCAGAGGTACACGATCGACGACAACCCGTTCTTGCCTGCGGCCTATGTCGCGGGCCTCAAGGCGGAGTACCGCGGCACGGTGTACTACGATCGGTACATCAGGGGCCTGTGGGCGAAGGCCGAAGGCCTCGTGTACCCGAATTGGAAGGACGCGCAGGAGCCGACATGGTCGCCGGCGGAGCCTGGAGACGTACGCAGCTACTGCATCAGTATCGACTACGGCACGCAAAACCCGTTCCATGCGATCAAGTGGCTGCTCGATTCTGCGGGTACCTGGCATGCAGTCGGCGAGTACCGCTATTCGGGACGTGAGGAAGGCAGGCAGAAGACCGATGCCGACTATGTCGACGACTTGGTTGTATTCACGGACGACGCCCCGGAGGACACCGATGTCGAGGTCATAGTCGACCCCAGTGCGTCGTCGTTCATCGCACAGCTGCGCAAGCGCGGCGGTTTCAAGGTGAGGAAGGCCGACAACGATGTGAGTGACGGCGTGCGCGACACCGCATCGGCGATGCAGTTGGGGCAGGTCAAGATCGGCGACGCACTCGCCGAATTGGCGCGCGAGTTCTGCGGCTATGTGTGGGATGATAAGGCAGACCAAGACAAGCCGGTCAAGGTCGACGACCACGGCATGGATGCGCTGAGGTATTTCGTGAGGACGAAGCGTGTGTACAAGCCGCGTGACATGGTATACGAGTCGCCGTTTACGGGCGGCGCAGACGAGGGGCCTAGGAGGTTCGCATTATGAGATGGAATGAGGTACGCGACGACAAGTCGCGCATGCTCACGTACCAGGATTTCGTGGAGGCGGGCGACGCCAACCGCGAGGGTTTCGTACTGGAGGCGATCGAGCGGCATAAAGCGGGCAAGGCGTACCGCACGGCACTCATGGCCGACGCATATGACCGCCAGGAGAACACGACTATCAATACCTATGTGCAGAGGGTCTTCGACATCACCGGTTCGAAGCTCGTCGATTTCACGGCGAGCAACAACAAGATCGCCAGCAATTTCTTCCATCGCCTGAACACCCAGCGCACTATGTACTCGCTGGGGCAGGGCGTGTCTTTCATCGATGTCGACGAGGTGGGCAAGAAGGACGAGACCAAGGAGAAGCTCGGCAAGCATTTCGACCACGACCTGCGCACACTCGCATACGACGCGCTCATCCACGGCGTGTGCTTCGGCTTCTGGAACCTCGACCGCATGTTCGTCTTCCCGCTGACCGAGTTCGTGCCCCTCTGGGACGAGTACGACGGCACACTCAAGGCAGGCATCCGCTTCTGGCGTATCGACCAGTCGCGCCCGATGCAGGTCGTGCTATACGAGGCAGACGGCTACACCCGCTACCAGAGCTACCGAGACGCGAACGGCTCCACGAGCGAACGCCTCGAGGCCGTCGAGGAGAAACGCCCGTACATCGAGGAGACGAGCTATACGCCGGCAGACGGCATCGAGCAGGTGATCGGCGGCGAGAACTACTCGGCGTTGCCGGTAGTGCCGATGTGGGGCTCGAAGCTCCACCAATCGACCTTGGTCGGCATGCGCCAGGCGATTGACAGCTACGACCTGATCCGCAGCGGCTTCGCGAACGACCTCACCGACTGCGCGCAGATCTACTGGCTCGTGTCGAATGCAGGCGGCATGGGCGACAAAGACCTGCAGAAGTTCCTCGACCGCCTGAAGATCAACCACGTCGCGCTCGTCGACTCCGACGACGGCGGCAACGCCCAGGCGTATACGCAGGAGATCCCGTACGCCGCACGCCAGGCATACCTGCAGTCGATCCGTGATGGCATCTATGAGGACTTCGGCGCCCTCGATGTGCACACTGTGGCGGCTGGTGCCACCAACGACCACATCGATGCGGCATACCAGCCGATGGATGAAGAGGCGAGCGATTTCGAATATCAAGTCTCCGAATTCGTGCAGCAGCTGCTCGCCCTCATGGGTATCGAGGATGCGCCCGTGTTCAAGCGCACGCGCATCAGCAATCAGAAAGAGCAGGTCGACATGGTCATGAGCGAGGCGCAGTACCTCGACCACGAGACGGTCTTGCGCAAGCTGCCGAACATCTCGCCCAGCGAGGTGCCGGCGATCAAGGAACGCCTCGACGCCGAGAACGAGGAGCGTATGGGCAGCCTCGTCGGCGCGGTATCGCTGCAAGGCGGGGACGACGGTGTAGGCGACGACGCGATGGAGTAACGCATGTCGAAAAAGATCCATTCGGTCTTCGAGATCGATATATTGGAGGCTGGCGGCGGGTACCAGTACATCACGTCGGCAGGCTATGTGTCGCACGCGGTATACCCGGACATCCTCAAGGCGCAGAAGGCGGCGCTTGAATTCGGTGGGTACGAGCTCGTCGAGGACGACACCCCGGCCGACTCGACTGTCACCAAGACGCAATACTTCGATGGCTTCCAGATCGATACGTACTCAGACGGCACTTACGGCTACATGACGGACGGCGGCAAGCACAAGGAGGGCTACAAGTCGAAAGACGGCGCGAAGAAGGCCGCGATGAAGCTCGCCGCTGCAGAGCCGAAAGGCCCGCAGGTCCTGAAGAGCGAGGACAAGGGCGGGTACACCGTCAACACGTTCACCGACGGCACTTATGGGTACATGATGCCTGATGGCACTTTCAAGAACGGCTATAAGTCGAAAGACGGTGCCAGCAAGGCGGGCAAGAAGCTCGCGGCGAAGGCGGCGAAGTCGCAGGAGGGCGCACAGGCCAAATTGCTCGAGAAGCAGGCGCGTGAGCTGCAGGATAAACTGCAGCTCACCTACGCCGATGCGATCGACGGCATGACCTCCCGCATCGAGACATCGCTCAAGGAGTTCGCGGCCGAAGACGCTAAATGGCAAGCCGATGTCGCCGCGGGCAAGAAGGACGCGAAGGCGTATAAGGCCTGGCGCAAAGACCAGGCGTTGCACAACGACCAGCTCAAGGCACTCACGAAGGCGTTGACGCAGGACCTCACGGCCGCCGACAAGATGGCGATGGCGTATGTCAACCAAGTGCCCGCAGGCGTGTACGCAGAAGGCATGAACTTCGCGACATACGAGATCGAGCATAGCGCCAAGGCGAATACGTCGTTCACGCTGTACAACAAGAACACCGTCATGGAGCTCGTCGCGAACGAGCCGAATCTGCTCCCGCAAGCGGCATTCGACAAGGCGAAAGATAAGGCATGGAACAGCCGCCATGTCACGTCTGCGGTGACGCAGGCAGTACTGCAGGGGCAGACGATCCCGCAGCTCGCCACATCGATCGCCGGTATCGCCGCCATGGACCAGCGCGCAGCGATGAAGGCGGCGCGTACCGCTATGACGAGCGCGCACTCACTCGGCAAGCTCAAGGGCTACGAGCGTGCAGCCGGTATGGGTATCGATGTTGAAAAGCAATGGTTGGCAGCGCTCGACTCGCGCACGCGCGGCAGCCACCGCCACCTGGATGGCGAGACCGTCAAGCTCGATGCCGAGTTCAGCAACGGGTTGAAGTACCCCGGTGACCCGGATGGGCCTGCGTCTGAGGTCTACAACTGCCGCTGTACGCTCGTGCCCGTTATCGGTGATGTCGAGTATGACGAGGTCGAGCGTGCCAACAAGCTCGGCGGCATGAGTTATGAGGAGTGGAAGGCTGAGAAACTGACCAAAGAGCAGAAGCTAGCGAATTCACTCGACAGCCAGCTGAAGGATGTCGATAACGAGATCGACGTGCTGAAAGAGCTCATGAAGAGTTCCGACAAGACGTATTCTGGTATTTGGAAAGACCCCGTGGTACTCGCTGATTGGGACGCGAAGAAAGAGGCGATTCCCAAGAAACTCGAGTATTTCAATGAGAAACTCGCAGCGAACAATAACCCAGCAGTTAAGGAGGTGTTGCAAACATACATTGACGATATTGATGATTTTGACAAGCAAGGCCAGGCGTATAAGGCATATATCGACAAGATGTCGGCGTTGAAGCTCAAGCGACAGTCGATCCACAAACAGATGGTCGACTTAGGTCTCGTCGAAGATTCGGCATTCAGCGAAGAGCGTAAAGCGAATGCATGGAGATTCACTTCGCCGGAGGAGGCTGACGAGCATTTCCGAGGTGTAAGCGGCAAGGCTTGGCGTGAGGCCACCGCGGCAGAGCGTAAGGGTATCTATGGCTATACTGCTTCCTCTGGTGCATGGAACCGCCCATTATCTGGTTTCCGCAAGCCGTACAGTTCTGCCGGTACAGGGTGGGAGAAAAAGTTTTACAAAGGCCCGGGCGAGGTTTGGATCGACTACGAAGGCAAAGGCGCCGCAATCCGCAACATGACGTCGCTTATCGAGAAGTCGACATACGACCACGATACGTGGGTCGTGCGTGGATGTGACTACGACGCCATGGAGTCGTTCTTCGGCACGAGCGCATCAAAGTTGGAGGGTATGAGTACCGATGAGCTCAAATCACTCGTCGGTGTGTCAAATCGCATCCAGTCATTCGTGTCGACAGGTGCGGCGACGGGCAAAGGTTTCCACAGGCCTGTCGCCATGGAGATCTTTTGCCCCGCCGGGTCTGAGATGATGTATGCGGAGCCTTTCAGTGCATACTCTGGCGCGACGAACTATGACGACTGGGACGGTAAGAAAAAGCAGAACTATTTCGGCAGTGAGTTTGAGATGATCCTGCAGCGTGGTGGTTACTACACTGCCAGCGATGTATACAAAGGCGACGACGGCAAGATGCACGTCGTGTTGGAGTTGCACCCTGAACAGGGTTATGATAAGTTCCAGCAGGATCCCAAAGAGTGGACCGGCTCGAAGAGCAAATACAAATAAGGAGTATCATGGCGATTGAGAAACAGAAAGTATCTAACCTCGAGCTCGACGACTCGTTTGGCTGCCTGAAGCGCAACCCCCGCAAATGCCGGACCTGTGCGAATGCACACGGCCCGGCGCCGTGGGAGGACTCGCCGGACAAGTCGTATTGCATGGCGTACGAGCGCCGCCTCGGCAACATCAAGCCCGACGCCGTATACTTCGACGGTGCCGACTGCCCGTTTTATATCGAGGAAGAGGCATGACATGGCCGGTGGGGTATCTGTGAAACAAGACAACACCGAGCAGGCAGTCGACGGCATCGATTCGGCTATCGGTGTCGCGCTCGAGAAGATCGGGCTTTTGGCCGAGAACTATGCGGCTAAGAAATGCCCGGTCGATACCGGCAACCTGCAAGGCTCGATCACACATGAGGTGGATGCCGACGACAATGCCGTGTACATCGGCACGAATGTCGAATACGCGCCGTACGTCGAGCTGGGCACCTCGCGACAGAAGGCGCAGCCTTTCTTGAGGCCTGCGGCTTCCGAGCACGGTGCGCAATACCGCCAAGTATTGAAAAAGGCACTAGGCGGCAGCAGTTAACCTGGTATTATTTATGTTAAATGCGCGAAGCAATGCGCGAAGCAATGCGCTATACAGTATGGGGTCGAAGCACGTACCCCAGAGTCCGAAGGAATGGAGCGAACACCATGGCACTTACTCGCAAACTCCTCCGATCCATGGGGATCGAAGACGAGAAGATCGACCAGATCATCGACGCACACACCGAGACCGTCAACGCGCTGAAGGACGAGCGCGACGAGTTCAAGGATGCAGCGGACCGACTGAAAAAGGCCGAGGCGGAGCTCGAGGAGCTCAAAGCCAAGCCGGCAGACGGTTTCAAAGAGAAGTTCGAGAAGGAGCACGCCGATTTCGAGGCGTTCAAGGCAGATACCGCGAAGGCAGCTGCCGACCGTAAGAAGAAATCGCTGTACCGCAAGCTGCTCACCGATGCAGGCGTCGACCCCAAGCGTATGGATGCCGTGATGCGTGTCGCCGACCTATCTGAAATCGTGGTCGAAGACGGCGCCATCAAGGACGCCGACAAGGTCACGGAGAAGGTCAAAGGCGAGTGGTCGGATTTCATCCCGGCCACAAATAGGAAGCCCGCGGATGTCGATACGCCGCCTGCTAGCGGTGGCGACGGCGCGGCAGAACCAAAGTCGCTGGGTGAAGCCCTGCGACAGAAGTACACCAAGCAGAACACCGATTAAAGGAGGCAATTATGCCTATCACCCTCGCAGAGGCCAAGGTCGGCATGGCCGACAAGGTCGACCAGCAGATCGTCGACATGTTCCGTCGATCCTCCCTGCTTCTCGACCGCCTCACTTTCGACAACGCCATCTCCCCCGGTACCGGCGGCTCTACGCTCGTCTACGGCTACACGCAACTGAAGACGTCTTCCACTGCCGCCGTCCGCGCCATCAACGAAGAGTACACCGCCAACGAGGCCAAGCGTGAGAAGAAGACCACGCAGGCAATCATCATGGGCGGCGCCTTCGAGGTCGACCGTGTCATCCAGGACACTTCCGGCGCCATCGACGAGCTCGTGTTCCAGGCCGATGAGAAGATCAAGGCTACCGCTAATTTCTTCACGCATTGCGTGATCAATGGCACTGCGGCCGTCGCCGCCACCCCCGGTAAGGCTACCGGTAATGCTACCGGTAAGGTTACCGGTACTTTCGACGGCCTCAACGAGCTGCTCACCGGTTCTTCTACCGAGTACACCGCCACTGCGGACCTGTCTACCAGCGCGAACGTGACTGCGAACTACAACCAGTTCCTCGACGAGCTCGATGAGTTCATCTCCTGCCTCGACGGCATGCCCGACATGCTGCTCATGAACCGCAAGATGCTCTCCAAGCTCCGCGGTATCGCACGCCGCGCCGGTTATTACGAGTCCAATAAGGACGATTTCGGCCGTACCGTCGAGACGTATAACGGCATCGCTCTCATGGACGCCGGCGAGTTCTACGACGGCAAGAATACCGTCGACATCGTCGCCGACACTCCTGCCACTTCCAACACCTTCGGTACGTCCGACATCTACGCCGTCAAGTTCGGCCTCGACGCCTTCCACGGCATCTCCCCGACTGGCACCAAGGTCATCACGTCCTACATGCCCGACCTCACGCAGCCTGGCGCTGTCAAGAAGGGCGAAGTCGAGCTCGTCGCCGGCGTCGCCCTCAAGAACACGCTGAAGGCCGGCCACATGAAGGGCATCATCACTGCGCCGAAGATTGGCTAAGGAGTCGATATGCTGGAGGAGTTGCTCGCGGAGATCCACAATTGGTTCGAATGCGATTACCTCGCAGGTGAGCTCACCGTCATGGACGGCGAGCTCACCCTCCCGCATGGCTTCGTCAAGCGGGGCCAGTATTACCGCATCGTCGGCAGCGTGTTCAACGACGGCCTGCACCAATACCCGGCGTCAGACCTCACAGACGAGGTGTTCGACGGCGAGGTGTGGGCATTGGCAGTGCCGAAGGCAGTCATCGACATCGCGACCGAGATCGAGGAATGGCGTAAGGCCAACCCCGACTCCGTGTATACATCTGAGTCGTTCGGCGGGTATTCGTACACGAAGGCCACCGCTTCCGACGGCATGCCGGTGCGATGGCAAGACGCATTTCGCCGACGCCTCAATCGTTGGAGGAAATTGCCATGACGCTGATCGATAGTTTCAAAGAGCCTTGCGTGCTCATGGAGAAGAAGCGCGTGAGCGACGGTGAAGGCGGGTGGACGACCACGTGGGTTGACGGTGCTGCCTTCGATGCGGCTATCGTCCGCGACACCACCCTGGCGGCACGCGTCGCTGAAAAAGAGGGCGTATCGAACGTCTATACGGTGACTACCGACACAAATGCGCGACTCGAATTTCACGACGTTTTCAAGCGTGTCAGTGACGGCCAAGTGTTCCGTGTGACTTCCAACGGGGACGACATGAAGACACCTGATCACGCGACATTCAGTTTCGAGCAGGTGAGCGCCGAGGAATGGAGCCTGTCATGACGCCGACTGCGGCGATTTACGATTTCATGGCCGGCTTCGGCGTCCCTGCGTATGCTGCGACTTCTGTACCCGATAATGCGGAATTCCCGTATATCACATACGAGCTCGCAGTCGACGACTTTTGGGGCGGCGAAGTCGCGTTGGCTATGGATATCTGGTACCGTGGCGACTCCGAGGCGGAGCCAAATGCGAAAGCGCGTGAAGTCTCAAAGGCACTCATCGGCTGTAAATGTATCCCATGTGACGGCGGCGGTGTCATACTGAAAAAGGGCTCGCCGTTCTGCCAGAGCATGGGTGACACGGCCGATGATAAGATCAAGCGCCGCCATATCAATGTGACGGCAGAGTTTATCACCTCGTTTTGAGAGGACAAGTTAAATGGCTAAGTTCACACAGATTCCTACGGATACCTTCAAGAAGCTCCAGCTCAATGCGGGTATCCTCACCACTCAGTTCAACCCTGCAACTGGCGAGCTCAGTGCGTCCAACATCATCGGCGCAACGAGCGGCGGTGTGTCGTTCGAGGCCACGCCGTCATTCACCGATTTCGGCGAGGACATCGACAACTGCCCGAAGAACACTAAAGAGCTCAAGAAGCTCGACAGCTGGGAAGCCAAGATGTCCGGCTCGTTTGTCACGATGGATACAAATGTCGCGGTGTCTGTCATCGGCACTGCTGCTGTTGCGAGCGACGACCAGACCAAGGTCGTGCCCCGCAACTCTGTCGAAGCCGAAGATTTCGAAAACATCTGGTGGGTCGGCGATTATTCTGACATCAACGAAGACGGTTCGTCTGCCGGCAAGGCCGGTTTCATCGCGATCAAACTCATCAACGCATTGTCAACCGGTGGTTTCAAGATCCAGTCCGGCGACAAGGCGAAGGGCACGTTTGAGTTCGAGTACACTGGCCACTACAGTAATAAAAACATCGACACCGTCCCGTTTGAAATCTATATCAAGGCTGGTTCTGCTGACAAGTAGGCATAACCTGAAGGAGGAAATTAAATGAACCTCAGTGACATCAAGGGCGACCGCGTGCTCGACGTCATCGCCGACATCATCGACCCAATCGCGAACATGGTGCAAGACAAGGACGTCGCCGCAATGTTTAAGCGCGAAGCCGTACCCGATGGCATGGAGGCGCGCGATTTCTTCGCGAAGCGCATGTGCAAGGGCCTGCCCGTTTTGCTCAAAAGCCATAAGGCCGACATCATCGCCATCATGGCTGCAATTGAGGGCGTGACCCCTGAGCAGTATGCGGCATCGCTCGATTTTCCCAAGCTGTTCACCGACGTCATGGAGCTCGTGACTGACGATGCGTTCCTCAATTTTTTATCATCGTCGGAGACGGGGAAGGGCGCAGGTGCGCCTGGCTCTGCCTCGGCGAATTCCGAGGCCCATTAAGGGCCGACGCATTCGTCAAGTTCACATTGGCCCGCTATAGGAAAGAACGGGACGAGATGGCGTTTAAGGTATACGTCACCGACTCCCTATACCTCATGGGCCAGCAAAAGTTTATCGGTCGCCGATGGTACGACCAAGTCCGGCCCAAAGTATATGAAGATATCGACGCCGCCGCGGTAGTGGCGGATGTCACAACAAGGGCGGGATTGGTGGTCGTATGAATCTACTCGACCTCGCCGTCAAGATCACATGCGACGACCAGGCATCCGGCAAGGTCGACAAGATCGGCGACGGCATCAAAAACAAATTGGGCATCGCTGCTAAAGCTGGCGTTGCGGCCGTGTCGGCAGTCGGTACTGCGACGGTCGCAATCGGTAAGACTGCGCTCGACGCATATTCGAATTATGAGCAGTTAGTCGGCGGTATCGACACCCTGTTCAAAGCCTCGTCGGGCAAGATGCAGCAGTATGCAGCAAATGCATACCAGACGGCCGGTGTCTCAGCCAACCGTTATATGGAGATCTCGACGTCGTTCGCGGCGGCGTTGATCAGCTCGCTCGGCGGCAACACTGAGGCCGCAGCAGACATGGCCAACACCGCCATCACGGACATGAGTGACAATGCCAACAAGATGGGCACGTCACTTGAGACCGTCCAAGAAGCATATATGTCGTTGTCGCGCGGTAATTACGAGATGCTCGACAGCCTGAAACTCGGCTATGGCGGTACCAAGTCGGAGTTGGAGCGCCTGCTCTCAGACGCCGAGAAGTTCTCGGCAGCGCAAGGCAAAGTGCGCGATTTCTCCGTCGACTCGTATTCCGACATCGTCGAGGCAATCCATGTCGTGCAAGACGAGATGGGCATCACCGGCACGACAGCGGAAGAGGCAGCGACCACCATCGAGGGCTCCGTCAATATGGCGAAGGCCTCGTGGGAGAACTGGCTCGCGGGTCTCGGCAATGAAAACGCCGATATGGAAGTCCTGACGGATCAGCTCGTCGGTTCTGTCGCCACTGCGGGCGAGAACATCATCCCGAGGGTCGGCCAGATCATGGTGACCATCGGCCAGACGGTTGCAGACTATGCGCCTGGTGTCGGCCTCTACCTCCGCAACGCACTCATCAATGTCTTGCCTGAAGCCGTGCAAGGGCCGATGCGTGACGCGTTCGCAGGAGTCGATAAAGTCGTCGGCAAGCTCGCAGGCGTATTCAACGACAATTTGAAGCCGGCGGCAGACACCGCAGACAGCGTTTTCAGCGCGATCAGTTCTGGTGTCACGACTTTCGGTAATGCTGTCAACGATTTAGTGCTCCCCGCGATCGACACGCTATCGCCTGCTTTCAATGATTTCTTCGGGACTATCCAGACTGCACAGCCTTTGCTCGAGTTCATCGCGAACCTTATCGGTGTCGGGCTTGCCGCAGCGATAAGCACGGTCATCAAGCTGTTTGCAGCCATTACAGAAGTCGTCGCGTTTGTGATCACCGGTTTCGAGCAGTTGTATGAGGACATTTCAGGGTTCGTGACCGGTGTCGTGCAGTTCTTCACTGTCGACTTGCCGAACGCGATCAATGCATTGGTGCAATGGTTCGCGCAATTGCCTGGCAACATCGCCGCGTTCCTGTCGATGGTCATTGCGAATGTCGCCGCATGGGTAGCAAATATGGCGTCGAATGCCGTGAGCGCCGGTTCGCGTTTCATCTCCGGTATCGCCGGTTTCATGTCTGCGCTGCCCGGCAATATAGCGTCATGGCTCTCCGGCGTCATTTCGACTGTCGTCGGCTGGGTGTCGCAGTTCGCGAGTAACGCCACGAGCGCGGCGTCGCAGTTCGCAAGCAACCTCATCAACGGCCTCGCGTCTATACCCGGCCAGGTGACATCGATTGGTTCTAACATTATTCAAGGTATGGTGAACGGTGTCACGAGTGCCGCAGGCCGTTTGATCGACAGCGTTAAAGGCGCAGTCGACGACGCCATCAATGCCGCAAAAAACCTGCTCGGCATCCACTCACCATCACGTGTGTTCCGTAAAATCGGCCAATACACGATGCAAGGTGCGGCACTCGGTGTCGACGATGACGCCGACGTGTTGTTGAGGTCTACAGATAATGCGATGCGCGGTATGATTTCAACGGCACAAGATATCGCCATGCCCGGCGTCAACAGCACGGCCGGCGGCGAATCGGCCGTTATCAGCTGGCTGGCCGAGAACCTGCCATCCATCATCGCTGAGTTCACGCCCGTCATGGGCGAATCGGAGTTCGGGCGCAAGGCGAGAAAGGCGGTCGCGTATGCTTGATATCAAATACAAGTCAAATGCGGGGACTGTCATCCCGCTTAATTCTGGTGTATATGTCGGTAAGCCGAACGACCTCTTTAGCCGCGAATGGGACTACAAAATCGGGTATCGCGCACTGGCCACGGCCTCGCGCGGTGCCCGCAAGGTCTCATTCAAGGCGTTTTTTGCAAACATGGCACAGGCTGACGCTTTCCGCCGATGTGCCGACACGGACATGCAGAAGGGCACGCCCGGCACTATCTATGTCAATGACTGGTTCCAGCGTTGTTTCGTCGTGGCTTCCGAGGTGGACGGCATCGGTGACAATTTCTTCGCGACCAAGCTCACTTTGGTTTTGCTCGACGGCGTATGGCGCAGGGGGACTACGACGGCGTTCGTGCCCGTGCAGGGTTCGGCGGACTATGAGTTTCTCGACTTGCCGCATGATTTGCCGTACGACCTAGGCGCGACCCCACCGCTGCAATACGCCATCAACCCAGGCTACTCTGGCAGCCCCGCGAAGTTTGTCGTGTACGGGCCCGCGGTCAACCCTTCTGTGCGCCTGGCCGGCAACCTGTACCAGGTGGACGTGACCGTTCCCGAGGGCGGTTACATGGATATCGACCCGTTGCGGCGCACCGTCACCGTGGTCGCCGCAGACGGCACCACGATGGACGCATTCAGCAAGGCGCACCGAGGCAGTGGCGCAGGTTCCGGCGAGTATATCTTCGAGCGCGTGCCCGCAGGCACATCCGAAATCTCGTGGGGCAATAGCTTCGGCTTCGACTTGACTTTGTACGAGGAAGAGGGCGAGCCCGCATGGTTTTAGTGGTGAATGATCCAACGGTTGGCGATATCCGCGAAATCGAGGAATTCGAGCTTGACATAGCTTTCGGCAGCGACGAGAACGCGCTGAAATTGGAGGCCCGCACGGACGAAGCCCCCGAAGAGGGGCAATTTGTGTTCATCGACGGCACCGAGTATGGTGGTGTTATCGACCAGGCGAGCTATGAGGCCGGCAGGGAGGCATCCGGCTCAATTCTGTGCAAGGGCCGCACCTGGCATGGTATTTTGGCAGGCAAGCGTTTACTCCCCGATTCGGGAAGCGGATACCTCTCCGTCAGCGGCAAAGCTGACGATGTGCTCGCGTCGCTCATCGAGCGCATGGGGCTTTCTGGGCTGTTCTCCGCCGCTTCCGACGATACGTCGGTAAGCTACACCTTCGATCGATTCGTGGACGGCTACAGCGGCCTGAAAGCCATGGCGAAGGCCAATGGCCGCAAGGTCGGCATGCGTCGCGAGGGCGGTAAGGTGGAAATCTCTCTGCCGCCCGTTGTAGACTATGCGAACAAGGTCGATTCCGACCTTTTGGACTTCACGCTGACCTCGGTTCACCGCTGTATCAATCACCTGGTCTGTGTAGGTACTGGCGAGCTCGAGAACCGCGCCGTAGTCCATTTCTATGCGGACACGGCCGGTAACGTCAGTCACACCCAGAGCCTCTTTGGAGTCGACGAGATATGTGCGCTCTACGACTACAGCAACGCCGACGAGGCGAAGCTCGAGGAGGAGGGCGGCAAGAAGCTCAGGGAGTACCAGACCAGAGGCAGCGTCGAGGTCGACGCGCACGACGATATCGACGTCGACGTCGGCGACATTATCTCGGCGCGCGATAACGCACATGGTAAGACCGTTAGCGCGACCGTGGTGAAGAAGATCGTGCAGGTCTCACATGGCGTGGCAACATACAGGTACGAGGTCGGCAGTGAGACCACGACGAAGAACTCGGCCAGCGCTATCACCGACGGAGGTGGCGGGCACGCGTACTTTGCGGGAAAGGGCCTGAAGCTCGAGAACTACACGTTTAGTGCGGAAGTCGACGCGGAATCGCTCAAGGCCGTTGAGGCCAAGGCCGACAAGGCCGTAACAGACGCTTCGAACTCGCTCCAGACGTGGGCGCAGGCGGATATCGCCATGGGAGAAGTGTCCACGCTCACGGAAGGCTCTAAGGCCACCGCGTCGCTCTCAGGCGAGGGGCTGGTTAAGACGCTCTCACTCGGAATTCCACGCGGTGCGACCGGTATTCAGGGTCCGAGGGGTGAGCGCGGCCCGCGAGGTGAAATCGGACCGCAGGGCGAGAAGGGTGACACCGGTGAGCGCGGCCCGCGAGGTGAAATCGGACCGCAGGGCGAGAAGGGAGCCACCGGCGCGACTGGTCCGCAGGGCCCGAAAGGTGCGACCGGTATTCAGGGTCCGAAAGGCGAGCGCGGCCCGCAGGGTATACAGGGCGAAACCGGCCCACGTGGCCCGCAAGGCGTGCAGGGTGCCCAGGGTCCGAAGGGCGATACCGGCGAGGGTTTTTCCATTTCGAAGGTTTACACCAGCTACGAGGCAATGCAGGCTGGGTGGAAGGTCGACGGTGTAGCGGTCGGCGGCTTCGCGATAATCAGCTCGAATGTCGAGGATCCGCACAACGCCGAGCTATACGTGAAGTCAGCGGATGGCTACTCACTCATCGCTGACATGAGTGGCGCGACCGGCGTCAAAGGCGAGCAGGGCCCGATGGGTCCGCAGGGCCCGGTCGGCGCGACCGGAGCGGCGGGTTCCACGGGGCCGCAAGGTCCAAAGGGAGCCACCGGCGCGACCGGCCCGCAGGGGCCGGTCGGCGCCACTGGGGCGACCGGCGCGACAGGCGCGAAGGGCGCGACAGGCCCAACGGGGCCACAGGGCGTGAAGGGCGAGCAAGGCGAGCGCGGCCCGCAGGGTATACAGGGCCCGCAAGGCGAGAAGGGGGAGCGCGGCGACTCTGGCGTCACCGTACCGCTGTCGGGGTTCTTCTCGCTGACGGTCGATTCTAACGGCAACCTTTGGTCGCACGTGGCAGACGAGGCGGCAGCCCCGCCGCTCTCATACGACCCATCTACGGGCGAGCTTTACTACGAGATAGGTGAGTGATCATGGCGAAATACCTTGTAGGTAACATCAAGGGCCCCAAGGGTGATCCTGGCGCGACAGGACCACAAGGACCCACCGGTGCACGAGGCGCTACGGGGGCTACTGGCCCGCAGGGTCCAAAAGGCGACGCGGGCGCGACAGGACCGCAAGGGCCAACGGGCAAGCAGGGGCCGACAGGCCCCACTGGCCCCGCGGGCGCGACAGGACCGCAGGGCATCCAGGGGCCTAAAGGTCCGACAGGCCCGCAAGGGCCGATGGGGCCGCAAGGACCGAGCGGCGGCGCGATCAAGGACACGAGGAACGACAACCAGCCGCAGAGCTGGTATATGAAGAACCACCCGAAGGAGACTGTGGTCGAGTTCAAGATAGCGAAAGCCATCGGGCTTTCGAGCAGCGAGACCTATGCGACCCTCGTCACCTTCGTGCAATGGGATAACAATAGCGGCGGGTACCCGAAGCAGGTCGCTATGAGCGGCTCAGACATGTGGTGGCGGCGCGGCTGGTCAGATTCCTCATGGACGCCGTGGCAACATATTTTAGATTCCAATGACACCAACGCACTGTGGCTCATGTCCCACCACGTTGGTGAGTACCTGGAAACGGATGGCTCGTTTAACCCGAACGATATAGGCGGTACGTGGCAGAAGGTGCCGAGCGTGGGGCCGCATACGTGGCTCCGCACGAAGTAAAGGAGACGACATGTCAAAGACCGAGAACTACACTCATTACGTATGTGATCGCTGCGGTGAGGATGCATACCTCGCGGCGAACAGCGCCGCGTCGGCAGACTGGCGCGAGGTCGAGCGCTTCGACCAGTACGGCAGCAGGGCCACGCGCCTGCTGTGCAAGGTGTGTACGGACGAGTACAAGAAGCTCGCAGCCAAGCACGACGGCGAGTTCCAGCAATTCATGAGCAACACGAAGGAGTAGTACCATGGCATTCGAGATTGTTGACGGCATGACGGGTACAAAGCACATCAGCTCAGACGACCTGTCGGCATTGAACATCGCTACCATCGGCAAAGCAAACTGCGTGCTTGAGTACGGCGACAATTTTAAGCTCACGATGGCGAGCGCGAACAACGCGACGCTCGGTACAGGCGTCGGCATGGTTGGCGGCAAGCGCTTTTGGAACCAGGCTGCGACCTCGCTGACGGTCCAGTCTGGCACGCAGGGCCAGAAGCGTAACGACCTCGTCGTGGCACGCTATACCAAGACTAGCGCGGGCATCGAGAGTATCGCGCCCGTGGTCATCAAGGGCACGCCCAGCACGGGGACGGCGGCGGACCCCGCGACGACCTCGAACGACTTGAAGCTCTGGCGCATCCCGTTGAACGGTATCAGCGTCGGCACGCCAGTCAAACTTTTTAACACCGTAGCCTCGCTCGCGAGCCTCGAAGAGTCTGTATCAAAACGTGAGTATCCAAAAGTCATATGCGGCTCCGTGGTGCGCGACGCGAAGAACTTCAACGCTGTGATGCTGTTCAACGATGAGCAGTTCAAACAAGTTACGGGGAAGGCGTTCAACAACGCCACAGACTGTATATTGGCCATGAATGCGGACGGCAATGCGAGCGGCGCCGTTGTCACGGGCATCATCTACGACCCGAGAACTAAGCATTTGGACGCCCACTTGAGCGGCGCGACCGGCGCCATAAGGTTGAATTACATCATCACATTGGGGGCATAGGCGAGGATGATCAGACTGTACAAATCAGTAGTCACCGCCCTATAGCCGTTTCAATAATGCGCACGATGCCGTCGTTGTCCCGACGTCATTGATGTTATTGGCAGCACTGAGAATATTTGTCGTTTAAGAGGTATTAATTCAATGTTTAAATATATAACAATGACTGTCGTTACCACGATTATGGGCACGATAATCGGCTGGCTGCTGAATGCAATTAAAACCAACACCGGGCAATTGTATAACATATCGCGTCGTGAACACGAAGAACGCGTACAAAATCGTGCTATGCTCGGTGAGCTGCTGTTTTACCGGCTCGAAGATCTACACCGACGTTTTGTCATCGAAGGCCATCCGTGTTCTGCGGCTGATAAACAGCAAATCGATGATGTCTACCACCATTATCACGATGAATTGGGGCTTAACGGACCCGGTACACATATGTATAATGAGATCATGGAAGCACATCAAGAGTAAGGAGTAATTATGCAATACCTTCTGCCTGATAAGGCATATAATGTTCTCAAGTGGGTCGGCCTCGTTGCCCTCCCAGCCGTAGGTACTTTTGTCGGTACAGTCGGTACCGCCGTCAATTGGGAGCCGACTGCTATCGCAGTGACGGTGATCACTGCCACCGGTACGCTCGTCGGCGCACTCCTCGGTGTGACGACCGCGACGGCGAAACCGACGAGCGAGTAACGATGGGCAATATTATCGAAAAGGGTGAGTGATTTGGGTATCAAGGCAAATGCCGATGTGGCTGGATGTCTATCTAAGCCTCACCCTACTCGGCGGGTACATATCGGTCGACGATTGGCACTCGTCGCTAGTACTGTAGCTATCGCACTGGCACTCGCAGCACCGACAACGGGTTATGCCTACGAGCGCGTCACCAATTACGTCAGCAACGGGCATGGGCCGCTGTCACCACAATACCTCGTGATCCACGAGACGGCTAACCCTGGTGCGAGCGCATGGAACCACGTGCTTTTGTGGTCGCGTGACGACACCTACGCAGTGCACGACGTCATGGAGCTTGATGGCTCCAAGGTTTACGATACGGTACCGCAGAACCGCTTGTGCTGGCATGTCGGCAATGGCAATTGGTGTACAATCGGCATCGAGCTGGCACACGCCACGAATGCCACTGACTTCGCCAAGCAATGGACTGAGGCCGTGAAGTGGGCAGGCGATACGCTCCGCGCACACGGTTGGGACACCAGCCGCCTACTCAGCCATTACGAGGCCGCACGCATCTGGGGTGGGTCCGACCATACCGACCCGATCGGTTATTTCCGTCAGTACGGCAAGACTTGGAGCGATTTCAAGCGCGACGTCGCCGCCTATATGGGTAGCGGCTATATCGCGCCGATCGCACCTACTGACGGAAACGGAGGTACGTACCAGCCGTCGACTTCTGCCACGCGCACGAGCTTCCCGAAGTCCACGGGAAAATCGGTCAACGTCCACTATGCCCTCCATAACCGTTATGGTGCATGGAATAGTGCCGTCACCAACTTCAACGACGCCAACAGCGAGGGCTTTGCCGGTGTGCCGTACGGCTCCCACGACATGCTCATTGCATGGGCCGACAGCGGCACCTTGCGCTACCGCGTCCACACCAAGGAAAGCGGGTGGCTGGATTGGGTGCAGACCGCCAATTACAACGATTCTGTAAATGGCATGGCTGGCCTGTGGGGTCAGACCATCGACGGAGTTCAGATGTACTACATCACGCCCAACGGTGACTATAAGCAAGTCTACTATCGTTCTCAGGACGTGGCGCATGTTGGCTACTGGGATGAGGTATGCGACGACGGCACGACCTACGGTGGCGATGATTACGCTGGTATGTACGGCTACGCGCTCGACCGCCTGCAGGCTTATATCTCAGACGGCACCCGCCGTTGATGGAGGATTGGAGAAAGCATGATGTTCGGTAACTACAACGCGTATCAACCTGTCGGCACACCACAACAATTCGCCATGGACCAGATGCAGCAGTTTCAGTAACGCGCCCAGATGCAGCCGGGAATGCAGCTGATTCGTGTCACGGGCATGGACGGGGCCAAGGCATATCAAATGCCTCCCAACTCCGTCGTGCCCCTGTTCGACGCAGATAACGACATTATGTATGTTAAAAGCACGGATGGTGCCGGTTTCCCGACTATCCGTGCTTTTGCTTTCCAACCGATCGAGAACCCGACTCCGCAGACGCAACAGTATGTGACCCGTGAAGAGTTCAACGACACCTTGGCGAAGCTGAAGGAGGCGATCGGCAATGGCAAGCAGCCTGTTCGGGAGCAACGCGAAACCGCAAGCAAGTAACCCATTCCAAGCGGCCATGGCCGCTGCCCAGGAGCTCAAACACTCCAACCCGGAGCAGCTTATGGAGAAGATGATGGAGGCAAACCCGCAGTTTGCTGCATTCGTCAATCAAAACAAGGACAAGAGCCCTGAGCAGATCGCACGTGAGAACGGGATTGATTTCAATATGGTCCAAAAGATGTTTAAGTAGACGGCACGGAGCGTACGGCTGTGGAGTCTGCTTGAACTATATAGGCATACGTCGACAACGAAAGGAAATGCGATGGCTATGTCTGAGTATTCACTTTCTGACATCGCGACCGCTTCCCGTGAGAACGGTTTCGGCGGCGATACCGCGTGGCGTATGATCATCCTCTTCGCCATGATCTTCGGTTGGGGCGGCAACGGCTTTGGCTTCGGCAACCGTGGCCCCGCAAGTGAGCCAGTTACTGAAGCAGGCCTGTGCAACGCCATGAACTTCAACGGCCTCGAGAATGCAGTCGGGCGACTCAGTGACCAGCAGGCCGCGATCGCGCGTCAAAACGACAACGCGATCTGCAGTCTCGGCTATCAGACGCTTGAACAGTCCAGCAAGCTCGGTACGACTGTCCAAAATGGCTTTAACCAGATGCAGTCCCAGCTGGCAGATTGCTGCTGCACCACCCAGCGCGGTATCGACTCCGTCAATTACAACGGCGCGATCAACACCGCTGCAATCCAGCAGACTGTGACCGAGCAGACACAGAAGGTCCTCGATACCATCACCGGCAACCGCATGGCCGACATGCAGAACCAGATCAACCAGCTCCAGCTGTCCCAGGCGCTCTGCGGAGTGGTGCGCTACCCGAACACCTTCGCCTACAACGCTGGTCCGAGCCCGTTCTGTGGTAATGGCTGCTGCGGTACGGCAAATATCTAAACGAACATTGACCGATAAGGCATTTTCGCCTTGGCAAGATAGGGGCATGGCTCAGGCCGTGCCCCTATTTCAATAGAAAGGACAAAATCATGTCGTGCAAATCTGCAATCTACGCCGCCGACCCGTACAGTACCGTGCTCACGCTGTCTACGGCTACCGGTACGGTTATCCCGCTCGGTACGACTATCCGCCGTTTCGGCTGCAATGCCGTCCTGTCGGGTGACGGTGTCCTGCTCAATGGTCAGGGCTATTTCGATGTCGACGCCAGTGTCACGTTTACACCTACTGCTGCCGGTACATACACCGTCACGCTCTTTAAAGACGGCGTCGCCGTGCCTGGCGCCACTCAAACCATCACCGCGGCAGCCGCTGGTACTGTGCCGGTCAATATCCCGGCAATCGTGCGTAACCAGTGTTGCGACAGTACTTCGACGCTTATGCTTGTGGTCACCAGTGCGACCGTCCCGGCGACTGTCACGATCGACAACACCGCGGTCGTCGTCACGAAGCTCTAATGACAGAACAAGAGTTCTGGCACAGTATCTTGGCGATCAACATGGCAAACTTCATGGTCAATATGGAGAACCTTGCCGTTAACCGCGAGATCTTGACCAGGGCTAAAGAAAGGGATGCCGTCGAGGCATCCCTTTTGCAAAGTATATTGGACGAATTGAGAGAAGGTAAAGATGCCGGTAATTGACGTGTTCGCAAAGGTATCTGACCACCTGATCGACGGCATGATGATGCACGAGCAGATGGCAGATTACTACAATTTCCTCGGTTTGGACGGTTTCAAGCGACTGCATGAGTACCATTTCCTCTGTGAGACGATTTCCATGCGTCGCATCCACCGCTATTTCATCGACCACTGCAACCAGCTTTTGCCGGTGGCGAATACAAAGCATATTGATGTCATCCCTGTCGAGTGGTCGAATTTCACACGACAAGCGGTCGAATCGGAAACGAAGTCCAAGGCTGTCGAGACGGGTATGCGCGAGTGGTGTGAGTGGGAACACGAAACGAAGGAGCTCTATGCGAAGTCGGCCAAAGACCTCTATGATGCAAGTGAAGTCGCCGCGGCACATATGATCTACGAGCTTGTGCGAGACGTCGACGACGAATGCAAGTACGCCGACCGCTTGGCACTCAGCTTGAGTGCTGTCGATTACGACATGCAGGTCATCGTGCCTATGCAGCACGAGCTGCACGAGAAATATAGGAAGAAGCTACATGACGTCGGGAAGAAACTCAGTTAGGGGTGAATGGAAATGGTGTCGATCGAGATCATCGAAGAGGAGATCCTCGACCTGGAGAAGCGCGACACGTCTTATGCCGTATGTGAAAGGCTGGCGTGGCTGTACATCGTCCGCGACCACCTCAAAAAGTCTGCTGCAGACGATACGGCGGCAGAACAGCGTACTACCGACGAACTTACGGGATCTGAGTTCCTAAAGGCTGCGTCCGGTGTGGACTATGCCGCACTCATGGGCATACTCGATAACCACATGTCGTACATCAAAGCCGTCTGCCCGAAAGAGTACGACGCCGTCATGTCGCAAATCCACGCGCTACGGTAGTAATTACCTGTCAAACAGTGTCAAACACCTGTCACACACCTAAAAGGGCCAGTGTGACAGGTGTTTGCATTTCTACGTCGCGTTTCTCATCACCTGTCAAGCTGTCAAACAACAAGGGGCCCCTATATTAGATATTTTTATATCTATATATCTAATAGGCCTTATATAGATATAAAAGTCAAATTATCTAAGGATAGGGG
>ERZ1694965.197-NODE-197-length-30596-cov-17.494647_pt1 | contig 30596 bp, 27 predicted proteins | sample MGYA00581612_ERZ1694965 | MGnify/ENA primary metagenome ERZ1694965 (study PRJEB42213, sample SAMN07424500) | human gut metagenome | biome: ENVO:00009003; feature: ENVO:2100002; material: ENVO:00002003 | host: Homo sapiens | place: USA | collected 2015 ... | reverse complement strand
TTTTTCGTTCGTAAACAAGATGTGTTTTGCCTATCGGTTATCCCTAAGATTTCAACTTAAAAATAAAGACAAAAATATAATATTATGACTCAGCATAATGCCATCAAGCTTTTTGAAACCAAGAAAGTTCGTACTATTTGGGATGACAAAGAAGAAAAATGGTACTTTTCCATAGTGGATGTGGTGGCTGTCCTAACCGATAGCCCTAATCCTCGTAAGTATTGGAGTGTCTTGAAAACACGTTTAAAAAAAGAAGGGAGTGAGTTGACTACAAATTGTAGTCAACTGAAAATGAAATCGGCTGATGGAAAGATGTATTTAACCGATGTCGCAGATACTCAGCAGCTTCTTCGTTTGATTCAGTCTATTCCATCGCCTAAAGCAGAACCGTTCAAGCAATGGATGGCACAAGTGGCGACTGAACGTCTTAACCAAATGCAAGACCCCGAACTCTCTATCAATCAAGCACTGGTGGACTATAAGCGGTTGGGGTATTCGGATAATTGGATTAATCAGCGTCTCAAATCTATAGAGATTCGTAAAGACCTCACGGATGAATGGAAGCGGCACGGATTGCAAGAGGGGGTGCAGTTTGCTACGCTGACCGATATTATTTATCAGACCTGGAGTGACATGACCGCCAAGGAATATAAGCAGTTCAAAGGTCTGAAAAAAGAGAACTTACGTGACAATATGACCAATAAGGAATTGGTGCTAAATATGTTGGCGGAACTTTCCACCAAAGAAATATCTGAAAGTAAAAATCCGGAGACATTTCGGGAACACATGGATGTGGCGGAAGCTGGTGGTGAGATTGCCCGCAATGCCCGTATGGAGTTGGAAGCCAAGACGGGCAAGGCGGTCATCAGTCCGTTGAACGCCAAGACAGGCATTGCGCTCAATTCATCACCGGAAGAAGAAGACACAAAAGAATAATCCTATAAAGTGAATCAATATTATGGAGACAACATTACATACAGAATGGACTGTCGAAGACATCTGTAAAGGGTTTACCTACAACGAATTGGAAGGTAAAGGTCTATTTGGATTGGACGGGCGGCTCACTATCCAACCCGAGTATCAACGCCATTATATCTACAACGATGGGAAACGTGATGTAGCGGTAATAGAATCCCTGCTGAAAGGCTATCCCATCGGACTAATCTATTTCAATCGGACTGTGAACGGACGATTTGAAGTACTTGACGGGCAGCAACGCATCACTTCTATCGGTCGGTTTGTTACAGGTAAATTCGCCATCAAGGATGAAGCGGATAACGTGCAGTATTTCTCGGGATTGCCCGAAGAGCAGCAACAAAAGATTATGCAATCCTCTCTGCTGGTATATGAATGCGAGGGTGAAGAAAAGGAAATAAAAGAGTGGTTTAAGACCATCAATATTGTGGGCATTCCGCTCAAGGAGCAGGAATTGCTCAATGCCATCTATTCGGGCGAGTTCGTAAATGCAGCCAAGCGGGTGTTCAGTAATTCCCAAAATGCGGAAATACAGAAATGGAGTCATTATATCAAGGGAGATGTGAAACGGCAGGATTATCTGGCGGAAGCCCTCCGGTGGATTTGCGACAGTAAGGGGATGAGCATTGATGCCTATATGAGCATACACCGTCACGAGCCTTCCACGGGAGAATTGGAAAGTTATTTCCGTTCTGTGATTGACTGGGTATCGGCTACCTTTACTATGGTAGAGCGTGACATGTGCGGCTTGGAATGGGGACGGCTGTATGAAACGTACCATACCACCCCTTATAGTACCGTCCATGTTACAGAACGGGTAAAAGCCTTGCAAGCGGATGAAAGCGTGCGGTGCCCCCGAAATATTTACGAATATGTACTGGGTGGAGAAGAGGATAGGAAATTACTTGACATCCGTATCTTTGAAGAATCAACCAAGCGGGCTGCTTACAAGCGTCAGACCGAAGCGGCTGAGAAACAGGGAATTTCCAATTGTCCGCTCTGTGCGTTGGGGAATAATGCCAACAAGACCCGTATTTACAAACTTTCGGAAATGGATGCCGACCATGTGACTGCATGGAGCAAGGGAGGGTCAACCAGCATGGAAAATTGTGAGATGCTTTGTAAAACCCATAACCGTTCAAAGGGAAATCGGTAAAAGTGTGTTATTTTGAGAGAGTTAAATCAATTAATTCTCTCAAAATATGAACAATAAAAAAACATTTCACGAAGTTTCCGAGATTTGGTGTGATGCAAAACGTCCGATAGTGAAGCATTCCACCCTATGTGCATATCAGCTTACGTTACAGACACACCTATTGCCACGATTTGGCGCTGCGGAAAATATAACAGAGAAGGATGTCCAGCAGTTTGTGATAGACAAATGTACTTCCGGATTAGCAAGAAAAACAGTCCGGGATATAGTGGCAGTGCTCAAATCTGTTATCAAATATGGGAATAAGCATGGGATTTTCCATTTTGAAGAATGGGAAATCGAATATCCTACCCAAACAGAAAACAAACTGCCGTCAACATTGTCATTAAATCATCAACGTATATTGATGCGTCACTTGCTGGAACAGCCCACTCCACAAAATATAGGTGTACTGTTGGCTCTCTGTACCGGAATGAGAATCGGTGAGGTTTGTGCTTTGAAATGGGAAGATGTGGATTTTGCACAAAAGACAGTCATCGTGAAACATACTGTAGGCAGAATATATAACTGTGAGTTGAAATCTACAGAAAGGGTTCACTCTTCCCCCAAAACCAAGAATTCTTGTCGTGAGATTCCTATATCCAAACAACTTTTCCAAGCGTTGAAAATGGTAAGGAAACAATCTCAATCCCCATACGTGGTAGGCACTTCTACACAATCTAAAGAGCCTCGTTCTTATCGTGATTATTTTGGCAGGTTGCTAAAACGATTGGATATTCCCCACTTGGTCTTTCATGGACTTAGGCACACATTTGCGACCCGATGTATTGAAAGCCAGTGTGATTATAAAACTGTCAGCGTCATACTCGGTCACTCAAACGTAGCAACGACACTTAATCTGTACGTTCATCCTAATCTCAATCAAAAGAAACGGTGTATTGATCGTATGAGTAATTTCTTGGGAATAACATGAGTTAGTCTTGGACTCTATATATACATGGGGGACAAAAAATGTCCTCCATGTATGTGATGCGCATGATTGACTATAGCTTGAAGCCTTTATTCTTTTTCTGAATAGGCTTCCAGTCGACATTCTGTTGTAATCGTTCAAATTGTTTCTTGAACCATTCCCCGATATGTAGTCCGTCAATGGCAAGTATCAGCTTTCCATTGTTTGTACCAACTTTGGCAGTAACATCATTCGTCCTGAACTTACGCCTATGCTCATCGGAATAGAGTTCGCCGTTATATGGCAATGGCTTGCCTGTCATTAAATGGGCGGTCTGTTCATGGGTAAAGCCGACAGCAAGGCACAATTTCTCAATACGGAGCATAACACGAAACCAAGGAAACCATTCTGTGGCTTTTATCAACAAGGCGTTAAGCCTTGAGACTTCCGTTTGATGTTTTGTTACCATCTCGTCCTTTTCCAGCAAGTACCGTTGCTGCATTTCCAGCACTTGACGGCTGTAGTCTGTCCGTATGGTCTGTATCTCGGTTTGCAGTGCTTCGATGGTTTCTTCGTGTGTGGCTACCTCCCTATGCAGGGCGGTGTTCTCCCTCTCCAGAGTCTTGACCTTGTTGCTCCCGAAAAGAGAACCGACACTCTCGGCGATGTTGGCGGCTGCGGTCGTGGCTGCCCCTTTCAGCCGTTCGGTCTGTATCTCTTTTTTCGCCCGTTCAAGCTCTTCCCGTGCCGTTTCTTTCCGTTCCTGCAATTCCACCACTTCCGTTTTCAGCTCCTCTGTCTGTCGCTTTATGTCACGGTAGTATTCACGTCCCACAGTCGTGGGGGAACGTCCATCTTGCAACTGAACTGTTTAATCTCGCCGTCCACCGTGATACGGCACATCAGAGGCAGATTGCCGTTGGGCTTCTCGCTGCCTTTCTTCACGTAAAATAAGACCTTGAATGTACTTCGCATACTCACTCCTTTTTTGGTCACAAAATTAGTTATTAGTGAGTTACCGATAACTATGCAAATCGACGCAAAATGCAGAAACAGAACCTTTTAGCAAGAAATCTGCACCTGTTACGGGAGTAATGAAGTGCTAACTGAACTCTTGCACAGTTTGGCTTCATGTTGGCTTTTCGTTGGCTTTGCTCAATAGAAAAACAAAGCGTAACGAACGCGGTATCAGCCAATTCGCTACGCTTTGCTCAAATTTACTTTTTCGCTATGTGTTTATTTTATTCTTCCGAAAAACAAAATATTGTTTCCGTCTTCATCAAAAGAGGAACGTAATTCTTCCAGTGCTTTGCGCTCTTTATCAGTGCAATTCTCATCGGACAATTTTTCTTCAATCAGTTCTACCAGTTGTAGCGGTTCAAACAGTTCACAATACCAACCATCTTGTGGAATTCCTAATTTATTGACCGGTAAATTTCCCATAAAGTCATTGACTACTTCCGCAAAATAGGCTCTTGTTTCCTCTTTATCTATTAAGACAGTATTGGTTTCAGGCTTCCAGCCGTTTACTTCTTCCATTCCGCTTGGATAGAAATAAATGAGGAAAGAGGAGGGGGGGTCCGTGAGGTCGATGTACCGACCATGGAAATTATTCAGTGCAAAACGAGGATACGTTTTATGGGTTTGAGGATTGAAACGATAAAGAGTATCCGTTTCAAATATATGATAGGTAAATTCCGATGTATTGTTTCCAGCCCAGATTTCATTGTTGAACCCTATAAAGTTACCTTCTTCATCTATGCTGGAAACTAATTTCGAATCATCGTTAATATAAGTCTTTATTCCAGTCGTATCTACGTGTAAATATTGAAAAGTAGGTGAATTAGCAAATTGTAAATGGGTCAAAAGTAATGAACCATCAGGCTGATAGCGTACCTGTCCTTTCACTATGACGGAAACATCTATTGACTGAAGAAATTCTCCTCTGAAATTATATTCCAAGAGTGATTTCCCATAAAACGGTGCAAGGCAAATTTTGTCGAACTTTTCATTGAGTGTAGCACCATATAGCACTTTGTATTCTCCTGGTCCTTGCCCTGTACGTCCAATATTGCAGAGGAATTTTCCTTGATGATTAAACAATTTGAAAGCCTGTTCGTCCAATACGCCAATATAATTATCAGTGATATATACTTTCCATCCTTTCACTAACGCAGTGTCTGAATTTTCCAATTGAATACACTTAAAGTCTGTGACCCAATTGCTTAACTTCGTTTGTCTACTATTTCCCCATTGTTCGGCATCGCAAATAAACAAAGTATCGTTTTCTGTTACTTGATAACTGAGTGCATTGTATCCCTCTTTCTTCCCACACGCACAGCAAAGTAGACAAACGAGGAGAATCACACAGTATAATTTCTTTTTTGACATATATACTTATTTCTTTAGTTTGACAAACATCAGCATTGTATGCTCTTTTTCATTGAAATCTTTAAAGAATTCATTAAGCTGGTCCCTATGTCTTTCATCATGATATACATCACTTCTCATTTGTCTTTGTCTGGATACAGGCTTTTTATTGACTAATTCTGGTATTATTCTACCTTCTTGGTAAAGTGTTTTAGGTAGGGTCTTATGCCTATCTCCCTGCTGGTCGCTGGCGTTTACCATTATTAAGTAATCTCCCGATTGTGCGGATGGAGCAAAAGCAAGACCACCGTCATAATCATTGAATATGCCGAAATGGAAAAGTGCATGCTTGTTTTCATAGTCAAATTTATTCGTCACTTGATATAATTTAGTTGTCTTTTTGTCATAGAACAAATAGTTGGAAAGCCCCCTTGAATGCCCTCCGGCTTTATATTCCGCTATATAATAGAGGGAAGTTTCATAATAGCGGACTACATTCAACTTTTCGGCTAGTGTAGTCGTTATATAATCACTCATGGGTTTTCCCGAATGTTCTGTTCTCTGTTCTAAAGGCACTTTCTTAATTTTATTTTCTACTAACAGTGCTTGCAAAGTCATATCATCGTGTACTTTCCAAAGGGTGTCACTATAATCACGGTGGTAATAACATCCATTCTGTCCTCTGAATAAGGATCGGCGCCAATCCATGTTGTTGAAATATGATTTTTCACTTGCTTGGAATTGATTTATATTCGCCTTACGCTCAATTATACTTCCTTTTCCATTGATAAAAAATAATTCGTTCGGATTATTTCCTTCATTGTTTTGACTTATGACAAATAAACTGTCGTTAAGACAAAGGAAAGAATATCTATATCCATTCACTTTTTCTTTTAAATGGATAGTCTGAAGTATATTTCCCTTTAAATCATATTTCCTGATGCATTCATCCATAAATGTATATAGATAGAAATACGATTTATCCGGCAAAAAGTCCATACTTCCTCCTCGTGCCTCTATTTTGTATAATAATTTTCCATAATGATTGAACGTATATAGGTTGAAAAAATCATAAACCAAAATTAGACTGTCAAGATATTCTATACGTGCATTGTTGCTGATACCTTGTTGTTGTAGTTTTACATAAAAAACAGTGTCGGCTATTTCGCTTAATGTAAGCGTATCTTTTTCTATTGGATAATCTGCGGTTAAAGTGATTATTCCGTTTTCTGTCTCTTGTGGATTATTTACTTGTTTTTGTGGAGATTGGCAAGAACACAAATAGAAAATACAGAATAGTATTCCTATTGATGCTTTGTAATGATACTTTCATGTGGTTATTCTTCATTAATATATATGTTCTGCAAAGCTAAGATTTTTTTATTCAAATGGCTTTGTGGAAAAAATATTTATAGCTTGGAGAGAAATACGCACGAGGCCGAATGCTTACGAACATTGTTCCGAATCCCGACATCTATCAATGATTGCATCGTTTCTTCCTTCCTCCTTTCATCTACTGCTGAAACTCCCTGCTGATAGGGGTTCCGGTTGTGAAGGAACATCGTGTCATCCCCCTTTCAGCCTCCTTTTATTTGTAAAACTTCTTCTGGCTTTTGAACTGTTTCGATAACGCTTTCATTTACGGTAGTCTAAAAAGAGGTGTAGAAAGTACACAAGGGAATTGCTGAAGGCTGCTTGTGAAAGGACTCGGGAAGCACGGCTGAAAGGAGGATAAGGGGATGTGCTGTCATTCTTAATATACTGATTATCCGTATGTTTCGGGTAAAATGTAAGGATGAACGGAAAAGGAGAAATGACCGACTTGGTGAGGGTGGTTCCATCTTCCCTTACATAAAAAACACCAAGGTCTTTTTGGAAAACCTCCCGATCTTTTCAGAAAACACCAAAGTCTTTTTAAAAAACACCAAAGTCTTTTTGCAACAGGAGAGTGTATCAAAACGAAACCGGCCTATCCCATCGTCAGCTGTAGGGGCAGGGTTCGCCTGCCCGAAGACACAAAGCAAACTGTTTTCGGGCGAGCAAACCTCGCCCCTACGCACGAAACGACAGCATTATCCACATTTTGAATTCAATTATAAAGTGTGTACGTACGCATCGGGCTACACATACGGTGGCATCAGCCTACACGTATATACGCATCGGGCTACACATATATACGCATAAGCCCACACGTATATATGTCATTGTGTCAGGCTCTGTCATATCCTGTACCGGGGTTTGATTTATTTGTCTTCCCCTCTTGACAAACGCTTTTTCATGTTGTATATTTGTAGTTCGTCAAATCTAAAAAAAGTGCCTCATGAATGTATTCGCCACCCTCAAAACAGTCTTCTTCGGAAGCAAATTCCTGTCAGCTCCTGTTCCTTCCGACGGAACGCCGCGCCGTGACTTCGTATCCGCCCTCAACGGACTGATGCCGCTTTGTCGGACCATCCCCGGTGTGCACCTGGCTGTGGATATCCGCGAGGGCCGGGTGGCTCTGGTGGTGGACTGGACTCCGCGCACCGATGGGAATGCGCTGGCGGGCACTTACCATTATATTGTGTCCGATGAAGACGGAGTGAAGGAAGTAGTCGAATCACAGGTTCTTCTGACTGAAAACGGCAAGGGCAATTTGTCGGAAAGCAGGAACGAAGCTCCCGGATGCCCGGCAGTCTTAATTGAAAAAACGGAGGAGGAATCCGCACCATCGGGAAGTGCTCGAAAAGAAGCAGGATTAGAATTCTCGAAAGATATTGAAAAGAAAATCGGAGTGATCTCTTCGGAAGGCAATCGAAAAGAAGCCGCGCCGGTATCCTCGAAAGAGGAAGTGAAGAAAGCGAAATCATGTTCCCTGATGCAGGAAGTGACCGCTTTCCTCACCTCCCGCTACCGCTTCCGCTTCAATGTACTTACCGAGGAAACCGAGGTGGCAAACAACATCCCCGACACCCATCTGCGCTACACCAAGGTGGACGAACGGTGGATGAACACGCTCAGCATGGAGACCATTGAAACAGGCATAGATTGCTGGGACAGAGACATCCAACGCTTTGTGCGCTCGCGCCGCATCAGCGAATACCATCCCTTTACCGCTTACTTTGAGCAGCTCCCCGAATGGGACGGCACGGACCGGGTGTCGGCACTCGCCCGCCGGGTGTCCGACAATCCGGTATGGGTAAACGGTTTCCACCGCTGGATGCTGGGGCTCTCCGCCCAATGGATGCAGTTCCGACCGGATACCAACAACGCCAACCGCGCCAACAATGCCAACAGTGCTAACAATACCAGCAGTATCAACCGCGCCAACAGCGTAGCTCCCCTGCTGGTGAGCAGCCGACAAGGACTGGGGAAAAGTACGTTCTGCCGCCTGCTGATGCCCGATGCGCTGAAAGCTTATTACACAGAAAGTTACGACCTCAGCTCTCCGGCATCCGCCGAAGCCAAACTAGCTGCCTGCGGTCTGATCAATCTGGATGAATTCGACAAACTCAGCGCGTCCAAAATGCCTCTGCTGAAGAACCTGATGCAAGCCTCCGCACTGAACATCCGCAAGGCCTACAAACGCAGCGCTTCGGCACTTCCCCGCATCGCCTCGTTCATCGGCACCAGCAACCGGGAGGACCTGCTGGTAGACCGCACCGGCTCGCGCCGCTTCCTCTGTGTCAGCTTGGAACACGCCATTGACTGCGTCACGCCCGTGGAGCATGAACAGCTGTACGCCCAGCTCAAAGCGGAACTCCTGTCCGGTGAACGCAGCTGGTTCAACAAGGAAGAAGAGCAGGCTATCCAGCAGCACAACGCCCTGTTCTACAAACATATACCCGAAGAAGAGGTGTTCCGCCTCTGTTTCCGCTTTGCCACCCAAGAGGACCATCCGCAGGAAGTGCTGACCCTTTCCGCCACCCAATTATTCGAGCGAATGAAGTCCGCCCATCCTTCGGTCATGAGGGGTATGACCGCCTACAGCCTGAGCCGCATCCTGCCCCAGTTGGGCGAGCGAGTGCATACCGCCAAGGGGAATGTGTACCGGGTGGTGGCATGTGACAATAGCATGGCATTGGTAACCATTGAATAATCGATAAAATGCTGTCCGTCTTTATGTTAATCTTTCAGTTTATAAATAGCCAGAATCGGATTATCATCCGGCCCCAGCGAGTCAATCAGTTCCAAGAGCTGCTGACGCTTTTCGGGGAATTTCACGTTCGTGGATTCGGACACTATCTTTCTGATTTCATCCCTATTGTCTTGGGTGATACAGATTGCAAACTGGTTTTCACTGATGTAATCCATTTTACGAAGGTGGTCGGAACAACCATCAATGTCGTTGATGATACCGGCAGCAGACCCGATTATCCATTCATAAGCCGGTGGAATTGGAAATGAAGCTTTTAGTCCTTCTGCATCTTGTTTCCATGTTTTTATCTCTTTACTTTTTTTGTCGTATCGGAAGAACCAAGCTTTTTGCTCCAATCCGAAACTGCCTAACAGACAGTCTTTGGTTTCCCAAAAACGATGAAATATAATATAATTTTTCCATTCGGCACTGACCTTTAATTGGATCGGACGTTTGTATTTTCCTAAAGATAAGAAATATCTGGGGCGGATGGTATCATCAAAAGCTGCATAGATGGTATCCGTGAAAAAAGAATAGACATTGGGATGATTCTTATAAGCCCATGCGACAGCGAAGCCTGTATTCGGTCTGTTTCTGTGGTCAAATCCGGTATAATCCACATCCGGTGTTTGCTCTTGGATGATATTTCCATCAAAATCCTGAATAGTCATATCACACATTAAATATTTACCATCCCAATTACTATAAAAAGGGAAGTGGATTACTCTGTTGTCGCCAATGTAATAATCCCTTGCAGCGCTGTGTGGTTTGTTCAAGGGAATACATTTCACAAACTTTCCGTCTTTGATTTTATGAACGAAAAGCTCATTCCGATAAGTAGAAGATATATAGACTAAGCTGTCTCTAGCTACAACACCAATGGGCCAATGCATTTCTCCGGGTCCTTGCCCTGATTTACCGATTGTACGGATAAACTTACCCGTAAAACGGTCGAACATAAAAATATGAGGAGGAGGTGTCGTATTGCCAGAACTGCTATAAAAGATGGCACTGTCGGACACATAGCCTCTATTCATTGCTCCAACCAGACCATTGTCTGCCGTCTCCAGTTTTACATATTCCACATCCTCCACAATATCACTCAGAAGTAAGGAGTCACTGCATGGCTTCAGGTTGTTTGCCAAATCGATTACTCTGAAGAGCGTATCTTCGTTCACTTCCGGTTCGTCTGTTGCTATTGCGGCAGATTGAGAGGGTTTATTGTTGCAAGAGAGCAACATGAAAAATCCTATGCACAGGGTTAACAGGTGTTTCATAGTGTATAGTTGTATAAGTGTGTTTTTTCATTTGTAGATACTTATTGTAGTATTAAAATGATAAGCAAGTATAGGACTTATTTGGGGCATTTCCAAATTTTCTTAGAATTATTTGATAACGGTGAAAGAACTGCTACTGCCACCACTTGGATAAGTCGTTTATTGATAGGATGTTGTATGTGATAAGCATCCTATGGTGGCAGCAGTGACAGTAGAAATGAAAAACTCGGTTGAAGCTGAATTTAGGAAAAATCTGTCAATAAGACCTTCCTTTGAATACGCTTGATTTATCCAATGGCAACAGAGTGCCTGATAAGGTAAGTCTGTTGGAATGAAAATTGGGAAGAATATCCACTGTTGCATTGTTGCCGCCATTGGCCAGTGAAATATTGACTTGGGCAGAAATACCTACACCTGTGATATTCATTGCCAGACGGATGTTGCCTTTTTTGTCTGTGGTCACTTTGTAGCCGGACACATTGCCGTCTACAGTTACTCCACCCAAGCCATTGGGACCGCTTACAGGTATATTGAAAGCTACCTGTACGGAGCCTTTATTACCATTGACTGTCACAAAATTTGTGTTTGAAGAGACAAATGCAGTTCTGCCCCGTTTAAAGATAACCTGATCCGCTTCCAGGGTAAAGCTTTTGTTTTCTATGGCTTGTTTGGCTTCTTCAAACAATGCCTGCTCCATGGCTCTTTTAGCTTCCTTTCGTTCTTGACGACTCAGCTTTTTTTCAGATGTTTGTGCTTGTGCGTATCCTACGCAGCCAAACAATACAACTGATACCAATAAAATAATTTTTTTCATATATCTTCTGTTTTATATGTTATCGTCTGAAAAGGAAACAATGCAATGGCTTGTATTGTTGAATTTAACATTAACTTTTTAAGGTTTTCTTTCCAAATTCGGGATGAATCTTCAGCAAAGCCGTGACTCCGAATGTGGCGATGCAACATATCATAATCCAAATAAAAAAGTGGTTGTATCCCAAGTGCTCTTGCAGCCATCCGGCAGCCATTCCCGGAATCATCATGCCAAGCGCCATAAAAGCGGTACAGATGGCATAGTGTGCCGTCTTGTGCTCGCCGTCGGCAAAGTAAATGAGGTAGAGCATGTAGGCTGTGAATCCGAAACCGTATCCGAACTGTTCGATGAAGATGCAAATGTTGACAAACAACAAGGAATCCGGTTGTGCATAGCTGAGGTATACATAAACAAAATCAGGTAACGAGATAGCCCATACCATGGGCCAAAGCCAGCGTTTAAGACCTCCCCGGGCTACGGCAATGCCTCCCAAAATGCCTCCTAACGTAAGTCCTATGATACCGACTGTTCCTTGCACAAAGCCCACTTCTTCGGTAGTAAGTCCCAAGCCTCCTTTTTCTATCGGGTCGAGCAAGAAGGGGATTCCCATTTTGGCTAATTGGGCTTCGGGAAGTCGATATAGCAGCATGAATGCAATGGCAACTGTGGCGTGCTTTTTTTGAAAGAAGGTGGTAAAGGTGGTAAAGAATTCTTTCATCAACCCGGAAGCGGATACTTCCTTTGCCGGATGGTCGGCAGCCGGATGGGGGAGGATGAAACGATGGTAAAGCCACACGGCAAGAAAGATGCCGGCAAGCACAAAGAAGGTGATGGACCACGCGTATGGAATGTTGCCTGTCACCGTTTCCAACCGGCCTGCCAGCATGATGAGCAGCCCTTGTCCGGCAATGGTGGCAATACGGTAGAAGGTGCTGCGGATACCTACAAACAGTGCTTGCTCGTGAGAATCGAGCGCCAGCATGTAAAATCCGTCGGCAGCAATGTCGTGTGTGGCAGAACTGAAGGCGAGCAGCCAGAACAGGGCGAGCGTCAGTTGAAAGAAATATTCCGTGGGGATGGTAAAGGCAATGCCTGCCAGTCCTGCACCGATGAGCATCTGCATGGTGACAATCCACCGGCGTTTGGTCTTGATGAGGTCGATGAACGGACTCCACAGTGGTTTGATGACCCAGGGCAGGTTGAGCCAGCCGGTATAGAAGGCCAGCTCGGTATTGCTGATGCCCAGTCTTTTATACATGACAAGCGAGATGATGGTCACTGCCACGTATGGCAATCCTTGCGCAAAGTAGAGGGTGGGAATCCATGCCCACGGTGATGTCTTTTTCATGATTACCTGTAAGATTGGATTAATAGAAACGGCGGATGTCTGCTCCTTTATAGTAGTGTAGCAGAATCTTGTCGTATGTATAGCCTTGCTCACCCATGACAGCGGCACCGATTTGGCATAAGCCTACTCCGTGACCCCAGCCGGCGCCTGTCAGCAGGAACCATTCCGGCACACCGTCTTTCAGTTCTCCTTTGTCGATGACAAAAGCCGAACTGAACAGATGGGAGGAGGAGAGGGTGCGGCGAATTTCCAGTTCCTTTCCGATAATGAGGGTCTTCAGGGTGCCTACGATTTTTAGTTTGCAGATACGTCCCGACTTTCCTCGCCGGACAGGAATTAAATCGAGGATGCTTCCGTAATCGGTTTTGGTGTTCAGGCGGATGAGCTCTGCCAGTTCCTCTTGTGTGTAACGCACTTTCCAACGATAGAAGTTTGTCGTTTCGCGGTCGTAGTTGTTCAGTATCTGTGAAATGATTTTCTTGTCGTCGGTGTTGCAGAACGCCGGGGGAGAGGTGCGTATCCAGCGTTCGGCTTCCGCTTCCTGAGTCAGGTCGGGGAGTGGTTGCGAGGCTTCTTTTCCGTCATCTCGTATGGCGGACAGATAGGGATAATCCTTATCTTCCCAACAGTAACCGAATTCTTCGGTTACTCCTCCGCAACATTTGGAGAAACGGGCATCGCAAATGCCTTGACCGTACATGAGCAGTTGGCCGCGTGTGGCGCGGACAGCTTCGGCGACTGTTGCGTTCGATGCTTTGGTGATTCCCTGATAACGCTGGCAGTGGTCGTCGGCACACACGTCGAAGATGGTGTGGTCTTCGCGGTCATACCAGCGGATGTATTCGTTTTCGGTCTTCACAAAGGAGAAGAATCCTTCATTCTTGTTGCATAGAGCCTTACGCTTTTCCATTTGGGCAAAAAGCCAGCTTCGCGAAACGACTGCATGTGCTTTCAAAAACTCCAGTGAAGAGGTGGCGTTCATTTCCGAAGAGATGACACTTATCAGATAGTCTTCTACCGGAAGGATGTTGATGGCTGTTATTTTGCCTTCATCCACCACCAGTTTCAGCGTTCCCATAAAGCTTTGGGTTTCCTGACGCTCCCAATGAAAATTGATGCCGATGGTCACATCATAGAGGGAGAAGGAAGTGCGTTCGTCTTGTGGGGTGAATGTCAGCTCACGATACAGATTGCCGTTCCACAAAATGCCTCCTTCACTGAAAGAGACGCTTTGTTCGCCACATACGGTTTCTCCTTTGGCAAAAAAACGGCCGTTCAACGAAAAATGGATTTCTTGTGCATTTACTATTCCTACATTTATTTCGGGCTCTTTCATCATAGTCTGTCTCTTTTTCGGTACTTCTTAATTATTTCCTGTGCATCTTCGCGTGGCAGTCCGACTTCTTGCAGAATTTGTCGGATGTCTTCGGTTGATATCTTTTCAAAATCTTCTTTGCGCGGTGTGACAATGATGCCTGCCATATCAAGGGTACCCGGACTGACAAGCATTTGTTTGCCGGCTTCGGCACTGTAACATTCGGGACGGTGCTTACAGCGCGGAATGATAAGGATGATTTGTTTTTCATCTTCTTGCCATGCCAGTATGTTTACTTTCGGTTCCGGTTCGTTATTGCTGCACGGCAATTCTTTCATTATATTGGTAAACAAGGACTCGTCTTTTTTTCCGTCACGGCACTGTTCGATGCTGAACAGGGGGCAGACGTAACTGTCGATGTAGTGCAGGACGGATGAATGGCTGATTGATGCGAGCCTTTCTTTTCCGCTGTCCGTCCGGCGATAGAAAGCAATCAGTGGAACGTGCTCCGTCGGAACTCCCTGAAAATGCAGATGGTCGGGGGCAGAGGCTCCGCAAAGTGCTCCGTTGTAGAATAAGGCGTATTCGTCGGGCAATTCATTGAGGAGAGTGCTGACGGTGTTGCAAAAATCAGCAGGCAGGATCTGTTCCCGGTGTTCGGCAGATGGGATGGTGATATGATAGGGGAGTATCGGATAAGGATTGACACACAGATTGTATCCGTCTCCGATGGGACAGACGCGCTGGTCTTCGGGTTGATTTTTTCTGCAAAGAAAACAGGGACGGGAGAGAATGCTTTCTTTGTCGGTTTTGGCTCCGGTGGAAACCATGCGTGCCGGGTTGTGCTGCACAGTAAACGGGATGCCGCAAATCACTTCTTGCTTGACAAGCGCTTTTCTTAAAGCGGCAAGGTTGTCGCTTGCCGTCTGCCATTCGGCAAATTGTTTTTCTATAAAATGCTTGTTTTGTGCTTTGCTTTTATTTCCGTCGTTTTGGCTGCGCTGTTCGTTATAGCACCGGCGGAGATTGATTTCGTGTGTGCGGAGGCTGTCTTTGTAATGGTTGTTGGTGTTGACTTGCTCAATGCCGAGTGCGGCATCCGAGTTGCCCTCCCAACGCCGGCAAAGGTATAGTTCATCGTAAATCCGTCCTATCTTATAGGTGCGCGAGAAGGCGAGGCCCAATGCATAGTCTTCTCCGTAGCTGACGTTGGGCACTCCGATTTCTCTTAAAAGGGGAGTGAAGAAGGCGCGGGGAGCACCCAGCCCGTTGATGCGCAGGGCATTGTTGTGCCCGTTGTCCGGTGTCCATTCTTTGTGGTCTATGATGCCCGGAGCAATGGTGTTCAGGTGGAAATCCGTCATTCGGTACGTGCCTATCACCATGGCGCATTGTTCTTTATAGAAAGTGTTTACGATGGTTTGCAACGTCTGCGGACTGCTATAGAGGTCGTCGCTGTCCAGTTGTATGGCGAAGCGGCCGCATAAGGGATGATGGACTGCGAGGTTCCAGCAGCCGCCTATGCCCAAATCGGTGCGTTCGGGTTGCAGGTGTATGACTTGCGGATGGTCTTTATAACGGGCAATCACTTCGGATGTGCCGTCTGTGGAGTGATTGTCAACGATGATGATATTGAAAGGAAAGTCCGTTTGCTGTTCGAGGGCGGAACGGATGGCGTCGTCGATGGTGCGGACTCTGTTTCTTACGGGGATGATGACGGAAGCTTCATAGGTAAATGTTTCTGTTCGGAAGTTTACCTTTTTGAAATTAGACGGCAAATAGACACCTGTTCTTTTCAGGTATCCGGTGAAGGCCTGTTCCATTTCAATCTGTACTTCGCGGTTGCGTGGGTTGACGTAATCGAACTGCTTTTCGCCCGACAAGCGGTTGTCTTCTTCTATTTCAGTGTATAGGTATTCATTGATGTGGACAATTCGGCCTGTTTCGGCAATGAACAAGCGAGTGGCATAAAGTCCGGCATACCGATAGTCTTCGCGCTCGTTCTCCATCATTCCGGCTGCCCCGATCAGGTATTCGCTTCTGAATGCCAGCAGAGCCCCGAAGTCGAAGTCATCGCGTACACTTCCCGGTTGGTAATCAATGGCGGGATGCTTTTTCTTTTCTCCCTCTTTCCACTCGTAATGGTCGGCATAGACCATGCCGGTCTTCCGGTCTTGCAGGAAGTCGGCTATGCGTTCCAAAGCCATGTAGCCTAATTCAAACGGAGATGCTTTGGTATATAATAAAGTGAAAGGGGTGTCTGCTTTCTGAGCAATCTTCTTTATCGTATCACTGCTGTTCAAGGAGTCAATGGTGAACGGTTCACATCCTGCAGGAACGGATGGCATTGAGCCATGAGCGGTTGTCAATAAATAGATTTTGTTTACAACAATGCTGTCTTTCAATGCTGTAACAACTTTGTCTATTGCTGTGTTTTCTTCGTATGGAATAAAACAATTAATTGTTTTTCTCATCTTTAAATGTATTTCTCAGCGCAAAGATAGGCAATATATATTATTTTTTCTCTACCTTTGTACGCTAATTGTCTTTTTAAATAGAATGGAAACTCCAAAAACGGTATTACTTGGCAAGACATTGAATGAGATTCAGCACATAACGCAGAATCTGGGAATGCCTAAATTTGCTGCAAAGCAGATTGTATCTTGGTTGTATGAGAAGAAAGTCGTTTCGATAGATGAAATGACTAACCTGTCACTGAAGCATCGTGAGATGTTGAAAGGCAGCTATGAAATCGGAGCATCTGCACCGGTGGAAGCTATGCGCTCGGTGGACGGGACGGTGAAGTATCTGTTTCGTACGCCGACCGGGAATTTTGTAGAGGCTGTATATATACCGGATGAAGACCGGGCTACCTTGTGCGTTTCTTCACAAGTGGGGTGCAAGATGAATTGTAAGTTCTGCATGACAGGAAAGCAAGGTTTTACGGCCAACCTGACTGCCAATCAGATTCTGAACCAGATATATTCTATACCGGAACGCGATACGCTGACCAATCTTGTGTTTATGGGGATGGGAGAGCCTTTTGACAACTTGGATGAAGTGCTGAAGGTGCTCGAAATACTGACCTCTGATTATGGCTATCATTGGAGTCCGAAAAGAATAACTGTATCTTCCGTTGGATTGAAAAAAGGATTGGAACGTTTTTTGAATGAGAGTGACTGCCATCTGGCTATCAGTATGCATACTCCTTTCCCATCGCAGAGAAAAGAACTGATGCCTGCCGAAAGAGCTTTCTCTATTACCGAAATTGTAGATATATTGCGTAATTATGATTTCAGTAAGCAAAGGCGGTTGTCTTTTGAATATATTGTGTTTAAAGATGTGAATGATTCTTTGGTGTATGCCAAAGAAATTGTTAAATTGCTGCGTGGCATCGACTGCCGCATCAATTTAATCCGTTTCCATGCCATCCCGAATGTTAATTTGGAAGGAACGGACATGGAAACAATGGTGGCATTTCGTGATTATCTGACACAACACGGAGTTTTTGCGACTATTCGTGCATCAAGAGGGGAGGATATATTTGCGGCGTGCGGAATGTTGTCGACGGCCAAACAACAGAAAGAAAAAGGTGTTACACTATAGATTATTAAATATAATACCATAAGAATTATGAAACGAATAGCATTCTATTTGAGTTTGGTACTGGTAGTGCTGGTGCTGGCTTCTTGTAAGAAAGGACAGAAAAACTTGTTTACTCCGACTTCCAGCGGAAGACCTTACGAAGTGTTGGTGGTGGTAAATAAGGCAGTGTGGGATCGCCCCGCAGGACGTGCATTATTTGATGTGCTGGATACGAATGTTCCCGGATTACCTCAGGCAGAACGCTCTTTCCGTATTTCAAATATCGCTCCCGAACACTTTGACCGTGTCATGAGGATTTTCCGTAATATCATTGTTGTTGATATTCAGGATATCTATACGCAGCCTAAAATAAAATTTTCGCGTGATGTTTATGCTGCACCGCAAATGATTATGACTATTCAGGCACCTGATGAAAAAGAGTTTGCAGACTTTGTGGAAAAGGACAAGCAGGTGATTATCGATTTCTTTGTGAAATCTGAAATCAATCGCCAGATAAACTTGCTGAAAGAAAAACATAATGATGCCATTTCAGCCAAAGTGGGCAGTATGTTTGACTGTGATGTCTGGATTCCTCAGGAGTTATCGAATTATAAGGTCGGTAAAGATTTCTTGTGGGCTTCTACCAACCGTGCCTCTGCCGATATGAATTTCGTAATATATTCTTATCCTTATACAGACAGGAATACCTTTACTAAAGAGTTCTTTGTACATAAACGTGATTCGGTGATGAAAGCCAATATTCCGGGTGAACGTGAAGGTATGTACATGGCTACCGACTCCATGTTTGTCGATGTCAAGAATATTATGGTAAAAGGCGAATATGCTCAGGAAGCGCGCGGATTATGGGAAATGGAAGGCGACATGATGGGTGGCCCGTTTGTTTCTCATGCCCGGGTAGACCGTGCCAACGGACGCGTGATTGTTGCTGAAGCGTTTATCTATTCTCCCGATAAAATGAAACGTAACCTGATGCGCCAGATGGAGGCTTCACTTTATACGTTGAGATTGCCGAATGAAACGCTGCTGGACGAAGTGGTGGTCAATGCCGACATCCCTGAAGAAAAGGTGGATTCAACTGCAAAAGCAGAATAAAATAGAACAGATTAATAATAACTAAATGGAAGATAATAACAAGATAAGAGTTGGTATTACTCACGGGGATATCAACGGGGTGGGATATGAAGTCATTCTGAAGACTTTCGCAGACCCTACTATGCTGGAACTTTGTACACCTATTATTTACGGATCACCGAAGGTGGCGGCTTATCATCGTAAAGCAATGGATATTCAGGCAAATTTTAGCATCATCAACTCGGCTGATGATGCTATGCCGGATAGACTGAGTATTCTGAACTGTACGGAAGATGAACTGAAAGTGGAGCTTTCAAAACCTACAACAGAGGCGGGAAAGGCTGCTTTGGATGCGTTGGAAAGAGCTTTGCAGGATTATAAAGATGGCTTGATAGACGTATTGGTTACAGCTCCTATCAATAAAAATACCATTCAGTCGGAAGCATTCCATTTTCCCGGACACACCGAATATATCGAGGAACGTGTGGGCGAAGGACAGAAGGCTTTGATGATTTTACTGAAGAATGATTTTCGTGTGGCATTGGTGACAGGTCATGTGCCGGTTCGTGATATAGCCAAAGATATTACGAAAGAACTGATTATGGAGAAACTTGCCATCTTCCATCGTTCTTTGAAAGAGGATTTCGGAATCGACAGTCCTCGTATTGCAGTCTTTTCACTGAATCCTCATGCAGGAGACAACGGACTGATCGGTACAGAGGAAAATGATATCATTATTCCTGCCATCAAAGAGATGGTTGCCAAGGGAGTGCAATGTTTCGGTCCTTATCCTGCCGACGGATTTATGGGGTCGGGTAATTATACTCATTTTGACGGTATTTTGGCTATGTATCACGATCAGGGCTTGGCGCCATTCAAGGCATTGGCTATGGATGAAGGGGTGAACTATACTGCAGGCTTGCCCATTGTACGCACGTCTCCGGCGCATGGAACAGCTTATGATATTGCCGGTCAGGGTGTTGCTCTGGAAGATTCGTTCCGGCAGGCTATTTATGTAGCAATGGATATATTCCGCAACCGTATCGTGGAGAAAGCGATTCATGCGCGTCCGTTGCGTAAGCAGTATTATGAGAGACGCGATGACAGTGATAAGTTGAAGTTGGATACTATAGACGAAGAAGATTAAGAGAAATGAAGTTCGCAATTATATCAGCGGGTGAAGGGTCCCGGCTTTCACAAGAAGGGGTTACTTTGCCCAAACCTTTGGTGCAGCTCAACGGAGTTGCCATGATTGACCGCCTGATACGGATTTTTATCCGTAATGGAGCTGATAAAGTAGTGGTTATTATTAATAATGAGAGCCCGTTGACCAAAGAGCACCTTGCTAAGTTGCAACAGGAAACGGAAGTGCCTTTGGAAGTGGTAGTGAAGACTACTCCCAGTTCCATGCATAGTTTTTATGAACTGAGTTCTTATTTGCAAGATGACAAGTTTTGTCTGACTACTGTAGATACTATCTTTCGCGAAGAGGAGTTCGCTGCATTTATTGAAGCGTTTAAGCGGGCGGATAATGATGGATATATGGCAGTAACGGATTATATTGATGATGAAAAGCCGCTTTATATATCTACTGATGGAGCTTTGAATATCACAGGGTTCCATGATGCGGCTACATCGGAATGTCGTTATATTTCGGGAGGCATTTATTGCCTGACACCCACTGCTATCAGAACTTTAAACGCATGTATGGACAAAGGAATGTCGCGTATGCGTAATTTCCAAAGACAACTGGTTGCAGATGGTCTGAAGTTGAAGGCTTATCCTTTTAAGAAAATCCTGGATGTAGACCATGCCGGTGATATCGTAAAAGCGGAGGCTTTTTTGGCCGGAAAAGAATAAACTTAAAGCACTGACATAAAGGAATGGATGAATTTTCAATAATAGGGATAAGCCGTGGCAATGAGTATTCACCGAACCACGTGGACAATGATGCCGCCATTTTTAATAAAGTGGCGGATGAGTTGAGACTATTGGGATGCAAAGTGGAGCTTTATGCGGAAAAGGAATTTGTGGCTTGCGGAGCAAAGGCGGATGTGATATTCGATATGGCTCGTGACAGGGCGACAATAGCCCGCCTGAAATCGTTGGAGGATGAAGGTGCGCTGGTTGTCAATTCGGCTTACGGAATTGATAATTGCGTGCGCAGACCAATGACGGAACTTTTGATACAACATGGTGTTCCTCATCCGAGGAGTTTCGTAATATCTACTGACAGGCAGTTTGAGGAAGATTGCTATCCTTGCTGGATAAAACGCGGTGATTCTCATGCTATGGTAAAAGAAGATGTATGCTATGCCACTGACAAAGAAGAGGTGGAACGTGTTTTGGCCGATTTCCGTAGCCGGCACATACCGGTAGCTGTGATAAATGAGCATCTTCAGGGTGATTTAATTAAATTTTATGGCGTTCAGGGAACGGATTTCTTTTATTGGTTTTATCCTTCTCCTTGTTCGCACAGCAAATTCGGTCTGGAGAAAATCAATGGCGTGGCCAAAGGAATTCCCTTTAATGAAGAAGAACTTAAGAAATATAGCGATATGGCAGCCGAGGTTTTGAATGTCCCCATTTACGGAGGTGATTGTGTGGTATCTGCCGACGGTGAACTTAAGATAATTGATTTTAATGATTGGCCCAGTTTTGCCCGTTGCCGAGAGGAAGCAGGTGTAAAGATTGCAGAGTGCATTTATAACCGGGTGAAGAAAAAGCAAATGAAAAAATAGAGACATGAGTAAAGAGAGTGAGAAGAAAGGAATAGAGGCTTCTTTCAAATCAATGGACACAGAGGAGTTCTTGGATATTTATTTTAACCGACCTATTGGCTATGCATGGGCTTTATTCTTTAAAAAGCTGAAAGTGCATCCCAATGTAGTGACTATCTTATCTATTATTCTAGGTGTAGGTGCCGGTGTGATGTTCTATTATCCCGATATGAAACATACTGTCATCGGTATTTTATTGTTGATGTGGGCGAATCATTATGATAGCGCTGACGGGCAGCTGGCTCGCCTCACAGGACAGAAAACCCAGTGGGGACGTATGTTGGACGGGTTTGCAGGTGATATTTGGTTTTTTACCATTTATGTGGCTATCTGTCTTAGGTTGATGAATCAGCCGATGCCTTTCAATATCGGTGACGGAATGCATTGGGGAGTGTTTATCTGGATTCTGGCTGTGTTTTCGGGTACGATTTGTCACAGTAAGCAATGTACGCTGGCGGATTATTACCGCAATATTCATCTTTATTTCTTGAAAGGAAAGAGCGGAAGTGAGTTGGACAACTTCAGGCAGCAGCGTGAAATATTTCACAGTTTGCCGTGGAAGGGAAACTTCTGGTGGAAAATATTCCTTTATTTTTATGGAAACTATACTCGTCAGCAGGAGGGAATGACTCCCAATTTCCAGCAATTCTATGCGTTGGTAAAGGCAAAGTATGGTGATAATGTTCCTCAGGAATTGCGCGATGAATTCCGTGCTGCCAGTAAGCCGTTGATGAAATACACTAATATACTGACTTTCAATACGCGCGCCATTGCATTGTATGTCAGTCTGCTGATAGGTGAGCCTTGGCTTTATTTTGTGTTTGAGATTATTGTGATGACTTCATTGTTCGTGTATATGCGCCATTGCCATGAGGCTCTCAGCGCCCGTTTTTATCATAAATATGCAGCACTGTGAAAAGTAAATATAGAAACATATTCCTGATATTCGGAATCGTTGCCATCGTTGTGATGCTCTGTACTTTTGATATGGAGTATGATGAGCTGTTGGCTAATCTTCGCAGGGCCGGAATCTGGTTGCCGGCTGTTATAGGGTTATGGGTTATTATTTATTTATTCAATACCCTTTCTTGGTATATCATTATCCGGGATGGAAAGAAGGGAACACCTATTCCGTTTTGGAAAGTATATAAACTGACTGTTTCCGGCTTTGCCTTGAATTATGCCACTCCGGTCGGATTGATGGGAGGCGAGCCTTATCGCATTATGGAACTGACTCCATATGTAGGTGCAAGCAAAGCTACTTCATCGGTTATCCTGTATGTGATGATGCATATTTTCTCACATTTTTGTTTTTGGCTTTTCTCTATTTTTTTGTATCTGGCGCTTCGTCCGGTAGATTTTGCAATGGGTATGGTGCTTTCTGTAGTTGGTTTCTTTTGCCTGCTTGCCATTTATTTTTTTATGAAGGGATATAGAAATGGAATGGCAGTGCGCACGTTGAAGTTGTTGCAACATATTCCCTTTATAAAAGGATGGGCGAAACGTTTTTCGGAAAACAAACGGGAAACATTAGAACGCGTGGACAGCCAGATTGCAGAGCTGCATCAACAGCGTAAGTCTACTTTCTATGCTTCATTGAGCTTAGAGTTTATGGCGCGCGTCTTGGGATGTTTGGAGGTATATTTCATTCTGAATATTCTGACAACAGATGTCAGTTTTCCGGCATGTATCCTGATTATGGCATTTACCTCTTTGTTTGCCAATCTGTTCTTCTTTTCTCCCATGCAGTTGGGAGCGCGTGAGGGAGGATTTGCCTTGGCGGTAGGAGGGCTGGCTATTCCGGGGGCATTTGGCGTTTATACCGGGTTGATTACCCGTGTACGAGAATTGATTTGGATTGTAATAGGAGTGTTGCTGATGAAAGTCGGCAATGGTACGCCTGCAAATAAATAAGTGTGAATATGTTGAAAGATATCAAAGGAGTTATATTTGATTATGGTGGTACGATAGATACCAACAGCCGCCATTGGGCAGAGGTTTTGTGGAGTAAATATGCAGAATATCATGTACCGGTAGACAAGGAGAGTTTCCGGGAAGCATATGTGTTTGCTGAAAGAGCTTTGGCTAAATATCCTTTTGTCCGGCCGCAACATAATTTTCATGATGTTCTCTCTATAAAGACTAAGTTGCAGGTAGAGTATCTGGCTGAACAGGGAAAGTTGCCGATGGATGAGAGAATGTTGCAAACTTATGCCAAGCAGGTGGCAGACGGTTGTTATGAATATGTGTTGGATGTGTTGAAGGTAACCCGCCCTGTGGTGGAAGCACTTTCCAAAAAGTATAAATTGGTGCTTGTTTCCAATTTTTATGGAAATATCCAAACCATTCTTAAAGACTTTGGACTGTACGCTTTCTTTGATGATATTATTGAATCATCCGTAGTGGGAGTGCGTAAACCCGATCCGGCTATTTATCGTTTGGGAGTGGAAGCAATGGGATATGAAGCCTGTAAAGTGCTGGTTGTCGGAGATTCTTTCTCGAAGGATGTTGTTCCGGCAAAGCAAGTAGGCTGTCCGGTTGTCTGGCTGAAAGGTGAAGGTTGGGGTGGAGAAGTGATTGATGAATCCTTGCCCGATGTGATAATTACAGATTTAGCGGAATTGCCTGCATTATTATCATAAGAAATATGGAAAAGCAAAGATATGCATTGGTGAAAAGGAACTATTTGGTTCCTTTTGTTTTGGTTACCTCTTTGTTCTTTTTATGGGGATTTGCACATGCCATTCTTGATGTGCTGAATAAACATTTCCAAGAGGTATTGGATATTACTCGTACTTATTCGGCCATGGTACAGGTCTTGTTTTATTTGGGATATTTTGTAATGGCTGTTCCGGCAGGGCTTTTTATCACAAAGTATGGTTATCGGCGCGGAGTTGTTTTGGGGCTGTTGTTGTATGGTGTCGGTTCATTGATGTTTGTTCCCGGAGAATATTGGATGTCCTTTGAGTTTTTCTTACTCTCTTTGTTTGTGATAGCGTGCGGATTAGTGTTTCTCGAAACAGCGGCAAACCCTTATATGACAGAACTGGGAGACAGGGAAACGGCTGCCAGCCGATTGAATCTGGCGCAATCGTTTAACGGACTAGGATGTATTTGCGGACCATTGGTCGGTGGCTTGTTGTTGTTTTCCGAAGAAGGTTCTTCGCATATTTCATTTCCTTATATGTTGATGGGCATCGTAGTGCTGGGGGTGGCTTTGGTGTTTTCTCGAATAAAGCTTCCGGAGATTGTACATGCGGATGAAGTAACTGAGACAGGCGGTAAACAAGGGTTGTGGTCGCATAAACTTTTTGTATTCGGTGTTTTTGCCTTGTTTTGCTATGAGGTAGCAGAGATTTCGATCAACAGTTTCTTTATAAATTATGTAGTGGATGACGGATGGATGAATGCTCGTGATGCGTCGGTTTTGCTTTCTTTCGGAGGATTAGGACTGTTTATGTGCGGACGCTTTGTTGGTAGCTGGGTAATGAGGTTTATCCGTGCCGAACGTGTGCTGTTGTGCTGTGCTGTCGGAACGGTATTTGCCACATTGTTGGTAATATGCAATTTAGGGCATATATCACTGGTTGCTTTGTTTTTTGTTTATGCATTTGAGGCTATTATGTTTCCCACCATTTTTGCTATATCTCTAAAAGGGCTGGGAAACCACACTAAACGCGCCTCTTCTTATCTCATGATGTCTCCGATAGGAGGAGCTATCGGTCCGGTTTTGATGGGATATGTGGCAGACAACAGTAATATGTCTCTGTCATTTATCGTACCTTTCGTAGCGTTTTGTGTGGTTTTGTTTTATTCCTTGCGGGCAGAACATGAATCCATAGAACAATAAGGAGGACTCTGTTATCTTTTGTGAATTACAGTCCACACATCCTCTTCCGTACCGTTGAAGGGACCGGATGCTTCTAATTTCAGCGTAGACATTGCAGCAGCGAAACATCCGGCTTCTTCATAAGAAGCTCCTTTGTTCCTCATATACAGATATCCGGTGACATAAGTATCTCCACATCCGGTGGCATCCACTATATTTTTAGGCGGATAAGCCGGAATCCGATAGAAACATCCTTCGGCAAAAATAACCGAGCCAAGACTTCCAAGGGTAATCAAAACTTCTTTTACTCCCCATTCGGCAAGTTGAAACGCAGCCTGCTTCACTTCCTTATGTCCGGTCAGCACTTCCATTTCATGTTCGTTCACTTTCAGAATATCAATATATTTCAGTGCCTCTGTTTTCTCTGTCCAGTCCACCGGATACACTTTTTTACCTCTTACCTCACGAAGGTAACCCTGAGCATCGACAGCCAGTGTGCCTTTTCCTGACAGGTATGTAACTACATCAAGAGAGAAGTCATCGGAGAGCAAGCTTCCCAAATGAAAAATATTTGCTTCTACATCCTTCAATTGCTCTACGGTGAAAGGGTCGGCTTTGGCCAAAACACGCTGGGTGCGGTTGTCTTGATTCTCTCCGTATATATTCTCGAAATATACAGTGTGACGGCTAGGAATAACTTTTACTTCAATTCCCTTGGCACGAATATCCTCCACAGCTTTAAACTCGGTAGGGGCGAGTGCCGTAACCAGTTTATAGTGCTTGGTGTCTTTTAGGTGGCTGATTCCATGAGAAAAGTAGTAAGAAGTACCTCCCGGCATATAAGCCGTTTGCTTGGGCGTTACAATTTTATCCAGTGTTATATGTCCTATACAGCAAATATCATTCATACCTAAATTAAATGTTTAACGGCTGCAAAGGTATAAAAAAACTAAGAAAATCATGGTAGTTTTCAAAAGAAGGTGTAACTTTGTCACAATTATCTTAATCTCTACTATGAGATGCAATTTAACAAGGAAATTAGAATGGAAAAAATGAATGTAAAACCGGCTACCGGTAAATTGGGTGTCCTTTGTGTTGGATTGGGCGCTGTTACTTCAACTTTTATGACGGGAGTGCTGATGGCTCGTAAGGGCTTGGCAAAACCTGTCGGCTCTATGACTCAATATGATAAGATGCGTGTTGGCCGTGGAGAAAATAAAAAGTATTTGCATTATGGCGAAATCGTTCCATTGGCAAGTCTGAATGATATCGTATTCGGTGCATGGGATGTTTATCCGGCTAATGCCTATGAGTCAGCTGTTAATGCAGAAGTTTTGCAAGAGAAAGATATCAATCCTGTAAAGGACGAGTTGGAAAAAATAGTTCCGATGAAAGCTGCTTTCGACCATAACTATGCCAGCCGTTTGGATGGAAATAATGTGAAAGATTGCAAGAACCGTTGGGATATGGTGGAACAACTTCGTGAAGATATCCGTAATTTTAAAGCTGCAAATAATTGCGAGCGTATTGTTGTTCTTTGGGCTGCTTCTACAGAAATCTATGTTCCTGTTGATGAAAAAATACATGGAACATTAGCTGCTTTGGAAGAAGCAATGAAGGCTGACGATAAAGAACATATCGCTCCGTCTATGTGCTATGCATATGCAGCTCTGTCGGAAGGTGCTCCTTTCATTATGGGTGCTCCTAATACTACAGTCGATATCCCGGCTATGTGGGAATTGGCAGAAAAGACTAAAATGCCTATTGCCGGTAAAGACTTCAAAACCGGTCAGACATTGGTTAAATCAGGTTTTGCTCCGATTATCGGAACTCGTTGCTTAGGTTTGTCCGGTTGGTTCTCTACTAATATATTGGGTAACCGTGACGGTTTGGTTTTGGATGAACCGGCTAATTTCCGTACAAAAGAAGTCAGCAAGTTGTCTACATTGGAATCAATTCTGGTACCTGAAGAACAGCCTGATCTGTATACAGATTATTATCATAAAGTACGTATCAATTACTATCCTCCCCGCAACGACAGTAAGGAAGGTTGGGACAATATTGACATTTTCGGATGGATGGGTTATCCTATGCAGATTAAGATTAACTTCCTTTGCCGTGATTCAATCCTTGCTGCACCTTTGTGTCTGGACTTGGTATTGTTGAGCGACTTGGCTGCACGTGCAGGACGTTTCGGCATCCAGCGTTTCTTGAGCTTCTTCTTGAAGAGCCCGATGCACGACTACACAGAAAACGAAATTCCTGTCAATCATCTCTTCCAGCAGTACGCTATTTTGAAGAATGCTATTCGTGAAATGGGTGGTTATGAGGCTGATCAGGAAATAGATTAATCAGTATCCTTCATTATTAATATTAAGCAGACGCGGTTTACACGGATATACGGTTTCTCTTTATTAAAGACCGTATTAATCCGTGAAATCCGCGTTTGTTTTTTATTTTTTCTGCCAAAATTACTTGCTGTCTGCCGGGGAATTTGTAATTTTGTCATATTAACAAGGAGAAATATGGTCAGGTCAGAAATACAAAACGTGAAGCTCAGGTTCGGCATTATCGGAAATTCGGAAGGGCTGAATCGTGCTATAGATATTGCTATTCAGGTGGCGCCTACCGACTTATCTGTATTGATAACCGGTGAAAGTGGTGTCGGAAAAGAAAACTTTCCGCAGATAATCCACCAATTCAGTCGTCGTAAACACGGACAGTATATAGCTGTAAACTGTGGAGCGATTCCTGAAGGAACCATAGATTCAGAACTTTTCGGTCATGAGAAGGGTGCTTTTACCGGTGCTATCAGTGACCGCAAAGGATATTTTGCAGAGGCAGATGGGGGAACAATCTTTTTGGATGAAGTGGGTGAGTTGCCTTTATCTACTCAGGCTCGTTTGTTGCGTGTGCTCGAAAGCGGAGAGTATATTAAAGTAGGTTCGTCGAAAGTACAGAAAACGGATGTGCGCATTGTGGCTGCTACAAATGTTAATTTGACAGAGGCCATTTCCGAAGGACGTTTCCGTGAAGACTTGTATTATCGTCTGAATACTGTCCCTATCAAGATACCGCCTTTGAGAGAGCGTGCAGAAGATATCGCTTTGCTTTTCCGTAAATTTGCTTCAGATTTTGCCGAGAAATATCGTATGCCCGCCATTCAGTTGACAGAAGATGCGAAAGCAATGCTGTTGGCTTATCCTTGGCCGGGCAATGTCCGTCAGTTGAAGAATATCACGGAGCAAATATCCATTATTGAAACAAATCGTGACATTACTCCCGTTATTTTGCAGAACTATCTTCCTGCACAGCAACAGGATTCGCGTTTGCCTATGTTGTTTGGCATAAAGCCGGGTGATAAAACATTCGGCAGTGAGCGCGAGATTTTATATCAAGTCTTGTTTGATATGCGTCGTGACGTGACCGAACTCAAAAAGTTAGTCAATACTCTGATGGCCGAGCGTGGAACAACTGCAACCGTAGCACCGGCAACAACAACAGCGGTATCTTATTATCAGGAACCTTCTCGTAATCTGGTTCCGGCAACCCCGGCTCCCGTTCCTGTGCCTACCATCAACATCTCTGCAACCAAGCAGATGCCGATGGATGATGATATTCAGGATACGGAAGAATATGTGGAAGAGACACTGTCACTGGATGAAGTAGAAAAAGAAATGATACGTAAAGCGCTCGACCGTCATCATGGGAAACGCAAGAATGCGGCAAAAGACTTGAATATTTCAGAACGCACACTATATAGAAAAATAAAAGAATATGGCTTGGATTAAAAACGTGAAATGGATAGGCAGCTTGATTGTACTGATCGGTATATTGACGGCTTGCTCGGTTTCTTATAAATTTAATGGGGCTTCCATTGATTATGCGAAGACTAAAACAATTTCTTTCGAGAATTTTCCTAACCGTTCTGTCGGCTTTGTTTGGGGACCGATGGAGAATATGTTCAACACTGCATTGCAAGATGTTTATTTGCAGCAAACGCGTCTGACACAGGTAAGACGCGGAGGAGATTTGCAACTTTCGGGAGAAATCACAAATTATGATGCTGCAAATAAAGGTATCGGTTCCGATGGTTATTCAAACATGGTGGAACTCCGTATGACGGTCAGAGTGAACTTTGTCGATAAGGCTAATCCGAAGAATAATTTTAATAATCAGCAATTCTCGGCCAGCCGTGAATATAAATCCAGTCAGCAACTCTCGTCTGTACAGGATGAATTGGTGAATCAGATGATTAAAGATATTGTAGACCAGATATTTAATATGACGGTAGCCAATTGGTAATAACTATCTTTGACATGACACAACAGCACTTATATGAATGGATTGCACATCCCGAGCTTTTGAATCGGGATACTCTTTACGAGCTTCGAACTTTGCTTGCCCGTTATCCTTATTTTCAGACAGTGAGATTACTTTATCTGAAAAATCTGTTTCTGCTTCATGACATTACTTTTGGAGAAGAACTGAGGAGAGCGGCTTTATATATAGCCGACCGTAAAGTGCTGTTTTATTTGATAGAAGGTGAGCGGTTTACCATCACTCCATCGGAAGGAAAAGAAAAGTCGTCCGATTTATTGGGGCTTGATCGTACGCTTTCACTGATAGATGCATTTCTGGCCGGACAGCCGGAAGAAGAACAGAAAGATATTACACAATTGCCAATGGATATAACGACGGATTACACCTCTTATTTATTGACCGAAACAGAAGAAGCAGTCCCGGTTGAAGAAATTCCGTCATTGAAAGGACAGGATTTGATAGATACTTTTCTGGAAAACAATTCAGATGAACCTCTTCTTTCTTCACAAGAGAGGGCCGATGAACCGGAGCCGGAAGAAAAAGAGCCGGAACCGGAAGACGAGAGTTATTTTACCGAGACATTGGCAAAAATATACGTTAAACAACAAAGATATTCAAAGGCTCTTGAAATTATTAAAAAATTAAATTTGAAATATCCAAAAAAAAACGCTT
>ERZ1694965.140-NODE-140-length-39653-cov-10.913076_pt1 | contig 39653 bp, 39 predicted proteins | sample MGYA00581612_ERZ1694965 | MGnify/ENA primary metagenome ERZ1694965 (study PRJEB42213, sample SAMN07424500) | human gut metagenome | biome: ENVO:00009003; feature: ENVO:2100002; material: ENVO:00002003 | host: Homo sapiens | place: USA | collected 2015 ... | reverse complement strand
TGATAATGAAGTTCTGGAAGAAGGCTTTTCGTACTCCTTCATCCAACTGATAGGCTTTCAGGATCAGTTGATACCAGTTGCCTTTGTCCTCAATAGCCTGCCGGAAAGCTGCCCTCTGGCCCTCATACCATCCATCCGGCAGTACCTTGTCCATCAGGCTCATTGCTTTTGGAATATTGGCCTCCGGGTCTTTCTCTAAATAATTCAGCACTGTATTGACAGCGGTAACAAAGGCAGTATTTTTAACAGAATCTATAATACTCATTTTTGCTTTCTGCCGGCAGATACAACGCCTGCCAGCTTTCTCCTATATTTTATATCCGATCCTCACAAAGAAGATTTCTCAAAATCAAAAGTCCAACACCAATTACTGATAAAATGGCGGCTGAACAAAAAACTTTTCTAAATGTCATATTCTTACCTCACACTAAAAGTCCAACACGATAAACAACAAAAGTAACAACCCAGGCTGTGACTAACTGGAACAGAGCGGATAACAGCATCCACCGGGTACTGCCTGATTCTTTACGGATTGTAGCCAATGCCGCCGCACATGGAATATAAAGTAAGCAAAATACCATGAGACAGAACGCATTAAGCTGTCCAAAACCTGCGGCACCTAAGATACCTACCAGCGTATTCATTCCAGCTCCAGAATTGATGTTGGGTACTCCAAAGAGGACAGCACAGCTTGATACCACAACCTCTTTTGCAGAAATACCGGCAATTAAAGCTACTGCTATCTGCCAGAATCCAAGACCAATCGGGGCAAAGAACGGAACCAGCCAATGACCTAAGATCGCGCCAAAACTCTCTGCCATTTCCGTTGTATATCCATGCGGTCCAAAATTAAGGATAACCCACATAGCGATAGACGCCACAAAAATAGTGGTACCGGCTTTTGTAAGATAGTCCTTGATCTTTTCCCACACATAAATTGCCACGGTACGGCTGCTGGGGGCTTTATACTCCGGCAATTCAATCAGCAGATAATTCTCTGACTTTTTCCGATCTATCAAATGGATAACTGCTGCTACCAAGATAGCAACCACCAAACCAATCAGATACATGGAATACGCCACCAACATTGCCTTATCCGCAAAGAACATTTCAGCAAATAGTATGTAGATCGGCAGTCGGGCGCTGCAACTCATAAACGGAGTAATCAGCATGACCTTAAACCGATCCCGCCGGTTTTCTAATGCCCTGGACGCCATGATTGCCGGTACAGTACAGCCAAATCCTAAAATCATAGGTATAAATGCCCTGCCTGACAATCCCAGCTTGCTCATAATTCCTTCCATGACATAAGCAACACGGGCCATATAACCGCTGTCCTCCAGGAACGCCAATGCCAGAAACAGAATAAATATATTAGGAAGAAATGTCAGAATACCGCCAACGCCTGCTATAATACCGTCTACCAAAAGTGACCGCAATACTTCGTTGACTCCTGCTGCTATCAGACCATTGCTCACCAGCTCTGACAGGCCTTCAATGCCCATCTCAAAATATCCTTTCAACCAATCACCGATTGTAAAGGTCAGGAAAAATACCACAGCCATAATCCCAAGAAAAATAGGGATTCCCCAAATGCGGTGCGTCAATGCCCGGTCCACTTTTTCAGTTAGAGCATCCTGCCGGTCTTTATTTACCAGCACTTCCTTGATGATCTCCTGAATAAAATCGTACTTCTCATTGATAATATCTGACTCGTAGTTTCGATCAACTACATCCGGCAGATCAACCGGGTAGCGTTTTGTAATTTCCTGATCCTGCTCCAACAGCTTGATAGCGTGCCAGCGGTAATTTTTCAGGTTGGGATATTTTCTTTTTAGCTCTGCCATGATAAGGTCAATCTTGTCCTCAATGGCATCACTGTAAACCATAGCATACTCCGAATGATGGTCGTGTTTATGCTTCGGTTTATATTTATGATGATGAATTAAGCAATCCGGGTCTTTACAATCTTTATGATGTGCCGCCGCATGGAGCAGCACATCCAGCCCCGTCCGCTTTCTGGCTGAAACCGGAATGACGGGAATCCCCAGCATTTCCGGCAGCCTGTGTGTATCAATTTCCATGCCGCGCTTCTCTACAATATCCATCATATTCAGCGCCAAAACAACCGGCTTGCCCAGCTCCAAAAGCTGCAGCGTCAGATATAAGTTCCGCTCCAAAGCAGAAGCGTCAGCTACGTCAATAATCACATCGACTTCATCACTTAGTATGAACTGCCTGGACACCTGTTCCTCCATTGTATAGGAGGTCAGGCTATATGTACCAGGAAGATCGACCAAACGAATATTCAGGTCATGGTCTTTAATGGCACCCTCCACTTTTTCAACAGTAACACCCGGCCAGTTCGCAACCTTTAGATTTGCTCCGGTATAAGCGTTGAAAAGTGTGGTTTTCCCGCAGTTCGGGTTTCCGATGAAGCCGATAGTTAAATTTTCTCCCATCGGAATTTACCCCACTAAAATATTTTTTGTAATATTGCGCCCAAAGGCAAAACGGGTTCCCCGTACTTTAACAATCAAAACCCCTCGGCTTTTACTGTTCAGAACAGAAACGGAAGTCCCACGGGTCATTCCCAATGCCTCCAGCCGCTTTTCTATTTTTGTAGGCAACTTAATATCCGTTACCTTATAGTCATTTCCTATACTTCCATCACAGAGGTACATACACATACCTCCTACTGCTTCACATTTACAGTTGCCGGTAATTTACGGAACTCAGAGAGCATCATAATAATGGTAATCACAACAAGGATCGCATCTGTAAGTGCAATAGCCAGCCAGACACCTCTAATACCCATACCGCCGATCATAGGAAGAATTACACAAAGCGGAATGAACAAAATGATCTGACGGAACAGCACCAGCCAGGTTGCCTTATTTGCTTTACCTAACGCCTGGAACAAAGTAACAGCGATCAGGAAACTTCCCTGCAAAATGTACGTACTGAACATAATACGGAAATTCGTAGCTCCCGAAGCAGCAATCCCCGGTGTTGTCAGGAACATGGACAAAATTTTGTCCGGGAACAGTTCAACCGGAATATAGAATACCAGAGACAATATTGTTGCTGCGATAATGAAAACACGCGTCAGTGTTTTTACACGGTCATAATCCTTTGCACCATAATTCGTGCCGGCGGCTGGCTGGAATCCCTGGCTGATTCCCCACAGAGGAACAAACGAAAAATTCCAGAAGCGGAGTGCTGCGCCCAAAAGGAGCTGTGAAGTCTCACCGCCATAATTAGAGGCCACACGATAAATCACGGTCTGCTGCACCAAAGTCAAAATCTGCATTAGAAGGGCAGACACACCCACGGAAAGAACCTGGGGGAGCAATTCACCGTCGATACGAATACGCCCTATTTTCACATGGGGGCTTTTCTTTTTGAAATACCACAATGTAACCGCTGCCTGGATAAATTGAGACAGGACTGTTGCATAAGCAGCCGCTTCAATTCCCATACCATAAGGGTTTAGAATCTTAATAAAAATCGGGTCCAGAATGATATTCAAAATAGCTCCGCTGGCAATGATCGTCATTGCCTTTTTAAGCTGGCCTTCTCCACGGATCACCATGTTGGCGCTCTGGAAAAAATTCACGAACAGGGAACCCGCAAAAACGATCCGCAGATATTTTTCAGCATAGTTCAGAATATTGTCACTGGCTCCGGCCAAAGACAAAAGCTGACGGGTAAACACCATGCCCACAACCGTATAAATGACCGACAGCAGCAGAACCATAGCAACCAGATTGCCCATGATCTTCTTAATGGTATTTTCGTCTCTCTTGCCAATAGCACGGGACAATACCGAAGCGGAACCTACTCCAAGCATTGCCGCCGATCCTGCGTTTATCAAAGTAAACGGATAAGATACCGATATGGCTCCCATCTGCACATCGCCTACCATCTGGCCTACAAAGATGGAATCCATCATGTTATAAAGCCCAACAACCACCATACCAAGAACCGCAGGTATGCTAAGTTCTATCATAAGCGGCCAGGGATTTTTTGTTAAAAGTTTTGTTCTTGTATCAAGTGCCTGTTTCATCACTGATTCCTCCTGGTCTTTATTCATTTAGCCATGTCTAACCACTTAAAAGTATATAAAATCTGCCTTGTTTTGTACGCTCCTAATTGGAGAAATACCAATCCAAACGGAACAAAAATGGAGCGGAAAGGATTTAACGCCCGTCCGCTCCAAAATGCTATTGCATCATTTTTTCAAGCAATTTCAATGCTTCTTCCAGTTTTGGATTGTCGGCATCCGTCTGTAACGCCTCGCGGACACAAGTTCGGATATGGGCTTGCAAAATTTGCTGATTGGCGCTTCTAAGTAGGGCCTGGGTCGCTAAAATCTGGTTGGAAATATCCACACAGTAGCGATCTTCGTCAACCATTTGCAAAATCCCATCCAACTGTCCTCTGGCAATTTTCAGTTTATGAGATATATCACCTTTCTGCGCTTTCATAGGCACTTACCGGATGCCGATTACTTCATAACCGGCATCTTCAATGGCAGCTTTCAGCGCAGCATCCGTCACAGCCTGGCTCGACTGCACCTGGGCCGTCTTGTTTTCCAGACTCACCTCTACATTCTGGACCCCCGGAATCTCCCGCAGCGCCTTGTCCACATGCTTTACGCAGTTCATGCAAACCATACCTTCAATGCTCAATGTCTTTTCCATTTGAATTTCTCCTTTACTTTTTTCTACGATTACTGTCTGATCTTCCATGACGCTTTTATCATGTAAAATATGTTTGGGCTTAAACCACCGCAGCCGCAGAGCATTTGTCACCACAAACACAGAGCTGAAGCTCATAGCAAATGCTCCAATCATCGGATTCAGCTTTAATGCAAACGGAATGAAAAATACACCCGCAGCAACAGGGATTCCAATGATGTTGTAGATAAACGCCCAAAAAAGATTCTGTTTGATATTGCGGATCACCGCCTTGCTGAGCTGGATTGCCGTAGAAACATCCAGAAGATCGCTTTTCATCAGTACAATATCCGCTGACTCAATAGCAACGTCTGTTCCGGCCCCAATCGCAATACCGACATCTGCTCTGGCAAGTGCCGGAGCATCATTGATTCCGTCACCGACCATTGCCACTTTTTTTCCGGCATCCTGTAAACGGCGGATTTCTTTCTCTTTATCCTGCGGAAAAACTTCTGCCACTACACGGTCAACGCCAACCTGACGCCTGATTGCCTCCGCTGTTTTTGCATTATCGCCGGTCAGCATAACGACTTCCAGCCCCAGCGCGGACAATTCCTGAATGGCCTGCCTGCTGGTCGGTTTTACCACATCCGCTACGGCAATGACGCCAATGAGCCGGCCAGCACGGGCAAAGAACAGCGGTGTTTTTCCATCTTCGGCCATAGCCTCTCCAAGCTGCTGTAATGCGCCGCCTTGAATCCCATTTGCTTCTAACAGCCTCCGATTGCCGGCCAGACAAATATCTCCTTCAATCTGGCCGGTAATACCTTGTCCGGGAATCTGGCGAAAATCACTGACCGGAAGGAACGCAAGTCCTTCTTTTTCAGCCTCCGAAACGATAGCATCCGCAAGAGGATGTTCCGATAACTTTTCCAGAGACGCCGCGATTTGAAGTAATTCTTTCTGGCGTGTGTCGTCCCTGCACATCATGTTTGTAACAACAGGAGTACCCTGGGTAATCGTTCCCGTCTTGTCTAAAACAACCGTATTGATACCATGTGCAGTTTCCAGCGCCTCCGCCGATTTGATTAAAATGCCGTTTGTTGCTCCTTTTCCGGTTCCTACCATGATTGCTGTGGGGGTTGCAAGTCCCAGGGCACAAGGGCAGGAAATAACCAATACAGAAATGGCAATAGATAAAGCAAATTCCAAACCATACCCAGCCAATAACCAAACGACCATAGCGGCCAACGCGATAGTGATAACCACCGGCACAAATACGCCGCTGACTTTATCTGCCAGTTTCGCAATCGGCGCTTTGGAGCTGGTCGCATCATCTACCAGCCGGACAATCTGTGCAAGCGTGGTATCGTCGCCTACTTTTGTGGCCTGCATTTTGAAATAGCCGGATTTGTTGATCGTGGCGCCAATTACCTTATCGCCTATATGCTTTTCAACCGGAATACTCTCACCGGTCAGTGCAGATTCATCTACTGATGAAAAACCTTCCAGGAGAACACCATCCACTGGAATGGATTCACCAGCTTTTACAATCAGCGTTTCTCCCAACTGGACTTCGGAGGCGGGAATCTGGATTTCAAGTCCGTCCCGCTCTACCGTTGCGATTTTTGGAGCCAGGTTCATCAATTTGGTAATCGCATCCGAAGTCTTGCCTTTTGCGCGCGCCTCCAATGTCTTACCCAATGTGATAAGGGTCAGGATCATGCCAGCCGATTCAAAATAGAGGTCCATCATAAAGCTGTGAACCGTTGCCATATCCCCATGCCCTAAACCAATTCCAATCTTGTAAATCGCATAAATGCCGTAAACCGCTGCCGCACTGGAACCTATCGCTATCAGAGAATCCATATTCGGCGATCCATGAAACAGCGTCTTAAAGCCTACTCGATAATATTTGAAATTGATAAATATTACTGGAATCACCAGAAGAAACTGCGTGAAAGCAAAAGTCATAGCATTTTCCATCCCCAGCAAAAAGCCGGGCAGAGGCCAGCCCATCATGTGCCCCATTGAAATATAGAACAATGGGATTGTGAAAAGCGCAGACAACAGCAGCCGTTGCTTCATTTTCTTATATTCTGTCTGGGCCGTACTGACTTCCGATTTTGTTGCCCGATCTTCTGTACGGCTCTTATTCTGGATTCCAGAAGAAGTTTTGGGAAATGCTCCATATCCGGCCTTTTCAACAGCCTGAACGATTCCCGCTGTGTCCAGAACCGATTCATCATAAGAAGCAACCATGCTGTTTTTTAGCAGATTAACAGAAACTTCTTGTATTCCGGGCAGCTTTGCTACACTCTTTTCGATTCTGGAAGAACATGCCGAGCAGGTCATACCCGTAATATCAAATTGCTCCTTGTGCAAAATCATCCCTTCTTTCTTGATAGATATTTCATGTGTAAGTCCCCCTCCCCCGTGGGGGACTAAGAAGCGTTATGATAAGGGACGTTTGGTATTTTCGGGGGAAAAATACCTGCCGTCCCATTCATAACGTCTACACAAGCGGTCATTATTTGACCGTGCATTATTATACCTGCCTGTGCTGCTTTTTGTCCGCTCTAATGAGCAGTCTTTCAACTCCATTTAGATGTTTTCTAAAAAACAAGAGAGAGTTTGCTGCAATGGCAAACTCCCTCGGTATTAGCACAAATTATTTTTTTCTGCTTGAAACAAAACCTGAAATACCAGAAATCAAGCCAACCAGCAAAAATGCTCCCGCAAGAATAAGGACGACGGAAGCTGAATCACTGCCGTCAAACCCCAGCGTCACTAAAGCGAATAGAAATATGAGTGTAAGCATTAAGCAGAATATGCCAAAAAGAATTTTTGTATTACTATCCATGCTTTATCTTCCTCCTTCCCTGAATTTTATCAAAAATGAAATTCAAACCAGTACCAATGATCCTGTATCTTTTCCGTGTACTCCCAATTATCTCCGTCGCTTTCTTTCCATGTCCACCCAGAATCACTTTCTGTAAACTGTACCTGATTACCTTGAAATCCAAGAGGCTTATCATCGGGAGAATAATAAAATCCTTTATAAACAGTTGAACTACCTATGCCGTTTTTTCTTGCGACGAACTCCACCATATTGGTAGTAGCCCAATATGTCATTTCATAATCTCCATAAGTTTCACTCTTTCCATTACTGCCGGTCTGAATCATGCTCTCCGCATATTGTGTTAGCTCATCGGAATGATCTTTAACAAAATTCTGTATAGATACCGGTTTTCTTATAACAAAGAATGTAACTACTATGATAAGCAGGCTGAAAATAATGATTATCCCCGTCACTCGTTTTACGAATACACATTTTGGATTCATAGCATACCTCCCGAAAAGGGTACTTAGATCAGTTAATTATACAATATAGTCCTTTTCCTTGTCCGCTCCATAGGGAAGTCTTTTTTATCCAAAAAGGAATCTGTTTTTTATTGCCAATCCAATCAGTAGCTTTTCAAATCCAAAGGGGAATATCATCCCCGAACCCGTTGACTTTAGACATTTTCGTGAATATACTGTGGCCATGAACGATTAAACACTCTTTTAATTGTTCAGCCATGTCAAACCAACCAAATGAATTAAGAAAGGAGGTCTTTCGACATGAAAAAGACCATTAAACTGATTGATCTGGACTGCGGCCATTGCGCCGACAAAATTCAGAAGGCCGTACAAAAGATTGATGGCGTCACCCATGTAGAGGTCAACTTCCTTAACCAGAAGATGGTCCTGGAAGCACCCGACGAGAAGTTCGACGCTATTCTGGCCGAAGCAAAGGCACTGATTAAAAAAATCGAGCCGGATGTAACCGTTAAGGTGTGATGAAAGCTGGACACCGGCTGCCGCTCTGGTAGCCGGTGTACTTTTTGAAAGGAGAATATCGTTATGACACGAAAACAAAAACGACTGCTAACGCGCATTATCGTGGCGGCGGCTTTATTTCTGGCCGGAAATTTCATTCCTTTGCCAGAATGGGCAGAAATGGGCGTGTTCCTGATCTGCTATGCGGTTGCCGGCTGGGACATTGTGTGGAAAGCAATTACCAACATCCTGCATGGACAGGTATTTGATGAAAACTTTCTTATGACGATTGCCACTGTGGGCGCACTGATCTTAGGCGAACATTCCGAAGGCGTTGCCGTTATGTTGTTCTACCAGGTGGGAGAATGGTTCCAGTCCTATGCAGTGTCTAAATCCAGAAAATCCATTACAAGTCTGATGGATATTCGCCCGGATTATGCCAATATAGAAAAGGACGGCAAACTGGTTCAGGTGGACCCTGACGAGGTGAAGATCGGAGATACCATCGTTGTAAAGCCCGGAGAACGTGTGCCTCTGGACGGAAAGATTATCAAAGGAACCTCCGCCCTCGACACTTCCGCACTGACAGGAGAATCCATGCCCCGTGAAGTTGAACCGGGAATGGACGTTATCAGCGGTTGTATCAATCAGACGGGTATTCTTACCATACAGACCACGAAGGAATTTGGGGAATCCACAGTTGCCAAAATCCTGGACTTAGTAGAAAATGCAAGCGACAAGAAGGGCAAAACAGAAAACTTTATCAGCCGATTTGCCAGATACTATACGCCGATTGTTGTATTTGCGGCTCTGGCTCTGGCAGTTCTGCCGCCGCTGATTTTACAGCAATCTTTCAGCGTATGGATTTACAGGGCATTGACCTTCCTGGTTATTTCCTGCCCTTGCGCTCTGGTAATCTCCATCCCGCTTAGTTTCTTTGGCGGTATCGGCGGTTCCTCCAAAATTGGTGTTTTGGTTAAAGGAAGTAACTATTTGGAATCCCTGGCCCATGCAGAAACCGTTGTTTTTGATAAAACAGGTACATTGACAAAGGGGTCATTTGCTGTCACTGAAATTCATCCTGTCGGTATGAAAGACACGCAGCTTTTGGAGCTGGCTGCATACGCAGAGGACTATTCCAATCATCCTATTTCTCTTTCTATTAAGTCCGCTTATGGAAAAAAGATTGACAGTTCCCGAATATCCGATGTACAGGAAATTGCCGGTCACGGCGTCCAGGCTGTAATTGACGGGAAAAAGATTCTGGCCGGTAACGCGAAACTCATGCAAAAGGAGCATATCAAGTATTCTCCATCTTCTTCCGTGGGTACCGTAGTTTATCTGGCCTGCAACGGAAAATATGCCGGCTGTATTGTAATCGAGGACGAAATTAAGGCCGACGCAGCGACAGCTATCAAAAATCTGAAATCCTCCGGTATTCGCAAGACAGTCATGTTGACCGGAGATGCAGACGCAGTAGGTAAAAAAGTTGCCGGACGCCTCGGTCTGGATCAGGTATATACAGAGCTGCTCCCGGCTGATAAGGTTGACCGCGTGGAAGATTTGCTGAAACAGAAAAGTGAAAAAGGCAAGCTGGTATTTGTCGGCGACGGTATCAACGACGCGCCGGTACTGGCAAGGGCTGATGTCGGTATTGCTATGGGTGCCCTGGGGTCTGACGCTGCCATTGAAGCTGCCGATGTCGTTTTGATGACAGACGAGCCTTCTAAGATTGCAGCCGTAATGAAAATCGCCCGAAAGACAATCAGAATCGCAAACCAGAATATTGTATTTGCTTTGGCTGTTAAGTTCCTGGTACTCATTTTAGGAGCCATTGGTAAAGCAAATATGTGGGCTGCCGTATTTGCCGATGTCGGTGTTTCGATTATTGCCATTCTGAACGCGATCCGCGCTATGCGTGTGAAGAACCTGGACAGCTCGGTACAGCGGTAATGTTCAGCTTTCCCCCAAATAATAAATGCGCCGTTCTCCTAATACAGCGGACGGCGCATTTCGCTTATAAATTTGTTGGACAGGATATTTTGAATAGGGCATCAATGGATTTATGCAACTGTTTTGCCTGAGGCATGTCGGCCAATGTGTAATAAACTTCTTTTCCATCTCTGCGGCTGGTTATAATCCCGCTCTTTTTTAGAATACGCAGATGGTGTGATACAGCGGGAGCACTCATATCAACTGCCGCCGCAATATTACATACACATTCTTCACAATGGCACAACAGCCACAAAATCCGCAGGCGGGTCGGATCGCCAAGCTGTTGAAATAAAAATGATATATCCTTGAAGTCCTCCGCCAAAGGCATTTTTTCCAAAACATTTTCTATATTCTGTCCGTGGTTGTGAGGCAGATTGTAATGTTCCATAGCAATCAACTCCTTCCTGATACAATAATAACCATAACTTTTTTAGCTGTCAAACAGCTTCATATAGAGAGGAGGTAAAACATGAGTGACACAGCAAAGACTACTTTTTCTACCCCGACACAGCAAGAATTGGAGCAGTTAAGTGAGCTGCACAAAGCTATGGGCGATTACAGCCGTATGAAAATCCTATGGCTCTTAATGGGCCAGGAACTATGCGTTAGCAGTCTGGCAAAACAAATGAACATTACGGAATCGGCTGTTTCCCATCAGCTTCGGGAGCTTCGTATAGCAAGATTAGTCCAATCGCGAAAAGTCGGAAAGAATGTATTTTACTCTCTGTTAGACGAGCATATTCAATGGGTATTGGAAGAAACATACGCTCATATTTCAGAAAGATAAAACGCAGCCCCCATTCCGTAAACACAAGAGGGGGCTGCGCTGATCTGTTCAATTTTGAATTACAGGCTGTCGTAGGAAACCAACTGGCTCAACGGAATACGGGCGCTGTCAAAACGGTCCGTGTCCGCCGCGCCTTCATCGGAATAACCGATTGCCAGGATATTGATCGGCTCCAGATTGGAGGGGAGGCCAAATTCCTTGCTGAGAACATCCGGCTTGAAGTAGCATACCCAAACAGAACCAAGCCCCAGCTCCGTAGCTTGAAGCATCATGTGATCCGTCAGAATGGAGGCGTCGATGTCCCCGGTTTGCTTCTTATCGAAGGGACGAACCCAAGCCTTATTATGATCGGCGCAGACGATAATAGCCAGAGGTGCGCCGTATACATTGGCTGCTTTGCCAATCTTAGCCAGACCTTCCTCGCTCTGAACGGCAATCAGGTGGATGGGTTGGAGATTTGCAGCAGTAGGAGCCACATGAGCAGCCTCCAAAATCTTTTCCAGTTTTTCGGCTTCGACTTTCTTGTCGGTGTAGCTGCGTACAGAGCAGCGCTGTTTTGCAATGTTAATGAAATCCATTGTTTTCGGTCCTTTCTATACGAAATTTATGTATGTCAAATCAACCACTGACTATATTGTAGCACCAATCACAGAATCCGCAAGAACGCACTTTTTTGGTAGGCACTACCCAAAAAGATAGCCTCTGCGATAAAGGAGAATGTATTATGAAATGTGAAAAAACTCAATTCAACTGTCCGGTTGAAGCAACCTTATCCCTGATCGGTGGAAAATACAAACCGCTGATCCTTTGGCATTTAATCGACCAGCCGCTTCATTACATGGAACTGCAGCGGCTTATTCCAAAGGCAACACCGAAAATGCTTTCGCAGCAGCTTCACGATTTGGAAGATTGCGGTATGATCCACCGTGAAGTGATTCCTGAGAAACCACCCAAAACAATTTATTCCCTGACCGCGTTTGGAAAAAGTGTTCTGCCAGTCCTGGACGCAATGTGCAAATGGGGAACAGGATATTTAGATGGCCTGGACGTTCAGCCGCCATGCTGCGTCACCGAGAAATAGTAGGACGCCATAAAATAAACAGAGATAGCTGATTCACCATGACAGCTATCTCTGCTTCCAGTTATATCAATGTTTGCCGGATATAGTTGCACAGTGCAGCAAAGTCAACATCTGGACTTTTACTCAAAATCTTTCGCAGACTTTCTTCCGCCTTTTTGTGCAGCTCCGGCTTTTTCAAATCATCCAACAGAAAGAAAATGTTAAGCCTCCTGCCAATCGTAAAAAGAAGTTTTTCATCCGGGGATAAAGATAAAAACCGATCAATCGCCGATAGCATTTTCCGTTTTTCTGTCCGCAAATTGCCCCGGACTTCCAGAAGAAGATTGATGATATGTTCATTCACATAGTAGCTGTCCATCTCTTGCAACTGCTGCAAAAACAGCTTTTGCTCTATTACAATTTCTTCTTCTGATTGCAAGGTGAAAGAGCCGTCCCGGACGAACTCGCCCAGCTTGGATTCCGGCTTAATACCCGTGGCGTGAACACGGATAAAATCAGGTTGGATAATGTTCAGCGCCTTTGCTGTTTGGACGGCATTTTCTTCTGACAACTCTGTACCGCCAATCCCTAACAGAATAAATTCAGATAAAATCATTCCGGCCTCTTTCGCCATACGGCCGCTTTTCACAACTGTATCAGCATTAAAGCCTTTGTTAATGAGCTGCAATATTCTATCCGAACCAGTTTCCATACCACAATACAAGTGGTTCAATCCTGCCTGTCGCAGCTCCTTTAGTTCTGCCGGACTTTTTCGTGTAATACTGTCTGCGCGAGCATAGGAAGTAATGTATTCCAGATCAGGAAAACACTTATTAAGTGCTTCTAATATCCGAAGCAAATAATCCGTTTTCAATACCAGAGCATCCCCATCTTGTAGAAAACAGGACTTGAATTTTTTCCCTTGATACAGCGTTGCTTGCTTCTCTATATCTGCTATCGTTTCCTCAATCGGACGCATGGAAAATTTCATAGACTTATAAAGCCCGCAAAAATAACACTTGTTCCAATGGCATCCTCTTGTCACACGAATAAGCAGACTTTCACTTTCTGACGGTGGACGAATGGGTCCAATTTCTATATCTTTCATTTGATTTTGGCCTCCTTGATGATTCAGAATAAGGGTATCATCTTATAAAGTTCTTATCAAGAAGGCACTTTTTTGATAGGGACTACCCTTTGGGGAAGGCTCACCTACAAAAACTCATAAAACATACTGGCAAGCAATGCAATCTTCCGTAAGATTGCGTATTTTAGAGGATTTCCCGTTGCCGTGAAACCCTCTAAAATGCTTGTTGGTGACATATCCCCAAACCCCTGAGATCGCCACCTGCGGTGACGGCTGCGCGTTCCTTCGGAACACTGAAAGACCCTAAAAGTTCTAATTTCGTTCTTGATTCTGCTCCCGATCTGTTACATCCTTACCCAACAGATAATCCACATTGGCCTTAACATTATGAAGCTCCTTCATTTCCGTTCTGGCCTGCTTATAGGCAGCATAGGCTTTCCGTTTTTGTTCCAGTAGCCCGTCATATTCCTCTCGCAAGGATTTAACAGAAGGCAATTTCGTAATCCCCACACTGTCAAAATGTTTCTTTGCCGCCTGGTGCAGCAGGATTTCCGTCTCATGCTCCGCACGGAATTTTTTGCTGTAACCGGCCTTGCGGTATTCTATATAGACCGCCCGCGTCTTGGCATAGTTTACAATCTGTTTCTGCAATTCGCCGTTGGCTGACATTTGCGATTCCAAGTCCTTGATCTGCGCCGACAGCGCATTGAATCTGGCAGTAACCGCAGCCGTTTTTTCCTGTAAATCCTCATAGCTCATATTTCCATGCTCTTTGAGATAGATCACCGCCTGGGAAAGTTGTTTCAAATTAAACACCTTCGCCCAGCGTTCATAGCCCGGACCTTTGCCTGCCCGGATCGCTGCCTCAATATCCACCAGCAGCCCAACTTTGGAAACCGGTTTTTGGGGAGAAGTACGGCGGGGCTTTACAGTACGGGTGCCGGCGATCCGTTCCTTTATGGCCTGTTCGGTATAATCACCTTTGAGCGTGTCGCACCGGGTATAATTTTCCTGCCCCGGCACACGAAAACGTAGGTGTTTTCGTTCCCGGTTGACTTCAATACCGGCAGCCTCCAGCTTTTTCAGAAGTTCTTCAAAATCTTTCGGTCTTTCTTCCAGGGCCGCGTCGATTGCCCGGCGTATCTGCTCCTGGAAGGAGGGCTGTTTTTTACTTCCCAACCATGTACCGTAATGGTCCCGGCTCGGCTTCGGGTCCTCCACAATGGATAAGCCATGCTCCAGACATAGCTTATCGTTCATACGCCGGATCGCCCAGGTAGAACCCCAAAAATTACGGAATTTCTTCTGACAGTCCAGCGTTGTAGAATTGATTATAATGTGATTATGTACATGGTGCTTATCTATATGGGTGCAGACGACAAAGGCGTGATTGCCCTTTGTGAGCTTCAGCGCAAGCTCCCGCCCGATCTGGTTCGCTTCTTCCGGCGTGACCTCACCGGGCTTAAATGCCTGCCGGAGATGGTAGGCGATCACATCATCCGCGCCCTGACTCCTTCCAGTCTGGTTAAAATACTGCCGTTTGGAAAGAAGAAATTCCGCATCCGCAACCCTGGTATCGCACTCATACCCATAAATAAATTTCCCAAAATCTGTTTTCTGCGGATTCTCTACATAGTCGATAATATCCGCAATGGCCGTGGATATATCCCGGCCTTTTCCAACATGCAGCGGCATCAGCCGTGTGGTCGCCATCCCATCACCCCCTTAATTCAATTTAGCCAATTATCGTTCCTGGCTCTTATGCTGCTTTGGTTTTTCTGCTCTGGCCTGCTGCCCGGCGTTCTTATTCAGGCTGTCACGGACAGAGGGCTTTTTCTCCTGGGCCAGTGCATACTCCTTCCGGGCCTGGGTGAGAAATAAATCTGTAAGTCCGGGGTGGCTGCGGTCCACCACAAAGTAAACATTCCGGTCATGGCCGAAGCCGTCCGGGTTCTCATAGACCGGAATGGTTTTCGCCCAGGCTTTATTATCGCGGGAAATACGCCCGTCCCAATCCTTCTGCCGGACTGTGTTGGCAAGCACATAAAACATCCGGTCATAACCGAACTGTTCCAAGACCTGATGTACTGCCTCTGTGCCGAGGCGGTTATCCCGGTAGTGATCGGCAATGGCCTGTTCGATTGCCTCCTTACAGGCGAGATTTGCCTTATAGGAAGCGCGGTATTGTTCCAGTTCTCCATGCTCATGCGCATAGGAAGCCGGATAGATATATAGTTGTGTTGTGTCCTTCATTTGATCCCTCCAAATAGAAAAAGCTGCCTCGTGAGACAGCCCCAAATAGTGAAAAAGAGGGCGGGACAACCCAATGCCCCGCCCATAAATTTATCCAAATACAAAATCCCTGAGAGCATGGTTTGCTCCGCCAATTATCCCGACCAGCCAGGCCGCCGCCATTGGCAGACCGTAGGGACTGATTAGAAACGCAATTACCAGCCATGAAAGCCCCGCCCACAGGCCGGCAGTAAAGAACAAAACCAGTGACGCCAGAAAAACAATGCCCGACAGGATTCCTAATACCGCCCCGGAAGCGATCACCATAAATTTGCATACCAGATAAAGAATCCCCGTAATCAGTACAAAGGGAAGTGCTAAAATTTTGAATACCAGCCGCATAAATCCTGCCTCCTTTCGTGAGGGCAATCTATATCCCTCTGCCAAAATTCTACCGTGACCGGTTCGGAAAAGCAACCGCTTTTCTTCCTGTTTACGAAATGTTTGCCAATCCCCGGAGCAGCTTATCCATGCCATCCCAAAGGCTATCCAGTCTGGAACGCAAATCCTCCACATCGGCGGCGTAGACGCTGCCGGTCTCATTGGCCCGCCGGGTGTACTGGTTCAAGTTATTGGAGCAGATACGAAGGAGGCGTATCATTTCCTGAATGTCGCTCATGTCCAGATGTATGACATAGCCGTCTACCGCCATCCTGCGCAGATAAGCGGAGAGATTGGTAATGCCAAGCTCTGCCATGCGTTCTTTTATCAGGGCGGCCTCCTGCTCCGTTATGACAAATTCCACACGGACAGACCGTTTGTTAGCTGCATCCTTCATCGTTCCGGCCCGCCTTTATGTTGGTGATTTCTATGCGGAGCTTTTACCTCCCGGCCGCTTTTCAACTGTCCGCGCAGCGTATCTTTTTTCAGCCCGTCAATATATTCCTGAATATGTCCAGTATTAGCATGATAATCCCGCTGAAAACGCATCCGGTGCAGAATCACAGACAATTCACGTTCACTTTCCGGTGCATAGCGCATGGACTGGGGAGCGCCATGTTCCGGCATAAGCTCATTCATCCGCTGCCTTCTGGATTGGTACGGCAAGACAAATTGTGTTCCATCCTCAAATCGGACCGTTACCTGACCTATCGGACAGGCCAACAGTTTCACGCACTCTACATGTGTAGGATAATCAAGAGTGCAAATACTGCCGATCACTTTGCCGTCCTGAATCCCTTTTATCGAAAGGGCATAGGCCAGAACCGGGTCTTTGGACTGCTCGTAGTAATATTTCCACACACTATTTTCATGGCTGCCGTCCAGATAGGTTTCCCGCTCCCGCAGGGTATAAGTGCCGCATGGCCTTGACATCCAGAGAAGGCGTCTGTCCTCCGGGTCTGCCGATACAGCCAGCTTGGGGATCAGCTCTTTATCCAGGTCAAAATCCTGCTTAAAGTGCTGCGTATGCAGCTCCATGATCTGGCCTAAAGCATCCAGTATATCGACACCCTCAAATCTCACCGCCCCCATTATCGTTCCCTTTCAAGATCAGGCGGCGTGATCTGCCTGGCTTCATGCTCCGGGCGGTCCGCTTTCAGCCGTTCCATGAGGGAGGGTTTTTCCTCTGGCAAAGTCTCCGGGGCAAGCTCCTGGATTTCCTCGTAAGTCTGCCCGTCCGTCAGATCAGGACGGACAGGGGGCTCATTGTTCAGCCTGCCATCCAGCATATTATAATTTCCGGTCTGGCCTTCCTCATAAAGCTCCGCATTATGCAGGTAGCTTTCGGGCGGCTGGAAGGGCTGTCCGGCAAATAGAATTTCCCTGCTGAGTGTAAACTGCGACAGCACACCGTCCCGAAGTCTGGCAAAATCCTCATACTGCCGCATGGTAAGCCCGCGGTCCAGCATTTCTTCCTGGGTATGCGCCCAGCCCTCGCCGTAAAGGAAATAGTACATATCCGGCTGATCGCACACAAAGCACAGGGAACCGTCCTGATTGTCATAATAAGGCGTCGGCACATCCTGGTAGTGATAGCGTTCCTCACGGCCTAAATATACCCGGTTATCCGCACCTATCATAGCGACCATGCCGGCATAGTTGCTGTGTACCGCGGACCTGATCTCCACCAGAGGGTCCGGCTCTGCTGTGATCTGTCTGCCGGGAACCTCATTCCTTTTTTCCACCGAATCATTCCGGGGCGTAGCCTCGGCGGGAGCGCGGGCATCCAAATCCGGCTGTGCCGTGCGTTTTTTCACCGCGCCGGGTTCCGGTTCTTTGTCCCTTACATAGTAATGGACATTGGCCGTGGTCTTGCTGTTCATTTCTCTGGCGTAGGCTTCGGCAGCCTCCCGACTGTCAAATTCCAAAGGCTTGCCATTTTCCTTGCACCAGCTTTCCGCGTGGCCAAAGATGGAGGCGGCGCTTCTCACCGCCCATACACCGTATGTTTCTTCCATATCGCGTCCTCCTGTTATCGTTCCTGCTGCCGGACCGGTTTTGCATAGCCGGACGGCGCGGGTGTTTTCGTTTCCTTCAACTGCTGTCGGACCGAGGGTTTCTGCTGCGCCTCCGGCTGGGAATCGGTGATATTGACATACTCGCCAATGATACAAAGAGCCTCCCCATAGCTGCCGGAAGCAAATACCCGGTCCGTCATTTCCTTTGCCTGGTCCTTCCGGTCATGCTCCCGAAGGGTACGGGCGGCAATCCCTACCAGATTGAAGATATTTCCATCCTGGCCGATCAGCGCGCAGTCCGGCTTTTCCGGCTCCGCCTCCGGTTCCCCGATAAATCCGCCCAGGCGGTTGGGGACAAAATCAGAGAGCCATGTGCCGCCAAAGGTCTCATGGGTCTGCAACCGCCACATGGCAAGTTTTCCGATGTCCAGGTCCACACCCTCAAAGGGATAGAGCAGACAAGTCAAACCATCATACTGAAAAGCGGAAACATCCTCAAATTTGCTGCCGCCTTTCAAAATCCCCGCTTCGGTGAACAGGTCGTTGATCCCATCCACCCATTCCTTCAGGTCTCCGCCGCAGCCCTGTAAGATCAGGCCGTCTTTGTCATCCATGCGGCGCAGGTCATCGGTTGTGATCGTATTGATACTCAAAAAATCGCCTCCTATCGTTCCTGTTGATTTTCTTTCTTGTGCCGGACGGTTTTTCCCTCCGGCGTTTTCTTTAGCTGCTCCCGGACAGAAGGTTTCTGTTCAGGTTCCCGCAAATCGGTGAAAATAGCAGATAAGGGCTGTTCCCATTGGTTCCCAAATCCACGTATCACCGTTCCAGCCAGCGCACCGTTTTCACGGAACATCTCTAAGGCATCAAAAGCCCGGTCAAACAGCTTCGTATTCGCTTCATCCACACTGGGGGCAAAATGGATCACCCCTTTGGGATAGTTCCTGCCGGTCCCGATCCAGCCCCGTACAAAGCTATCAAAATCCTTTATGATACCAGCAGCCGCCAGTTCTTCCGCATGGCTGCTTGGAAGTCCCTTCGTTTTTCCAAACTGTTTTCCCAGAACCAGCACACCGGTCTTTGGATTGAACAGAAAGCGCCGGTTGTCGATCTGCTGCATGTCAATGGCCTGCGTCCTGGTATCAATCCGCATGATCTACAGCACAATCGGTATCTTTTCTATAAGCATCCCTCCTTGCTGTTTTTTAACAGCGGCACAGCCGCGCGGCCGTTCCCAAAGGGAACGATCTGCCAGACCTTGCGGGTCTGGTCTCACACCTGAGAAAGCAAAAAAATAAGCGCCTCTAAAAGCGCGTTTGTCCGCAACTTACCCTCATTTTGGAGGCCGGAAGTATTCTAATATAGGCCCCCGTCAAACCAGAGCCCAAAAGCCTTGAAAATCAAGCCCTTTTTTCATTAAGTTGCGGACACATCACCCCTTATTCAGCCGTTCCCGGCGTTTCCGTTCCCGCTCGGATTTCCGTCTTGCAAAGGTCCGGCAGGAATCGGAACAATACGCCTGGCTGGTAGTGGGAAGATAGGACTTCCCGCAGACCGGGCATATTTTCTGTTTCAGGGAAGTGTCCTCGCCTGTAATGGCAGATTCCAGCGCCGGATCGGTTGGCAGAACCGCCTCCCGGAAATACCGGCACAGCGCACCGGTCCACCATTTATTCAGCATATAACAGGGGCAGTCTAAGGGTAAGCAGAGCTTATCCGGGTTATCATAGTTGGAACAAAGCTCCGTCACCAGCCTGCGGATCGCTGCGCGTTCGGACCGGGTTAATTCACGTGACGGCGGTTTTTTACTGTTACCTCCCATGCTCCGGTTCCTTTTTCTGCTGTCTTTCAGAAATACTTTCCCCTGCGCATGGCACTTTCTCCTTTAATACTGCGAGTACAGATTCTTTCGGATATATTTCAGGAAAATCCCGGATAGAAAAGGTATCATCTATATGATTGCTATCAAAGAAAAAATCACATGCTTCGACATCCAGAAGGTGCTGCCCGTAACCGCCTTTATATGGAATTGCTGAAACAACCGTGCCATAAAAATTTTTCCCTATGGTACTTGCCATTCTGTCAGGCACATCCTTATCAACACTGTACCCCAATTCATATACAAACAGATTGTCCGGCACTGTGCTCCGGTCCAAGCGCGCAGTTGTAAATAATACGTTTTCCTCCAATAAATGCGCATGAGTAAAAGATTCTTTCGTGGCATCCCTCTGAAACGGGTCATGGTAAATAAAAAGCTCTCTTGAAGCCGGTACATAAAGCCGCCCGTTTTCCTCGCACCGAAAAATATCACAGGTTCTATCTGTGGAGGCAGCGTAAAATTCCTTATAGTGATATGGAAACTTCTGCCGCTGTTCATGTTCTGAAAATCCCAATTCAGGATCAGATTCTATGCGCTTTGACAGCGCAAAAAAATCGCCTTCTTTTTTCTGGAACTGACGTACAGGGGTAAAGTGATGGCCGCCGTATTCAAAAGTCTTTCCAATACTCATTTCCGCCTGCCTTTCTTAGCCGGAAATTCCAGTTTGAAATTGACGTATTTATCGCCAGTATCGTCCAGAATCACCACAGCATCATAGGTTCTGCCGGTTTTTTCGCTGTAAAGCCCGGACATGGAAACGCGGCCCTCTTTCAGAAGGGTCGCCGCCACAGACTTTGTAATGGTCTTTTTCTTACCGGAAAAGAATTTATTGTCTTTCCAGAGCGCAAAGGAGCAGTCCCGGTTATCACAGAAAAATCCCTTTTTGCCCTCATATACAGTTCCACCGCAGCGGGGGCAGGTGCCGACAGCCTCACGCCCATTTCCTTTCGCATCCGGGAACAACCCGGCAAACCGTTCCTCCGGCGCGGTATGGGCCTTGACAAGCGCCCGGCTCATATCCGCGATCCCATCCATAAAATCTTTTGCCGGAACCTCACCGCGCTCCACCTGCTTTAACATGGATTCCCATTCCGCGGTGAGCATAGGCGATTTGATGTTATCCGGCAGGACCAGAATCAGGTTTGTCCCTTTTTCCGTAGGAATGAGCTGCTTTTTCTTCCTCTGCACAAAACCGGCAGATACCAGCTTTTCCAGTGTGGCGGCACGGGTGGCCGGCGTACCTAAACCCTTACGCTCGGCATCCTCCGGCATATCCCCGGCGCCCGCAGTTTCCATAGCGGCCAGCAGAGAATCTTCTGTATAATGCTTCGGCGGGGAAGTTTTGCCTTCCCGGACGCCAGCAGATACCTTTTCAAAGGTCTGGCCTTTCTGCAGCGGAGGCAGCGCGGCGTCCTCGCTTTCTTTTTCCTCCGGCTTAGAGTGTTTCAGCCCCATGCGGTGAAGGCGCTCCACGTCCTTCCATCCGGCCTGCAACACGGTCTTTCCCTTTGCCGTAAAAGAATAACCCTCACAGTCCAGTACAGCCGTCACCGCCTCAAACCGGTTGGCCTGGGACGTGGCGCAAAGGAGCCTCGCGGCAATCAGCGTCAGCACATCCCGCTCCCCGGAAGGAAGCTCCGACAAATCCGTCCGGGCAATCTCCACCGTAGGAATAATAGCGTGATGGTCGGTGACTTTGCTGCCATCGGTCACTCGGTCAATATCCGGCTCACCGATACAGCCCTTTCCAAAGGGCATGTTGTCCCGCATCCAGAGGATCAGGGAGGCGGCGGTTGCCTGCATATCCTCGGTCAAATACTGGCTGTCCGTCCGGGGATAGGTCGCCAGCTTTTTCTCATAGAGGGATTGCACATAGTCAAGGGTCTGCTGGGCCGTATATCCATAAATGCGGTTACATTCCCGCTGTAAGGTCGTCAGGTCATACAAACGGGGAGGCTGCACCGTTTTGACCTGCTTTTCCACAGAAAGCACCGTGGCAGTTTTTCCGTCACAGGCCATGCGGATTATTTCAGCTTCATTTTTCCCGGACAGCTTTTCGCCGGAGGCGGTAAAGCCGCCGCAGGTAATCTCCGGTACATAAAAGGGCTTGCTTGTAAATGCCTGAATATCCGCCTCCCGCTGTACCAGAAGGGCCAGTGTAGGAGACATGACGCGCCCCACATTGAGTGTGACGCCATACAGTACGGAGAAAAGACGGGTAGCGTTAATGCCGATCAGCCAGTCAGCCCCAGCCCGGCAGACCGCGGCATCATAGAGGCGGTCATAATCCTTACCGGGGCGCAGGTGTTCAAACCCATCCCGGATCGCCGCGTCCTCCATACTGGAAATCCAGAGGCGTTCCATCGGCTTGCTGCAACCGGCGTACTGATAAACCAGACGGAAAATCAATTCACCCTCGCGCCCGGCGTCGGTAGCGCATACAACCGATTCCACCCGTTTGTCCTTCATCAGCCGGCAAAGAAGGTCAAGCTGCTTTTTCTTATCCTTCGGCACCTCGTATTTCCATTCTCCCGGCAGGATCGGCAGATCACCGTAACGCCATCTGGCATACTGTTCCCCGTAGGCTTCAGGCTGCGCCAGTTCCAAAAGATGGCCGACGCACCAGCTCACCAGATACCCGCCGCCCTCCAGGTAGCCGTCCTTTTTCTCATTCGCACCCAATACCGCCGCCAGCGACATGGCGACGGAGGGCTTTTCTGCAATCACTAATTTCATTCTCGTAACCTCCATTTCTTTGAAATAGAAAAGGCAGCCAAATAGCTGCCCTTACAAACTCGGTTCCCGTTTCGCTGTATGCCTTTCTTCTGGCATCTTTGCTGCTGTTTCCTTAACCTGCGCTTTATTTTCAGCAAGACGCTCCAGCAGACCTTTTTCCTGTTTCCTTCCCAAAGTCTTTGCCCCGCGGTCATAAAACTGTACCTTATCCGAAAGCAAATCCTTCGGTGCCACCTCGGAAGCATTGATACTTTTTACCATATCCTCCAACTCGCTTGCCCGCATCTGCCCATTATCCGGTACAATTAAGACCTCATGGATCGACGAGGGAAGAACATAAAAATCAGAGCCGACCAGTTTCCCGATTTTATCCAGTACACCATCCAGTGCCAGCATTCCGGCGCCGTTTATCTTGCTCTTGTTCGTCAAAACATACATGGGTGTAAGCTCTGTATCTACTGGCTCCGATCTGTCAAAAAGATTTGTGGGTTCTGTCGAAAACATGATTTCCGACATCACATCCTCCATGCTGTAAAAGCGTACCGGATTCCGGGCATTTTCGGCCATAACCGTGTCCTGATGAAGCTGATCCCGCGTAATACCCCAAATTTTCAGCAATTCGTTTGTCACGGCAGCAGAAGCAACCCCATTATCACTTTCCATGACCTGGACACAATAAGTTGCCACCAGGTCCCCACAGGGAGTATAGGGCTTGCCTTTGAGATATTCCTGATTTCTTTCCGGGTCGCACAGCCGGATATGAAGCAGAGGCTTAACGGTCTCATAATCCTTTATCCCCTCCGCGTTGAAAGGAAGGTCAATGCTGTTATCCATCTTGATCTGTGCAATTTCCCGCATAATGCTGTCCAACGGGCGTCCTTTTTCAAACTGTGCCTCATAAGGCTCCAAATAGATTGACGGCGCAATCGTTTCGCCGTCATTTCGGATCATGAGACCTGTCAGCGTCCGGTCATTTCCCTTTGTGATTTCTTCCAGAGTTACATTCGCATCCTGATAATCCTCCGGCAGATATTCCCGGATATGGCTTTTGATATATTCTGCAAATTCCTGATTCATTTTGTAACCTCCATTTCTATAAGCTCGGCTCATTTTTGCCGGTCTGTTTTTCTTTAGGCTTCACAGCGCCTTTTTCCTGAATCTGTTCCCGGTGATCCGAAAGCTGGTTCAGGACCCCCTTTTTCTTATTGCCAGACAGTTCCCCGGCAATGGTACTTTCCTTAGCCAGATTTGCGCGTTGGACATTCAAATCAAAACAACTAAGGTAAGCATGATAATCCCCCCGACCGGGAGAGCAGCGCAGACAGTAACGGTAATTTTCTGTTTCAATGATGTAGCCGTAATTCTGCCGCCAGCCGCCGTCGATCTTGCCGCCATGCTCATAACAGAAGCGGTCCATAGCACGTAAATCCTTCAATACGCTGTCCCGGAGCTGATCGACTACCTGTGTTAGTTCCTCTTTGAACGCGGCGCTGTTCAGGCTTTCATCCCCGCGGGGGTGCCAGGTATGCCAAAACTCTTTACCGCTTTGTCCAAAGTCAATGCGGACATGGCCGATAGCCCCCATCATCCGGTCTATGTCCGGGTCCTGCGCATAAAAAATACCTGCCTCACGATTAGAAGCAGGTTGTATGGCAAGACGGGGCTTAAAGTCAATCTGATATTCCCGGCAAAACTGTTCCAGACTGATTTCTTCGCCCAGGAAGTTCAGTCCATCTTTCAGCCTTTTATATCCGCTCTCTGGAATCTTTACCTTTTGCGGCGTCAATACAGTCCCCGCATGATTGACGCCAACATGCAGCTCCAGCGTTACCGGCCTGCCGGGATCATTGTCTGAACCCCGCAGGTTATAACAGTAAAATCCCAGCGGCAGCGTACTTACATCAACACGGGCATCCGTGAACAGGGCAGGTTTTCCAAACAGTTCTATGTGTTCAAACTGTTCCTTCGTTGCGTCCACACTCATTGATCCGGTCCCTCCTTTGCATTTCCTCCATCTGTTCATCCTCCTGCTTTCCGGCCTGTAAAAGACACATCAGCACCACACCGGCAGACATTCCGCCTGTAAAAATCAGAAAATGAGTTATCAGGTTCCACATAAAAATCGCCTCCTTCCGGGCATAAGAAAACGCCCACCATACAGTGAGCGTTTGTGTAAAGTTATCGTGATTCAATTCTGCGGATTTGGCAGGTGGATTTCACCTACCGGAATTTCCCGCAATTCCTTTTTGAGTGTGTGGGTAAACCGGATCGTATTCACGGTTCCGCCTTTTTCCCGTCCATCATAGACAGCTATCACCCGGTCTGAGTGCTCCACCATGTAGCGGTTACGCTTCGAGTAGACATTGGGCTTATATTCCTCCTGAATGACAATGACATCCGCACAGGCATGAAGCAGCGCCTTTGTCTGCTCTCTGGATTCTAAACTGTCCACCCGTTTCCGGTAGGGAAGCACCGCGATCAGTCGCAGTTCAGGGAAGCTCTTTTGCAGCTCTACAACGATTTCCGCAAAGTATTGGTCCGCGCCATCGGCAAAGCCGGTCATAAATCCGGTATAGCCGTCTGAAACCGCCTTTACAATTTCACGCCGCAGGGCATATTTTACAGATTCAATCTGTTCATCCGGTATATCTCTGTGTCCGGTGACACAGCAGGTCTTATCCATCTTCCGCAACCTCCATTCGGTAGATTGAAACTTTCATTTACACCCATTGTAATAGATTTATTTTAGCAAGTCAATCAAAACACCCTTTTTCACTTTTCGGATAATTAAGAGGTGTGAGGTACAATCTATTACAGAATGGGAGGTGAGGCTGATGTACGAAGATTTTGTCCCGGAACGGCTGGCAAAGCTGAGGACGCAAAAGGGTGTTTCTGCACGCGACATGTCATTGTCGTTGGGGCAAGCGAACAACTACATCAACAATATTGAAAACAAAAAATCACTTCCCTCCATGCAGGCTTTTTTCTACATCTGCGAATATCTGGGCGTGACTCCCCAGGAATTTTTCGATGAAGAAAATCTGGACCCGGAAGCTCTGCAAGAATTTGTCGCGGAGGCAAAACGGCTGGATTCCAAATCAATGGCCTATATCCTCGGCATTATGAAAGAATTAAACAGCAGAAAGTAAAGCGGCCATTGTTGATATGTACCCAGAATCCTGGACACATATTTATTAACTAGGCAACACAAATGGATGTTTCCCTGTACTTTACAGGAGGCATCCATTTTGTTTTTGCCTGAATTCTTTTATTGTTATAATAATCCATATATTCATCTACTGCTTTTGAAAAAGATTGGAAAGATTCAAAGTCTTTTTCAAAACCATAATACATCTCGTTTTTCATTCTACCAAAGAAAGTCTCCATAATACAATTGTCATAACAATTCCCTTTTCTAGACATTGATTGAATGATTCCTTTTTCTTTTAATCTGTTTCTGTAATAAGCATGTTGATACTGCCACCCTTGATCAGAGTGAAATATTAAGCCTTCTACATTTGAGAACTTATCAAATGCATTGTCTAACATTCTCTTTACCTGATCTAAGTTCGGATGTAATGCTAAGTCATATGACACAACTTCATTTGTATGCATATCTAATATAGGGGATAAGTAACATTTACCCCATGAGAAGTTAAACTGAGATACATCTGTAGTCCATTTCTGCAAAGGCGCAGTTGTACTAAAGTCTCTGTCTATTACATTATCAGCAATCTTTCCAACTTCTCCTTTGTAAGAATGATACTTCTCTTTTGGACGCTTTCCTAATAGACACGTTTTATGCATAAGACGCTGAACTCTTTTATGATTAACCTGATAACCTCTATTTAAAAGTTCCTGATGAATACGTCTGACACCATATCTTCCTTTATGTTCTTTAAAGATATCTTTGATTTCGTTTAATAATTCTTCGTTTCTTGATTCGACAACATCTACTTTATTTATCTCAAAGTAGTAAGTTGATCTTGCCATTCCCATAGCTTTAAGAAGATGTTTTAATTGATATCCTTTTTTGCGGAGCTCTTTGATGAGCGCTGCTTTTTCGCCTTGAGTAGCGCAGCTTCCTTTTCTTCTCTCAAGGCGATCTCTTTTTTTATTACTTCAATTTCCGACTTGATATATTCATTTTCTGCTCTTAAACGAATTAATTCTTCGTATTCTGATTCTTCAAGTTTTCCAGGATTGTTATAATTGATCTTTTTCATATCTGGATTCTTTGATTTACGACCTTTCTTTTTATCGATAAGACCATTATATCCATAAATCTTATATTTGCGAACCCATTGATATAGCATTCCATCATCTATACCTGCATTAAACGCAACAGATTTATTCGAATTTCCTGCAAGCACTTGAGATACTAACTCATACTTTTCTTCTACAGACCAAACCTTATTTTGTGATTTGTGTTTTAATGCTTCAGGTCCTTGTGCATCTTCGATTCTAACCCATTTTCGAACAGTATCCCTAAATAATTTTTTTGAAACACCGTCAGGGGCGTCTGGCAATATACCTTGTCGATACATTTCAACACACTTTCTTTTAAATTCATAACTATAGCGCATAAAAATAACCCTCCTTACTGGATTTTCTTTGTCCAGTAAAGAGGGTACATATCATTGTTGGCCGCTTCTTTTGGCTTACATCAAGTTACAGGGAATGAAACGGTTTCACACATATCTATCTCTAAAAAAGTTCTGTTATCAGGATATACCAGGAAGCATCTTCCTATACAACAGGATAGAAAATCATTCACCGGTACTTCCAAAGCCGCCAGTTCCGCGCTCCAATCCCAAATCCGAAACAAAATCCGCAATCACAACCGGGGTAATCACAAGCTGTCCCACACGGGCGCCTTTGGAGAGTTCCTGCGTCTTATTGCTTACATTACTGATGATTGCATGAATTTCTCCACGATAGCCGGAATCTACTGGCGGCAGTTCACAGACCAGTCCTTTTACTGCCATACTGGTTCGGGGAAACACATACCCCGCATATCCGTCCGGCACCTCAATTCCAAAGCCAAGCGGAACCTTCGCGATCTCGCCCGGCTGCAAAATGCAGTCATAGGGCATATACACATCCGCGCCGGCGTCGTTCCCATGAGGACGGAAGGGGCGGTGGTTTTCCGGTACGCCAAAGTTAATCAGCTTGATCTTCATGCGCCGCCTCCTTCCAGAAGCGCCGGATAGTCAGCTTTCAGAATATCCTCCGGCGTCATATCCGGCTTTAGCTTTTGGCCGCAGGTCATTTTTCCTTCCAGGCATTTATCCTGTTGGCAGAACGGACCGGCAAGGGCAGGAGCAAACAGTGCCGGGCTTAATGTATATAGCTCCTGCCAGATTTTCAGGAGCACAATTCGGGTTTCGTCCGTATTACGCCGGCACACCCTCTGGCCGATGATATGTTTCCATTGATAAGGCGTGGCGCTGATAATCAGCACATTCCTTAGCCCTTGCGGTGTAGCATATCCCGCCGCATCGTGTCCAATCCCTGCCGCGCACAGTTCTTCGTAACAGTCCATATTGGATTTGCAGCTTTCCAGATACATTTCCTGAATTGCTTTCGGCGCGGTCAGCACTTCATAAGGTACGGCAAAATCCGCCTGTCCCGTATAATTGCTGTACTGCAAGGACGCACTCATAAATTTAACTTCGTTCTGGTGTCTTGTGATCTGCGCCAGAAAGCGTCGGCTGGCCCCGACAACGGCAACCGTGATTACCGCGAATTTCTGGACCGTGGGGTGCGGAAGGCTGCCGATGGCCGCCACAGTATCATCACTGAACGATTTTTCATAAAGGGCCATCAGATCATCCATTGTGGCGATCCGGTGGCCCCTTTGGGTAAGCCTGGCGGCAAAGACCATATTTTTCTCGGCCTCCTGCACCGCCTGGCAATTCAAAATCTTTACTTCAATTCTGTTGATTGGTATGTCCCTCCTTTACAATGGCTTTCAGTAAAAACAGATAGTTGAGACTGTCTGTAATCTTTTCATCCCATGTGCTCATATCAAAACAGATATTTTCCGCAAAGCACATGTCATACAGGGAAACGATATGCTTTGCCAGCATCCCGGCAAGAGCCCGCTCCGGCGAACAGTGCTGTAAAGCAGCCGCAGCCTTGAACGCGCCCAGCCGGTCCGTATCGTCCCCGGTGTATTCTTTAGTTTTCTTTTGCAGAATGTCGGCACAGCACCGCACCTGCTCGTCAAATACAGCATTGACTTCGTTTTGTGTGATTCAAACCACTCCCTTTCAGATATTTGCGTATAAAAAACGAGGACAATTAAGCCCTCGTTTTTTCACAGCATTACTTTACTTCTTTTGGAAGGCAATAATGAGTGTTCTTTCCCTTGCCTTCCTGGACAATAAGCCCGTTTCCTATCATTTGTTTCAGCAGCCGTCCACATGTTGTCTGGCCGACACCCAGCAGTATTTCAACCTCTTTTCTTGTGACAAATCCCCGTTCCTTTGCCAGTGCAATCACTTTTTCTTCTTCCGTGCTATTTCCTGAACTAACATTTTCCGATTCTGCCTGTTCCGTCTTTGCGTTTAGGTTAGGAAGAATGATCTTAAACGCATTATCGGACGTTTCGATCTGCGGCATCATTCCGGTGCCTTCGTAGGCATCCATGATTTTCAGGATTCCGGTGCCATAGGCTTCAATCAGTTCCAGACGGTAAAATACATTCGCCAGCTTTGCGTTCCGGCAGACGGAAATTCCCATCGTCACATCCTTCAAGGTTACGCCATTTACCAGGCCGCCTATGGACGTAAATTCAATCCGGTCTGTATAAATACTGATGAAGGTACTGGCACGGAAGGAATATTCACGGTGTACCAGAAGATTCAAAAGTGCCTCCCTGACAGCTACCTCCGGGTAGTCCCGCCTGTCGATACGGCGCAGCTTTTCAAAAGATGAATGGGTCTGATTACGAAAATCAATAAAATCATAAACATCATCCATCTGCTGGAACAGGGAACCGGCAAATTCTTTCCGGTCCTTAAATTGGTTCTGGTTCGTTCCTTCAAAAACAGCCGCCTTAATCGTATGCACGCACTGATCGGAAAGCAGCAGCCCCAGGTTCGTGTAAACACCATCCTGTGTCATAATTCCAAGTGTTTTCATTTGGGGCGGCCCAAACTTTATATTCCGGTCCGCAAATTCTTTTCTGGCTTTCTCAAAAGTCAAATTTTGCTCCAAAGACCGCATTTCCTCAAAGTGGTCGCCGTCTGTTTCCTTAATCATGTGCCGGATCGCCGTATTGGTCGCCGGCACGGAGGAATATCCCTGACGGACATAGACGCCTTCGGGACGCAGCCCTTTTTTCGCAATATAATAAGGGCGTTCCGTTCCCTGCTGAATATCAACCGCAACAATTTTCTTTCCGTCTACCGTTAAGGTCTCATAATGGAGAAACATGGTTAGGTCCGGTTTGATTGCATCCCGGACCATATTACTGACCTGCAAGGAAGCACTGTCCGGGTCATCCAGACCTGATACAGTTCCGTCATCCTGGACACCAATATACAATTTTCCGCCTTCGCAGTTTGCAAAAGCAATGATTTCTTTTTTGATGTCCTCCACCACGATTGCTTTCAGTTCAACCGTTTCACTTTCCTGAAAAGTCATCTGATCGCCTCCCAAATTTATTCTACCCACATTCTAACCATTCTAACCATTCTTGTCAACCCGTATGGTTAGAATGGTTAGAATAAATCGTGAGATATGAGAAAACAGAACCATATATGGCTTTTTCAAGATATTTCAAAAGCGGTTCTCCTGAATTTTGTGTCGTATTCGGGATTTATTCTAACCACCATTCTTTTCACCATAGGTTAGTATGGAAGTTGTATTGCGCATTTTGTATATTATCCTTAACATCCTTGCAACGAATTTTATATATTATCCGTTGCATTTACGCACTCGGCAGATAAATCCAGTCGTGCATCAGGCACACGCTCGGTTCGTCCTCCCTGGGGACCAGCCGGTAGGTACATTCCCCGTACACCGTCCGTTTGTCCTCAAACTCCATACCATACGCCTTATAAAAGCGGTATTCCAGGTTGGAAATGATACAGCGCAGCGTTTGAAGCGCCTCCCGCTGGGCGGTCACGATCAGGTCCCGGTCAATGCTGCGCTTCAAAAACAGCAGCGATTTGTAAAGCTGCACCTCCGTCCGGTACGGGCGGCAGTCCCTGTGCTCCAGCCAGTCATTAAAGGCCACAGGCCCGCTCTGGATCAGCTCACGCTCCGGGTGGTAATACTCATAGCAGTCCAGGTTTGCCGTATTCAAAAGGTACAGCATTTCCTTGACTTCATTTTCCGGCATATCATAGAACCGGAGAAGGGAGCGGTACAGGTGGACATAGCCGGGTATCGAAACAATGGTATTCACCATAGAAAAATCCTCCTAAACAGCAGGTGCGGGAGCAGATCGCCCCCGCACCGGTTTTCATATATTCTTTTAATTGGTTACAGCTACCAGTTTCCCCATCACAATGAAGCGGCTCTGGCCTCCGGGCGTACAGGTGGAAAGGGTCAGCACCTTGTCACTGGAAGTCACCGTGACATCCGTTTCCACAACGGAACGGCCTGCCATTTCAGACAGCCATGTGGTATAGGCGCCGTCATCCTTCCAGTTAAGACGCCAGGGAGAAGTGTCGCTGCCGGATTCTGCCGGCTTTGCCACAAAGGTTGTGAAAATCTCCATGATATAGCCGCCGTCCGGGGTAACAAGGTACATCTGCGGGTGTTCATCAAAATAGCTCTGTTCGTCATACTCATTCAGCGTAGCGAACATGGAATCATCCCGCATGTTATGACCGTAGATAATGGTATTGCGGTCTGAAAAGTCTGCCTGATTCTCATAATCCGCAAACAGACAGCCGACCTTGCTGTAAGTGCCGTCATACAGGTGATGAAGGTAATACTCGTTGTCGTCTGTCTGCGCCACCGGATAATTGATCGGTGTATCGGGAAGGGTGAGCCATCCGATGATGTCCGGCCCGGTTTCCCTTAAAGCCTCAAAGTCCACCACAGGGAGGACCACAGAAGGGTCCTCCCCGGCAGGTTCCGTTTCGCCTTCCTCCGGTGCCTCGGTCTGTTCCGGCAGCTCTACATGGGAAGCCAGGTCATCATAGGCGCCGGCGCTTTTGGTATACTGGCTGATGTCACGTACCATCAGAAAGCCGCTGCCCAGGGCCAGCGCCGCGCAGAGAGAGACCACCGTAATACCGACAGCCTTTGTCTTAGGGGTGCTTTTACTGTATTTCCCCTTTTTGAAGTAGAAAGCTGCGAACAGCCCGCCGCCGATCACAGCCAGCGCCAAAAGGCTCCCATACAGGAAAATGAAATTGTCATCCCCGGTCTGCGGTACGGGTTTGCCCGGAGTGGTCGGCGTAGACGGATTGGAAGGGGTGTTCGGATTATCCGGGGTCGTCGGTTCCTCCGGTTTTTCATTGAAGAACTGGACCGTCGCGGTTTCATCCGCCTTGATCTCCACCGTGGCCGCGTCAGGAATGATATAATCCTTGCTTGCCCGGTTTGCAACCTCCGTTACGGTATAAATGCCGACACGCAGCCCCTTGACCTCGATCACACCGGATTTCGGTGTGGTAAAGGTCTCGCAGTAGGAACCGTCCGCGCTCTTGACCTCAATGGCAAAGCCATCCTTGCGCCCGTCGCTGGAATCCTTCGTGATTTTCAGATTGCCGCGGTACGCCTCATTGGTAAAGCCGCGCCCGGCCTCGCCATTTTCCACAACTGCCGTCTGGCCGTCCTCGGTGATCTCAAAGTAGTAGGCGTTTTTGTCGAGCTGGTAGCCCTCCGGCGCTTTGCTTTCCTTTACGAAATAGCCCTTTGCCAGAAGATTCTCCGCTGTGTGGAATCCGGCGTCCGTTTCCGTAAGCGTTCCCAGCAGCTTATCCTCGCTGTCAAATTCCTTGTTGCCGTTCACATCCTCATAAAGCTCAAATACCGCGCCGGAGAGGAAGCGCATAAAGGTGTTGCTATCTTCGTCCTTTTTCTCCACGGAAGAAGGCTCGTCAACGGCCTCGGTCTTTCTGACCTGCACGCTGCCGCGGATCAGGGTATCGTCCACACGGATTTCAATGCTCTGGCCGTCCACACCGATATAAATATGGTGTTCTTCCGGGCTGATGGTATAAAGCGCGGGCGCGGCGATCTCCTTTACGATCCAGTGGCCGTAAGGGATATTCTCAAAGGCAAAGCTGCCGTCCTCGCCGGTGGTAACGGTAAGCAGCGCGTTTTCCTCGGTAAATTCCTCGGTATCAGGCTTAAACAGGCCCATGACCGCGCCTTCCAGCTTCACAGCCTCGCCGCCGTCCGCGTTCTCGCCGTATTTCACACCGTCTACACGCCCGCGGAGCAGGTCATTGGAAATGGCCTCACCCTCATTTACAAGAATCTGTACCAGCGCCGCCTCCTGGCCCGCGTATTCAAATACCACCGGGTACTCGGTATCGGAAAGGACATAGGCGCCGTTTGTAGTGCGCTCCTTCACATAGTAGCTGCCAAAAGGCAGGTCGGAGGCAAAAGAAGCGTCATAACCGCCCGCCTCATTCGCGGAAACGGAAACCACTTCCAGAAGCCCGCCTGCCGGAATCACGCTGCCATCCGCAGCCGTCAGGTCAGCGGAAGCATACAGGCCAAAGGAAATATCCTTGTATTCCTCGCCAAAGCCAATGCCAAAGAGCTCGTCTGTTTCCAGAGCTTTGAACAGGGTAACATCGACCTTCTGGCGCTCGTCATAAAGGCCGATAGCAGTCTGTGTGATCTCCACGGTCTCACCCGCATAGGTAAGCTCCGCATATTCCGGCGTAGTGTTTACGACCATGCCAGCCGGCGCCTGGCGTTCCTCCAGGCGGTAGCGGCCCAGGTACAAAAGCCCGCTCTGTGCCGTTCCGTCGTCCCCGGTGGTAAGGGTTTCCACAACCGTATCTTTTGCCGCACGCAGCGTACCGTCACCGGTATAAATATCCTCGTCGGCAATCACATCATAGACCGCGCCGGGCAGCCCCATGACTTCATACACCGGCTGGTACAGACCATCGTTTTCCTGAACGGAAGCGAATACCTCACCGGTCTTAGTGATGGTGAGCTGTCCCTTTTGGGGCATATTGTACTGTGTCACCGTGACAACGGCCTCGCTGCCGTCAATGGTAAAAGGCACCGGCTCACTGGAAAGGACATAACCATAAGGCGCTGCCACTTCGTAAAGCTCGTAATCGCCGGTGTGCAAAGGTTCCGGCAGCATCAGCCAGCCTTCGTCCGAAACATAGAAGGTATCAAGGGTTTCCGGGTTCGGATAATAAATATCCTGGGTAACAAATTCGCCGGTAGACAAATCCTTGATCTGGAACCCGGTGCCGGTCATTGGGATAATATTGCCGGTCTCGGCGTCGCGTTTCTCCACGCGCAGTCTCGCGGTAATGGTGCGGTTATTCAGGATATAGCTGTAAGTCTGGCCGTTCGCGCAAACAAAGACGGTAAAATCCGGGATAAATGCCTTTCCATCCTCACCGGCTACCTGGTGGACCGTATAGCGTCCATAGGGCAGCAGTTTGGAGGCCGCAAAACCGTCATCATCCGTCGTGAGCAGGTCGCGCTCGCTTTCTTTTGCCGCGTCATAGCTGCCGGCTGCCTTCAGGTAAATTTCAAAGACCGCGCCGGCCTCCGGTCTTTCAATGATCCCTTCGTTTGGTTCCGCTGTATTTTCTTCCTCGGACACATCCGGGTCAGGATCGTCCGTATGCTTCACAAGCTGAACATTGCCATAGATCACGGTTTCGGTGACATTGTTCTCCGCGGTGTTCAGCTCCACTTCATACAGGGAAGGAGAAGCGCCCACCTCATAGACCGTATCATTCAGAAGATAGCCGGTACTCGGCTCGATCTCACGGAGGGTCCAGTTATCGCCGCAGACATAATAGCGGGTCATAAAGCTGCCGTCCGGCCCGGTGGTATAGGTATCTACCAGATCGCCGTTATTGAACAGGCCATAAGTCGCGCCCGCAAGGGTGGCGTCGCCCTGGGCGGTTCCGGTGTCCGCGTCACTCTTTACCACATGGACACGGAATTTCTTCAAAATATTGCTGAAATGTACAGAGGCAGTCTGGCCGCTCTCCACCGTCACATACTGCGCGGAAGGGGTCACATAGCGGTCTACCGGAATCTCAGTCACAAGGTAAGTACCGGGAAGGAGCTTCTCTGCGATCTGCCCGTTTTCCCCGGTGGTGACATCCTCGTTGACTTCATTTCCCAAAATGTCGGTGCCGGAAATGTGGAAGGAAATCCCGGACACAATGCCGTCCTCGCTGGTCTTTACGATCTTTGCGGTGCCGTAGGTCTCGGTCTTGATCTTTACGAAGAAGGAAACCGGGTCGCTGGCGCCGGTCATCATGGTCTGATAACCAGGGCGGCCCCAGATCAGCATGTCGTTGGCAACCGGAATATCTTTTCTAAACTCAAAGCTCACCGGGTCCATAATCATGTTTTTACTGGTAAAGGTGTACTTATTGCCGTTTCGGGTAACAGACACGCCGCTGCCCGCAAGATTTTGAAGGTCGATATTCAGATTGTTGGTATCTGTAACCGTCAGAGTATATACCTTTTTGTCCGTGTCCCATTTCAGTTCCAGCTCCGGCGCCTCGCTTTTCTTAGAGGAAGTAAAGGAAGGGACCGTGGAATGGGAAGCGACCTGCGAAAGAATCCAGTTATATGCCTTTTCCGCGGGACGCCCGGCGATCACGTTATAAAACTGGTCCGCGGAAGCGTGGCCGTTCCCGTGGCGGCTGTACGGATCGCTCCGAAGCTGCTGCTGGTACTCCCAAAGGATGATCTGCGTCGCCATCTTATAATCGTCCGCATTGATACCGGAGACAGGAAGGGACGCGCCGGGTTTCCAGCCGTAGATCGTCGTCAGCATAATGCCGCGTCGGGCCTCGGAAGGGAGCAGGTTCAGATAATTGCTGTTCGTGCCGCTTTCCGAAGTATAGGAATTGTCGGAAGCGGTATAAGGGATTCCGCTCTCTACACAGTAAACGGAATGGGTCACGCCATCGGAATCCGTCAGCATATAGTGACGGTAGGCACTGCCGCCGGAACCGGACAGCTTTCTTGTTGTTCCGTCAGAATTATAAGCAATAAAGTTGGTCGGCGCCGGGGAATAATAGTGCTGCCCGTCAGAGCCCACATACTGATCGCCCAGCCAGGAACTTGCTTTCTGGCCCGGCGACATGGCAAACGCCTGTGTAGGGATCAGCCCAAAGACGCAGACCGCGCAGAGAAGAAACGCCAAAAGCCTTTTCAGGCCGTGGCGGTGTACGTTCGTATTCACCATTTGATAATCCTCACTTTCATAAATAGGTAAGGACGGCATTATTCGCCGTCCTCATGTTTATCATCAAAATCATCCTCGGAAAGATAGTCCGGCTCACCGTAAGCCTCGTCCGGGTCAAAGCCCTCGCCGTAACCGTCGTCCTCGTCAAATTCTTCGTCATCCTCTGCCTGCTGCTTCGGACGCACGATCTTTACATAGTAGCCGATTCCGCCGACTGCAAGCAGGGCAATGACAATAAAGATGATCGTGCCGGCGCTGCCGGTCTCTTTCTCTGGCTGCTCCGGTTCGGCGGGTGTCTCCGTTTCTGCAGGTTTTTCCTTGCCGGTACAGCTATTCAGATCGTTCTTGCAGACCGTACAGTTGGTATTGACTTTTCCGGCCTCGCATTTGTCCGTACAGGTGCAGACATCCGCTGCCGGGATCACGCTCACGCTGCCGTCGCTCTTTTCCGCCAGGGCCATCAAATCCGCCTCGGTAACACCGTTCAGAAAATAGACATTGTTGCTGTCCCGTTTCCCGTCGATGATAAGATAAAACACATTTCCGGCCTCGGTGGTAATGGTGTAAAACTGTTTATCCCCATCCGCATCAGTAGCTTCATCCAGAACCGTTCCGGTGCCCTCCGGGGTAAACGCGCCTGCCGGAATGGACGAAGTGGTTTCTTCCTGATTATCCGTGGCATTGCCGGTTGTGCCGGAGGCTACGTTATTTCCGGTATTGGTATCGGTATTTGTCCCCGGATTGGAACCGCTGCCGGAATTACCGCTTTGGCTGACTGTGCTGCCGGAAGAAGCAGCCTGTGTCTGTACCGGCTTTACGGCTGCCGGGCTGCTCTGGGCCTGCTGCGCCGGAGCGGAAGGTTTTTCCGCAGGTGTCGGTTCCTTATAATAGGGATTGTCAAACTTCACGGTCTCCGAGCGGTTCCCGGCATAATCCTGGGCGTAGACGCCAACCTGTTTCCCTGTGCCGGCATAATCCTTTAGGGCAACGGAAGCCGCCCCGTTGGTGAGGGAATTGATACGGTTCCCGTCTACAAAGACCGCCTCCACGCCGGAATTGTCGTCGCTGCTTTCAATTTTCAGCGTATCGCCATCCAGGGAAGCCGTGAGTTTCGGCGGTGTGGTATCTTTGTCCCCGGCAGCATACGCCGTCAGGGGCAAAGCTATGGCGCTTATGACAAGCATAAGCGCCAGTAGCAAAGAGATTTTTTTAGTCCTCATTCATTTCCTCCTGTTTCTTAAGCGGGTCATCCCCGGAAGGGACGGCCTGCTGCGATTTCAGAAATTCGGCCAACTGCTGCGGGGTCAGATGGAAGCTGCGGGCAATCGCCACATAATCCGTGTTTTCCAGCTCCGTTTTCTGTTTTTCCAGGTCGCGGAGCTTGGCCTGCAGCTCCGTGATCTTGGTTTTCGTCTTGTCGATCTCTTTTTCCAGTTTTTCAATTTTAGGGTTCAATTTTCATTACCTCCAATCTATTAGGGCAGACGCCCAAAGGTGTAAAAATGCTGCTGCCAGTAGCTTGTATTGATGTTTGCGTAGGAAATTGGGTCGCCACAGTGGATCATCATTCCGTTGCCTACATAGATTCCCACATGGCTGGCGCCGCTGGTATTGTAGGTGCCCTGGAAGAAAATCAGGTCGCCCGGTCTTGCGTCCGCGCTCGATACAGGCGTACATACACCTAAAAGCCCGTCCGCGGTAAGGCGTCCGAAGTTCCAGCCGGAATGATTGACTACCCAGGAAACATAGCCGGAACAATCAAAGGAAGTGGACGGGCTTGCGCCGCCCCACACATACGGATAACCCAAATATTTTTCGGCCTCCGCGATCATGGCCGCAAACTGTTCATCCGCAAGGGCCTCCGGCGGGATGTCATAATCAAAGTAGCTGCCCGTACCGCCCGCGCCAGATGCCGGCAGGTGCCGCTCGCTGGTGTCGCCGGTATCAGCAAAATATAATGGATTTATATATTGCCCGTCAACCAACACCTCCAGGTGCAGGTGCGGCCCGGTGGAATTGCCGGTGCTGCCGACCTTCGCGATCACATCCCCGGCCTTGACTTCCTGGCCCACGGACACAAGAATCTGCGAACAGTGCCCGTATTTTGTCGTAAGGGTATGCCCCTCGTAAGCCTCGCCCTCAATGGCGACGCATAAGCCATAACCGCCTGCTTCACCGGCCAGTGTGACCGTGCCGTCATGCCCGGCAAGGATTTCCGTGCCCTGGGACATTCCGATGTCAACGCCGGTATGATAATTCTTTTCCCCGCTGATCGGGTGTACCCGGTAGCCGTAGTAGCTGGTGACATAGGGCAGCCAGTTCGTGCCGAACACATTTTTTACATACTGCCGGTTGCCTTTGGTCTGCAATAAAATCTCGCAGATTTCCCGCTGGTCCGTATTCATGCGTGAGACGATCAGGTTTTCCAGAGGCGCAGAAGTGAGGGTTACATTTAAGATGTGCCACTCATAAGGCACTTCTTCCTCGGTTTCCTCACCGGTCTCCGGGTCCACATGGGTTTCTGTCCGGTACCGGATTTCCGTTTCCTCCGTAAAGGATAAGGAATACTGCTCGTTAAAGAGCTGCCGCAGGACGCTCTCGATCTGTGTATAAGTGAAATTCTGATAAGCAGAGGTAAGATAACCCATTAAAACATAAGGGTCATGCTCAATAGCGCCGATATTGTAACGGTACTCGTCATAGCCTGGCCGGTCCGATTCCACACGGTTGATCTGCATTTGCAAATCCGTTTCCCATTCGGTATAGGTCAGCTCCGCGTTGTTGATGTCCGCGTCATCCGCCAGATAGGTGGAGGCGGCAAGACTGCCTAAGCCCCCGGTCCCCAAATTGGAAAAAGAAGAAAACAGGGACGCGATCAGGAAAAATACCAAAAGGAGCAGGATCACGACTGCACAGATAACCGGGTGTCGTTTTACAGTATGGACAACGCCGGCAGCAATCTTTTCCGTTGTGACGGCGGTATCTTTTGCCCGCTTTCCGGCCTTTTGCGCTTCTCTGGCAGCTTTGGCGTACTGGCGTTTTAATTTCTGCTTCTGCCACATCCGGGCAAGAAGATTTTTCTTTAGCTCCGGGTTATCCTGTAACACCTGCTGATAAGCGGCCCTGGCATTGGCCCGCGCCGTTTTCTGCTGTAACTTTGTCACCCTGCGGTATGGCGCTGTCTTGTGCATCCGGTAGGCGCCGCGCGCCCCGGCCTCGCCTACAAGCTCGGTACGGTGGGCCGCCTTAACACCGACATTTTCTTCCTCCGCCTGGTATACCTTTTTGTGGGCGTAGCCGATTGCCATATTCGCGCCGGCTTTCACCGGGCGCGACGGCAGCGAGCCCTTTACATGGGCCCTTTGGGATTTGACCTCCTTTTCAAATTTCAGGCGTTTTGTGGCCTTACCCGTTTCAGGGTCGGAAGATGTTTCCATCCGAAGTTTACGGCGGGAAGGCAGACGGCCCTCCGCCTGTTCCAGCTTTTTGGCGGTCCGCTCGGCCTTGCGTCTGGCCTGGGTGAGCTTCTT